>Ga0160433_100940_pt1 | contig 9671 bp, 8 predicted proteins | sample HID1972K_E0MG_FD_108235 | JGI IMG/M metagenome (GOLD analysis project Ga0160433, IMG submission 108235) | Enriched pill bug-associated microbial communities from UW Madison campus, WI, USA - HID1972K_E0 MG | ecosystem: Host-associated > Arthropoda: Insects > Digestive system > Unclassified ... | reverse complement strand
GCGTGCAGGGGCATGAGGAGATCCTCAAGAACCTCCAGTCGCTTTGGAATGATCGTCAGCATTGGTGGTATGGCCGTCAGCACCTGATGAACACGCTCATCATGGACCCGTGCGAGCAGGAAGGCGAAGTGGACGTGCGCTGCTTCTTCCAGATCCTCCAGTTCCAGACCGACTATCACACCAACTTCATTTTCGGCATCGGTACGCGGCAGGACCATGTGACCAAAAAGGAAGGCGTGTGGCGCTTCCAGTCGCTGCACGTGAATGCCTGGACCGCAGCCGATCAGGTGCCTTGGAAGGGTGAAGTTCTGCTCAAGCAGAAGCCGAGCCATCAGGCAGCACCGGTAGCAGGAAAGAAGTAATGCAGATCACCGCTGCCGTCAGTCGCCCGGACTTGCCCGAACCTCGGCTGGAGACACTCGAGCTTGAAGAACCGCGCGCGGGTGAGATGCGCATCCGCATGGTGGCGGTGGGCATCTGCCACACCGATCTGCACGAACATCCCGGCCGTCATTCGCCTCAGCCGATCGTGCTTGGGCACGAAGGTGCAGGTGTGGTCGATGCGCTGGGAGAAGGCGTGCGTGGATTTGCGGTGGGGGATCATGTGCTTCTCTCGGGCAGTAGCTGCGGCCGCTGCCCGAGCTGCCTCGAAAATCGTCCCACTTATTGCGATCTCGCCATGCCGATGAATTTCGGCGGGAAGAGGCTTGATGGATCGACAGCGCTGTGCTGCGGCGATGAAACGATCCACTCGCATTTCTTCGGCCAGTCGTCCTTCGCCACATACAGCATCGTGCCGGAGCGCACGGCCGTGAAGGTGGACAAGGACCTGCCGCTCGAAAAGCTGGCGCCGCTTGGCTGTGGCGTCGTGACCGGAGCCGGATCGGTAATCGAGGCGCTGAAGGTCGGCGCGGGCGACACGATCGCCATCTTTGGCGTGGGCGGTGTTGGCCTCTCGGCGGTCATGGCCGCGAAGCTGGTGGGCGCCAAGAGGATCGTCGCGGTCGACATCAACCGGTCGCGGCTCGACCTCGCACGGGAACTTGGCGCAACGGACACCGTGCCAGCCGACAGCGAGAATGTCGTGCAGCAGATCCGCAAGGTCACTGGTCGCGGCGTGGATTTCAGCTTCAATACGACCACCGTTCCGGCGGTGCACTCGATGGCGCTGGAATGTCTGGCGATGAACGGCACGGCTGGTTTCGTCGCCGCGCCGCGCGGCGAATGGTCTCCGCAGATGTTCGCGATGCTCGCGGGTGGCAAGCAACTGCGCGGTATTCTGGGGGGCGATGCCAATCCGCGCACCTTCCTCCCGATGTTGATCGATTATTGGCGGCAAGGGCGTTTCCCCTTCGACCGTCTGATCCAGACCTATGCCTTCAACGAGATCGGCAAGGCATTTCATGATTGTGAAGCAGGCACGGTAATCAAGCCGGTGCTCAAGGTGGGAGAGGCTGCATGACACCGGAAATCCGCAAACAATTGGCTGCATTCGGCACGGAACTCACGCCCGACATGATGGGCGGAACGCAGGGACTCTATCGGGCGCTGCAACCCGGCTTGCCGGCAGATGCCGTCGTGACGCGTGATCATCGATATGGCCCTGACGAACGTAATCGGCTGGACATTTTCGCCAAGGAAGGACTCTCCGGCGCGCCGGTGCTGGTGTTCGTGCATGGCGGCGGCTTCGTCATGGGGGACAAGACGACCGAGGGGTCGCCTTTCTATGACAATATCGGCGGCTTTGCCGTGGATGAAGATTATGTCGGCGTCACCATGACCTATCGGCTGGCTCCCGCGCATTGCTGGCCTTCGGGCGGTGAGGACGTGGCCCGCGCCGTCGAATGGCTGCGCGAGAATGTCATCCAATTCGGCGGCGATCCCGAGCGCATCTTCGTCATGGGCCAATCCGCTGGAGCGGTGCATGTCGCCGACTATGTCGCGCGCTTTTCTCCCACGATCGCCGGCGCGTTGCTCATTTCCGGCATTTACGATCTGGCCGAGGCGGAGCCGAACCAGTTCCAGCAAGCCTATTACGGTCAGGACCCCCATGGCTGGGGCCCGGCGTCCACGGCAGCAGGGCTCCTGATCACCAAGACACCGCTTATGCTGACCGTCTCGGAGTTCGACCCGGTCGATTTCCAGCAGCAGGCCGCCAGCATTGCCGCCCGTTACGCCAGCACCAACAAGGCATTTCCTCGCCTGCACTGGTTGGCCGGACACAATCATCTTTCACCGGTGCTTGAGATCGGCACGCCTGACAGCGATCTCGAGCATCACATCATGAACTTCATTGCCACCGTCTAAGGTTGGTTTTCAGGAGAAGCACCATGGTCGAACCCATCCATTTCCCGGACATCGAGCTCTACAGGGGCTGGGGTGAGCCGATGCGGGCCAACATCGAGTTGCGTGGACTGGAGTTGATCTCCGGCGCAATTCCCGATGGCCTGGAAGGCGGCCTCTATCGCGTGGGGGCCGACCGGCAATATCCCTCCGGCCGCACCGACGACATCTTCATCGATGGCGAAGGGCAGATGCACATGATCCGCTTCAAGGACAATCAGGCGGACTATGTCGTGAAGTGGGTCGAGACTGAGCGTTACAAGCGGCAGAAAGATGCGCGCCGGGGCCTCTTCGGGAGCTATCGCAACCGCTACACCGCCGATGAGAGCGCGAAGGATGTCCATCTGGGCACGGCGAACACAACCGCCATGTTCCATGCCGGCCACCTCTATGCCCTCAAGGAAGACGATCTCCCCTATGAGATCGATCCGGACACGCTGGAAACCAAGGGTCGCGTGGATTTCGACGGACAGATCATCTCGCAGACGTTCACGGCCCACCCGAAGGTCGACCCCATCACCAATGAGCTGCTTGCCTTTGGCTATCAGGCGAAGGGCGATGCGACGAAGGACTTCGTATTCTACGTCTTCGGGCCCGACCGGCAGATCGTGAACGAGGTCTGGTTCGAGATGCCCTATGCGGCTTGCGTCCATGATTTTGCGATCACGGATGAGTGGGTGGTTGTACCTTTCTTCCCGCTGATCACAGACCTCGATGTGGTGAAGGAAGGCGGCCCATATTATCAGTGGCACGCCGATCAGCCGGTCCATGTGGCGCTCGTGCCGCGCTATGGCAAAGCGGAGGATATCCGTTGGTTCAAGGGGCCGAACGGCAGCGCCGGGCATATGATGAATGCCTATCGGGAAGGTACGAAGATCCATCTGGATCTGTGCTATTATGACGGCAATTGCTTCCCCTTCTTCACGACGCCGGACGGTCAGGAAACTGCACCTGTGGCACCGTTCCTCACACGCATGACGTTCGATCTGGCGAGCAACGAGGATAGCTTCACCGCTCAGCGCCTGCTGAACGCACCTTGTGAAATGCCGCGCACGGATGATCGCTATCAGGGCCGTCCCTATCGTTACGGTTACGTGATCGCGCGTTCGCAGGATGGCTCCAGCGGAACTGCACGGTTCGATAATGAGACCGGCAAGCTCGACATTTGGCAGCCGGGGGAGGGCGATAGCGTTCAGGAAGCGCAGTTCGTGCCGCGCACGCCCGATGCGCCGGAGGGCGATGGCTGGCTGCTCGTGCTGGTCTCTCGGGTGTCCGCGAACCGCAGCGATCTGGCGATCCTGGATGCCCAGAACCTTTCGGCCGGTCCGGTGGCGCTGCTCAAGCTGCCTGTGCGTGTACGCTCCACCTTCCATGGCACCTGGGTGCCGGAAGAAACGCTCCAGAGCGGCCAGTATAACATGAAGCTGAGCACTGCTGCCTGATGCAGTATCCGTGAACGGCCCGCCTCTTTTCATGATGAAGGGGGGCGGGCTGTCCGCGTTTCCATATATAGTGGCGCCGGGAGAAACCGGCAGCACCCGACGATCGGAATCCCTTATTCGATCCGTCTGAAGCGCGCGGACCTGATCCGCGTGAACTTGCCGTCTACAATATCATAGAAGGCGAAATTGATGCTTTGCCGCCGCTGGTTGGCGAGAAGTGGACCGGTAGGGAAGTCCGGCCAGTCCTCCCGCGCGACCAGCGTTGTACGGATTTCCGCCGCGAGCATGTTTTCATCGCTGATGCACGCCAGCAGATCGATAGTCTCGTCCAGCCGCGCCTTCACGTCGCGGTAGAAATCGAGGACAGCCGTTCGCCCCCTGAGCGTCGCAGCTTGTCCGCAGAATTCGACATCGTCGGCATAATAGGCGCCGAAACCATCGAAATCATTGCCGTTGAAGGCGTCGAGATAGTGTCGGAACCAGACGACAGCATCCTCCTTGGCCAGCGCCATTGGGTCAGGCCGGCGCCGGTTCGGTAGGTGCGCCTTCCTGCTCTCGCCTCACTATGGCAAAGATGAACATCAGCAGGGCCACCCCCAGCGGCAGCACGGCCGTAAACGCGAGGGTGAGCTGGAGCGAGAAATGCTGTGCAAGGGCAAAGCCGCCCGCAATCGGGGCCACGATGCCACCCACTCGGCCGGCGCCGCCAGCCCATCCCAAAGCGGTACTGCGCATCCGGGGCGGATAGACCTGGGCGACCAGCGTATTGAGACCAGACTGGCCGCCGGTCTGAAAGAAGCTCCAGATGATGGCCACGAAGACGAACATTACGGAGTAGAAAGGCACCCAGGCCAGCAGATTGAGCGCGACGGCCAGCATGACATAGAAGCAGGCAATCAGCAGGGCGGGCCGTAGACGATCCATGAGAAAGCCTATTGTGAGTGTGCCCATTACGCCTCCGAAATAGCCGATCATGGCCACGACTGCGAATTCCTGGATAGGCACGTGGGCCATCTCCAGGAAGAAGGTCGGCAGCCACGCGCCGAGCAGCGCGGTGCTGGTCATGCTAAGGGTGCAGGCGCCCCAGAGAAGCGCCGTCATGAGGAACCGGCCCTCGGAAAAGACGTCGGTGAGCCTTGCCTTGCGGCCTTTGGCCCCGCCGGTGTCGAGCACGAACAACTCATCGCCACGCAACTCCACATTCCGATCGAAGCGGCGGATAGTCTTCCCTATGCGCGGGTCCGATGGGTTGCGCTCTGCGCGGAACTTGAGAGATTCTGGCACGAACAGGATGAGCAACGGGACGCACACCAGCGGCACCAGTCCACCGATCCAGAAGCCGCTCTCCCAGCCGAAATCATCGAGCATCCAGGCCGCGACGACGCCGCTTGCCGCACTGCCGCTGGAGAAGCCGACCAGCGCCACGGCGATGAGTGTCGAGCGCCGATGCTTGGGCGCGATTTCCGAAATGAGCGCCATCGCCATGGGCAGGCCCGCTGCCATGAACACGCCGGCGATGCCGCGCAGAATGGCCAGCTGCGTCAGGGTCTGGGCGTGAATGCTTGCGATGGTGATCACGCCGAAGATGAGGCACGCGGCGACCAGCATGGACCGCCGGCCGAAGCGATCAGCCAGTGGTGAGATGCCGAACGCGCCAATGGCCAGGCCGATCTGCTGATAGACGAAGACCGGCGTCATGTCCTCGGGCGAGGCGCCGAAGTCGGCGGCGATTGCCGGCGCAATCTTGCCGATCATGAAAATGTCGAACCCGTCGATGAAGCAGATCAAGACGCAGACGAACAGCGCCATGATCTGCGTCCTGCCGATGGGGGTCCGGTCAATGAAGGCATCGACATCGAATTTGGTCATCGGCAGGCATCCTAGCTGAGTGGCCCGGTCGGCCGGGCGTCTTGTTCGTAGACCCACTCAAACACGCCGTTGATGGGGAATCAACAAGAGATGCGTGTCAGATCGGAACGCGCGCTAAACCACCCAGGTCAGTCCGCCGTTCCGAACACCCGCCCGAAGATCGTGTCGACATGCCTGAGATGGTAATCGAGATCGAACAGGGCTTCGAGCTGCGGGCCGGACAGATGCTCGGAAACGCCCGGATCGGCCTTGAGCAGATCGAGCAGTGAATACCCGCCATCCGATTCCCACACCTTCATGGCATTGCGTTGGACCATGGCATAGCTGTCCTCGCGGCTCACGCCCGCTTGCGTCAGTGCCAGCAGTACGCGCTGCGAATGGATGAGACCGCCCATGCGGTTCATGTTCTTCATCATCCGCTCGGGATAGACGAGCAGCTTGTCGATGACTCCGGTGAGGCGGCCAAGCGCGAAATCGAGCGTGATGGTGGCGTCCGGGCCGATGAAGCGCTCGACGGACGAATGGGAGATATCCCGCTCATGCCAGAGCGCCACATTCTCCAGCGCGGGCAGGGCATAAGCGCGGACCATGCGTGCGAGACCGGTAAGATTTTCGGTGAGCACCGGATTGCGCTTATGGGGCATGGCCGACGAGCCCTTCTGGCCGGGAGAGAAATATTCCTCGGCTTCCAGCACTTCTGTGCGCTGGAGATGGCGAACTTCCACCGCGAGCCGCTCGATGGAGCCGGCGATCACTGCCAGTGTCGAGAAGAACATGGCATGGCGATCACGCGGGATGACCTGCGTGCTGACCGGCTCGACTGTCAGGCCGAGTTTCGCGGCGACACGTTCCTCCACGCGCGGATCGATATTGGCAAAGGTGCCGACGGCCCCGGAGATTGCACACGTGGCGATATCCGCGCGCGCCGCTTCCAGGCGGGTCTTGCACCGGGCGAACTCGGCATAGGCTTCCGCCATCTTGAGGCCGAAGGTGACAGGCTCGGCATGAATGCCGTGGCTGCGGCCGATAGTGGGCGTGAGCTTGTGCTCGAAGGCACGGCGCTTGATCGCTTCCAGCAGCGCGTCGAGGCCCGCGAGCAGAATATCCGCTGCGCGGGTAAGCTGCACGTTGAGGCACGTATCCAACACGTCCGAGCTGGTCATCCCCTGGTGCATGAAGCGCGCTTCCTCGCCTACCTGCTGCGCAACCCAGGTCAGGAAGGCAATCACGTCATGCTTGGTCACGGCCTCGATCGCATCGATCGCGCCCACGTCGATAGCGGGCTCGGTCGCCCACCAGTCCCACACCGCCTTCGCGGCGCTTTCAGGCACGACGCCCAGGTCGGCCAGCGCCTCGGTCGCATGGGCCTCGATCTCGAACCAGATGCGGAAACGGGCTTCCGGCTCCCAGATCGCGATCATTTGGGGGCGGGCATAGCGGGGGACCATAAGCGGAAGTTCCTGATTGCATCTGAGGAGAACCCCGGCCCTAGCAGGGCGCGACGAAACGGGCAAATACCGGGCCAAAGGATCTTGAATGGAAATAATATACTGATTTTGCAAGATAATTAGAAAAATGAGATGATTGCACTTCGTCATGTAGTTGGGCCGACTCGTCTCATCCTCGGCAAAAGATGAGCCACGGGACTCAAATTCGAGCGTTGTTTGAGGGACACCATTTTCCAAGGAGTGAACAATGCCCAGAATTGACAAGATCGCTTCGCCGCTGACTCTCGCCTTCGTGCTAGCTGCCGCTCCAGTGGCTGCGCAGGCACAACCCGGCCCCGTGGATTCAGCCAATCCCGCTAATCCCATGACGACAAGTCCGGCGACGCCGGCTGGCCCGGGCCCGGCAACACCCGGCATGTCGCAACCCGATACCACGGATGTTCCGGCGAGCGAGCCGGCCATGGAGCCTCAGGCACAAGCGCAAACGCCTGATGCCACGGGCAACCCGCAGGTCGCCGCCTTCGTGGATCAGCAGTTCAACCAGGCTGATGCCAATGGCGATGGCGTGTTGACGCCGGACGAGTTCGAGCCTTGGATGGCTCAACTCAAGACGGCGGAAAATGAAGCCGCGGGTCAGACTGCCGATACCAGCGAGGCTCAGACCTACGCGAGCAATGCTTTCTCTGCCGCGGACGTCGATGGTGACGGCAGGATTTCCAAGGTGGAACTGACACAGTTCCTGAGCGCCTGATCGCCCTCGCATGACAACAAGAGACCCGGATCGCCCGCCGATCCGGGTCTTTTACCATGAATTCAGATCAGCCCCATGGAACGCATCGAATGATGGCCCTCGGAAGCGATGATGACATGATCGTGCACCGCAACGCCAATCGGCTTGAGTGCAGAGATGATTTGCCGCGTGATGGCGATGTCCTGACGGCTGGGTTGGGGCAGCCCGCTGGGGTGATTATGCACCAGAATGATGCTTGATGAGCCATATTCCAGCGCCCGCTTGGCAACCTGGCGGACGTAAATCGCGGCTTCGTCCACCGAGCCATCGCCCATATTGTCATCGCGCAGTAGAACGTTCGCGGAATTAAGGTGAAGGACGCGCACGCGCTCTATGGTCAGATAGGCCATGTCCACCCGCAGATAGTCCAGCAGGGCCTGCCAGGAAGCCAGGACGGGACGCTGCACCACCTCGTTGCGCAACATGCGGAGCGCCGCCGCCTGCGTAATCTTGAGCGCGGCAATGCTCATTTCACCGAGACCTTCGACCTGCTCCAGCGCCGTCCAGTCCGCATTCAGCACGCCGCCCAGAGAACCGAAACGCGCGATGAGCACCTTGGCCAAGGGCTTGGTATCGCGACGGCGAATGGCGAGGGAAAGCAGATATTCGATCAGTTCATGATCGAGCAGCGCATCCGGCCCGCCTTCCGCCAGCCGCTGGCGCAGGCGCGCGCGATGACCGGCACCATCATGTGCCGGCTCGATCTTGCCCCGGGATCGCCCTTCGCTCATGAATGTTGTAGCTAGGCATTAGCCGGAAGAGCGGCAAGCGGAATGACGGGGAAAACGGCTGACCGATCTGGCCGAAGAGACTGAGGAACTGGAAGCAGCGGTGGAAGCGCAAAGCCGCCGTGGGCAGCGTGTGCGCTGGATCGCGGGCGGCAGTGCGCTGGCGATCATCCTGGCTGGCACCGGTTTATGGATAGCGCGCGAGCCTATTGCCGACGGCTTCATCGCGCGGGAGCTGGCGGCGCGCGGCGTGCAGGGGCGCTACGAGATCACGCGCATCGGTCCGCGCACGCAGCGGCTCGAAAATCTGGTGATCGGCGATCCTGCGCGCCCCGACCTCACGGTGCGATTCGCTCAGCTTGAAATCGGCTGGGGACTGACCGGCCCCTATATCGACCGCCTGCAAGCCAGCGGCGTGAGGCTACGCGGCCAGCTGAGGGATGGCACGCTCGATCTGGGACAGGTGAATCGCCTGATGGAAGGGGGCGGCGGCGAGCCCGCGTTGCCTCACTGGACGGTGGTGGTGGAGGATGCCCAGGCCGAGATCGCGACCGATTACGGGCTCCTGATGCTCGGTCTCGATGGGCGCGGCCCACTTGCCTCCGGGTTCAACGGCAGACTGACTGTCGCTGCATCGGCACTGACATTCGGGGATTGCCAATTGCGTCGAGTGCGGGCGCCCCTCAACGTAGCGACAGAAAATGAGCGTCTGCTCCTTAAAGGGCCTGTTTCCGCGCCGACGCTGCGCTGTGAGGGTCTGGATCTCCGCCTCGACGCGCCCGAACTCGACCTCAATATCCGGACAGATCTGGCGTTGGAGGAGATTGGTGGCGCGATCAGCCTTCAGGCGGAGGGGGTCGTGCAGGCACGCCGGCGGCTCGACCGGCTCTCGGGTCTGGTCACGTTCTCGGGCAATGGAGATGAGCTGCGCGGCAGCGCATCCGTCGCGGCCAACGAAACTGCGATCGAGGGCATGGAAAGCGATGCCGCCAAGCTCGGCGGCAATTTCGTGCTGCGGCCGGCCGGAAAGGATCGCGCTCTGGCCTGGCAG
>Ga0160433_100939_pt1 | contig 9672 bp, 7 predicted proteins | sample HID1972K_E0MG_FD_108235 | JGI IMG/M metagenome (GOLD analysis project Ga0160433, IMG submission 108235) | Enriched pill bug-associated microbial communities from UW Madison campus, WI, USA - HID1972K_E0 MG | ecosystem: Host-associated > Arthropoda: Insects > Digestive system > Unclassified ... | reverse complement strand
AATATGAAAACAACTACCTGCTACCAACATCTACTGATAATCTTTTCCATAATAGTAATAGTTTCATGTGTGTGTGCCGTGAAGCAGGCTTCCGCCCAGGCGGGGCCTGCGGCTACGGCCATTGCTGAGATCAAACCATTAAAGATAGGGGATAAGGTACCCGATGAGCTTTGGAAGCTGCCCCTTCAAGTAGTGAATTACCCTGGAGGCAAGAGTAAAGTAACGTTGGATGACTATAGGGGAAAATTAATTATCCTTGACTTCTGGGCTACATGGTGTTCAGCGTGTTTGGCTGGCATGCCGAAAATGCACAAGCTGCAAAATCAATTTGCTGATGATCTGACCGTATTGCCAATAACAAAAGAAAATAATCCTGAAAAATTGCTACACTTTCTTGAAAATAGCAATGCAATCAAAGATTTAAAAATTTTTACGGTATTTGGGGATACCACCTTTAATAAAATGTTTGACCACAGGTTAATTCCGCATTATGTATGGATAGGATCCAACGGAACTGTTGAAGCCATTACATCTACTTTTGATATCAATCAACAAAATATCAAAGCTATCTTGGAAGGGTCCCAAATGGATGGTTTAGGGGCAAAGAAAGATGTAGACCCGAACCTTCCATTGATAGGTGCAAAAGATATCCCGCTATCAAAAATACAGGGTTCCTTTGTCTTGTATAAGGGTAGGTTGGAAGGGACCGGCAGTGGTTACAGGGCGAGGGATTTCGGTGAACTGGTAGGGGTAACCTGGAACAATTTGCCGTTGGTTTCAATTTTCAAAAAAATCGGTTCTCATTTTATAGAAAACTTTAATGATAAACAGCTTTTGATTGAAATGGATAATTCTTCAGAGTTGATTTTTAAGGGCTCAGTCGAAGACAGGGAACGGTGGAATCATGCAAATGTTTACACGCTTGAATTTCTAACAAAAAAGAAGAATTATTCAACGATGTACGAAGAAATACTTCACCAACTAAATTCACAATTGGATTTTCAGATATCAATCCAGACCAAAGAGACAAAATGCCTGGTGTTAAGGAAATCAAATAACAAATTTCCCGAAACCGAAGGTGGGGCATACATCAACTCCTTTTATACAAATAAATTGGGGCAAATGAGGAATGTTCCGGTGTCCCATTTAATTGCTTGGCTAAATAATAGGAAATTTTCTGACCTGCTTGTGATCGATGATACACAAACCGACAGTAATATTGATTTAACTCTCGATACCGAACTTCCGGATTTGGCTTCACTACAAAAAATACTAAAAAATAAGGGACTCATTTTGGAAGGGGCAATCATGCCGATTGAGTTTATGCTAATTCGGAAAAAGAAATAAAAGCTGTTTACTACCGATTAATTCGTCTTTAATGAAAGTTTTCAAGAATATTATTATGCTATTGTTCATGCTTCATATCAGCAATGAATGTTTGGCCCAATACCAAATTTACGGTGTTGTTACCTCAAAAAACAGTAATGAATTATTGAAAGATGTAACCGTAAGGGCAAATGATGCATTTGCAGTTACCGACTCCGTTGGACAGTTTGTGCTGGATGTTAAAAGCGAAAATACTGACCTTGTTTTTTCTCATATTGGATTTGAAACACAAGTGGTCAGTTTAAAACTTCCTTTAAAAAACCAACTGCACATTGTGCTGGATGAAAATTTGACTGCATTAAGAGAAGTTACCGTTTCTACCGGTTATCAGGAAATCCCAAAGGAGCGCGCCACCGGTTCATTCACTTTTATCGATAAAAAGACATTCAACGAACAGGTTGGCCATGACATCATAAGTCGGTTGGCACCTATAGCGAACGGTGTTTCTTTTGATCGTAAGACCAACAAAGGTTTAATGGTAAGAGGGTTAAGTACGATACAGGGAGTTTCATCGCCATTAATCGTAGTAGATAATTTCCCGTATGAAGGTAATTTGGAAAACCTGAACCCTAATGATGTAGAAAATATTACGGTTCTGAAAGATGCTGCCGCTGCATCTATCTGGGGTTCAAAAGCAGGAAACGGTGTAATTGTAATCACAACGAAAAAGGGAAAGTATAATCATCCGGTTAAAATCAACTTTAATTCGAGTATACAGATGGCGGATAAACCTGACCTGTTTTATCTGAACCAAATGACAGCTTCAGATTTTATAGATACTGAAATGATGCTTTTTGAGAATGATTTTTACACACCATATATAAATAGCCCTTCCAAAATAGCAGTAACTCCTTTAGTGGAACTTTTATTAAAACGATCAGATAATGGGAACGCAGAGGCTATAGATAACGAAATTGCTAAATTACGCGCCTCAGATGTCAGAAATGATTTTAATAAATATGTGTATGAACAGTCATTCAATCAACAGTATTCACTGTCAATTGATGGTGGTTCAGATAAATCTGCCTGGATTGTAAGCGTCGGATATGATAGGAATAAAAGTGACTTAAGTGCACTGTTCGAAAGAATAAATTTGCGGTATAGTTACTCGGTAAAGCTGGCAAAGGATTTAGAGTTAACCTCGGGAATTTTTTATGCCAACCATTCAACGAAAAGTGGAAAAAATGGTATTGGAGATGTAACATCTTCTTCAGGAACACTTTTTCCATATGCAAAGCTCGCCGATGATTCTGGAAATCCTGTACGCTTGATAAAGAATTACCGGTCAACCTATATTGATACAGTTGGTGGTGGCCGGTTACTTGACTGGGGATATTATCCATTGGCTGATTATAAATACGACCGGAACCGGATTAATTACAACAGCATATCCATAAGTACGGGCATCGACTATAAAATTTTCAATTCAATAAAAATTAATCTAAAGCACCAGTATGAATCACAGAATATGGATGGCCTAAGGGTGCAGGATATAGAAAGCTATAGTGCCAGGGATATGATTAATCTATATTCCCAAATAGAAAATAATGGGAATGTCGTAAACAATATTCCCTTAGGAAGTATATTTGATTTCTCTGGAAGTAGACTCAATTCCCATAGTATCCGCGGACAATTTACATTTGATAACAGTTGGGCCGAGCACGCTTTATATACCATTGTGGGTGGAGAAATAAGGGATGCAAACATTAAATCAAATTCGTTCAGGCAGTATGGTGTAGAGCCCAATATCCTTAAGGCAGGCTTTGTTAATTACAAAACTGCGTACCCAACATATGTTACCGGATCAGAAATGTACATACCAAATAATGATGGTTTGGCGGAGTACAATAATCGTTTTGTCTCATTATTTGCAAATGTTGCCTATACATATAACAAGAAATATACGGTTTCAGGTAGTGTGCGTAGAGACGCATCGAATTTGTTTGGCGTATCAGCTAATGATAAGTGGATACCATTGTGGTCAATCGGGTCAAGTTGGTTGCTCTCCGAAGAGCCTTTTTATAACCTCGACTTTGTACCTTCTGTTAAGTTAAGGGGTACTTATGGTTATAGCGGAAACGTTGATCCATCTAAATCTGCTGTTACAATAATCTCTTTCCTTTCACAATCAGTTTTCACGGGGTCTCCGTATGCAAGGATTGAAAAATATGCAAATCCAGATTTGAAATGGGAAAAGGTGTCGACTCTAAACGTTGGAATTGATTTTCGAACAAAAGGGAATCGGATATCGGGTAGCTTTGATTATTACTATAAAAAAGGCTCAGATCTTTTTGGGTATCAGGAAATGGATTATACTTCCGGCGTTGGCCCTTCTGTCGTTAAAAATGTTGCAGCCATGAAGGGCTATGGTTTTGACCTTGAATTAAATACCATCAATGTCAAAGGCAAAGTAGAATGGACAAGCCAGTTGAACCTCAGCAAGAATAAAGATGAGATTACTGAAAATTATCTGGCATCAAGAAGCGGCAGAAACTTCGTTGGTTCAAGCTCCCCTAGCATTTCTGGGTTGGTTGGTAAACCGGTTTACTCAGTGCTGTCTTATCCATGGGCTGGTTTAGATCCGGAGACAGGTGATCCGAGAGGCTACCTTGATGGAATCTTAAGTAACGATTATTCAGCGCTGCTTGGTTCTTCTTTAGAGGTGGAGGATTTGGTTTTCCATGGTTCTGCACTTCCTGAATATTATGGTTCTTTGGGGAACAGTGTTCGTTTCCAGAATTGGACTTTATCAGCCCGGTTAATGTATAAATTCGGATATTTTTTTCGAAGAGAATCGATCAGTTATTCTGCTCTTTATAATTATGGAAGAGGGCACGGCGATTATTCGTTAAGATGGCAACAGAAAGGAGATGAAAACTTTACCTCGGTACCCTCATTAATATACCCGGCAATTCCGTTAAGGGATGAGTTTTATAACGGATCTGAAGCAACGGTAGAAAAAGGGGATCACATTTCTTTTCAGTATATAAACCTAAACTACAATTTTGGAGATTCTTTTTCAAACAGAAGATTGGTTAAGAACTTAGATATTTACTTGAATATTAGCAATCTGGGTATTATATGGAAGAAAAACAAACAAAGTTTGCACCCTGATTACGGAGCTTCGCAAATACCATTACCGATAACGTATTCTTTCGGATTAAGAGCAAGTTTTTGATATATATATATAGACAATGGCCATGAAGACAATTTATGTAGTTATTAGAACGGTTTTACTGACAGCAACCCTGATAGTGCTTTCTGGTTGCCAAAAGTTTTTGGATGTAAAGCCGAATGTAGGATACGCTGTTCCATCAAAAATAAGTGACCTGCAGGCGTTATTAGATTATTTTCCTACAATGAACAACAAGGATGCCGGTTCAGGAGAGATCAGCTCGGATGATTATAGTTTGACAGATGCGGTATGGGCTGCCCTGTCAACAGATTATTTTAAAAATATGTATGTTTGGAATGATAAGGGGTTATTCGCGCCTTCCAATAATGAATGGAATAATCTTTATCAGGTAGTGTACATTTCAAATACGGTCCTTGATGAGATAAAAAATATTGAAAGAACAGGCAATGAAAAGGAATTCGACAATGTAAAAGGACAGGCTCTGGTCTTCCGGGCGAAAAGTTTTTTGCAGATCGCATCTATTTGGTCTCTTTCGTATGATAGGCAAACCGCTGGTACGGACTTGGGTATCCCTTTGCGGTTAAATTCAAATTTTAACGAGCCTTCCACTCGTTCTACGGTGGAAGAAACATATAAAAGAATCATTGAGGATTTAAAGGAAGCATCAATTTTGTTACCACCAACATCCGTGAGTCCACTGAGGCCAAATAAAGCGGCTGCCTATGGATTTTTGTCTCGAACTTTTTTGTTTATGAGGGAATACGCTGAAGCTTTGAAGTATGCTGATTCATGCCTATCGGTTTATAGTGAACTCCTGGATTATAAAGATTTGAATCCTGGAGCTGCTTACCCTATTTCCAGGTTTAATAAAGAAGTTATAATGGAAAGTTATATTCCTGGGCCAGAGCCCCTTAACCCCACGCGAGCACGTATTAATATGGATTTATATAACTTATACGAAGACAACGACTTAAGAAAAAGTGTTTTTTATAAACAAAATACGGATGGTAGTTACGCGTTTAAAGGTAGCTACGAAGGGGGATTAGTTTTGTTTTCGGGCATAGCAACCGACGAAATATATCTTATCCGGGCTGAGGCAAATGCAAGGCTGGGAAACTATGCGGAAGCCGTACTTGATCTGAATGACTTATTGAGACACCGTTATGATTCTACTTTTGAAGAGATTCAGTTGGGTAATAAAGATTGGCTGCTGAAACGTATTTTGGAAGAAAGAAGAAAAGAGTTAACTATGAGAGGTTTAAGATGGCCAGATATAAAACGCTTAAACAAGGAAGGTATAAACATAACTCTGGTAAGACACTTAAACGGAAACCAGATCCGATTAGAACCGGAAGATAACAGATTCGCCCTCCCTTTACCGGAAGATATCATTCAATTAACTGGTATGGTGGATAACCCTAGGTAACATAAATAAAAGCTACCGGACATTCCGATAGCTTTTATTCATCAAGGCTATTGAATCGATCTGACAGCAACGGCATCATCTTTCACACTCTCTCCATCTGGATGAGAATCCAAATAATTTTGGAGAGGAGTGTTTGAAACTGGTATCATAAAATTAGCTGCTTCAAATTGAATTTCACATGGCAGCTCATCCGAACTATCACAAGAGTTCTCTAACTCAGCACTATACAAAGCGCTGGTTTTTGCTTCAGATAATTCTGAGCCAGTAAAGTACCAAGTTTGAATTGCGAGTGTATGATTTACCTCGTTTGTTATTTCTTTCTTGGGCGCTGTAAATGCCACCGTTCCTACCGCAACCATCAACCCGATGATTGCCAGTAAATTAAATTTAATTTGTTTCATTGGTGTGTGAGCTTTTTATAGATCAAAAAAGGGCTCCAAAAACTTTAATTAATAATAATGTGATATCCCTTGCCCTTTGGCAGGCCCGCCCGAAAGGGCGGCTTGCTGCAAGCCTTCCTTTCGATGTGATTGTCTTAATAAATAAATCCCTGTTGCTGAAAGAGCAGTAAAAAAGAGGTTGAACCATAAATGGTCTTTCCAACCCAATTGGTTCAATACACCACCGCAACTACAGGGTATGTTTTCCCAATAGCCGATAACGGCCAAGGCTACATAGCTGGTAAAAACCAGCATCAACAAGAAGGAGAGGAGCATGCCTGCTTTTTTGGTTTTTGAGAACATCAGCAGGCTGGCCACCAGCAACTCAATCGCCGGCAAAAACCAAATGAGTATACCTGCCAACCCTGAAGGGAAGGGTTGCATTATCAGCTGTGACCTGAACAGGTTGATGTCCATTGCCTTGTTCAGAGCGGTGTAGACCCAAAGAGTGATCAACAGGATGCTGATTAATTGGATGCTGATCAGCTGAATATTGTATGTTTCTTTCTTTGCCATAACCTTGTGTAGATTGGTTAAGGCTAAGTTCCTGCTTATCTTTTATTAAAAACCTAAGGTAAATGGAAATAAAACCTAAGATTTTCGGCAAGCATTTTAATCGTTTTTCCTCCGTTTTGCTTCGCTAGGGGTATAACCAAAATATCGTTTGAATTGCGCACTAAAGGTATGGGGTTCTGAATAGCCCAAAAGATCGGAGACTTCTTTTACCTTCATGTTTTCTTTATATAGGAGGTCATACGCCAGTTTCATCTTTTCCTGATTGATAAAATCCTGTGGGCTCATCCCATATGTTTCCTTAAAGTAATTGAAGAACGTACGGGGACTGATGGAATAGCGGCTCAGCAGACTTTGCAAGGTGAAAACATGGCCCTTCTTAATCTCATTGATCAGATCTTGCCTGATTTCCCTGACCTTTTCTTCCGGATTTTGAAAAGGCAATTTTCTGGCGATCTGCCGTGAATAGATCCCCGTGAGATGGATGAATACTTTTAAGTTTTCAGCCTGGCATAAAACAGCTCGCATTTAAATTTTTTTATTTTGGCCTTTTCAGGTTGTACAAACGAAAAAGGAATATGCATGCCTGATCCTCCTTATCATAATTTGGTTTTTAAGCGAACTTAGGAAATTATATTTATTTTTCAAATTCCCGTAAGCACTGGCGGATCATTTTACTTTTTAAAAGATAGTTCGTTTTGGAATACTTTAGAATAACGGCGTTTGTCGAATTTATACAATTTAGCTGCTCTATATGATACACCTTTTTGTTTTTCATCCAACTCCTTTAAAATATTGTAGTTAAGCATCTTTTTTCTAAAGTTTCGCTTATCCAGTGTATATCCCCAAATGGCTTCATAGACCTTTTGCAATTGGGTTAATGTAAATTTTTCCGGAAGTAATTCAAAGGCAATGGGGCTATGTTTTATCTTTCGCCGAATTTTGTCCAAACTTTTCTCAATGATATGAGCATGGTCGAATGCTAATTCAGGAAGTTTGTCTAACGGATGCCAAACGGCCTGGCGTACATAATCTGAATGTGGTTTCAATGTTGATTGGCCCTTAAGACGTAACATTGCATAGTAAGCAACTGTAATGATCCGTCCCTGTGGATGTCTTTTAAGATCTCCAAAAGTGTAGAGTTGCTCCATGAAAATATTCCGTAAGCCCGTATGTTCATATAAGATTCGTTCTACGGCATTGTCAATTGTTTCAGTGTTTTCTACAAAAAAACCAGGTAATGCCCAGAACCCAGCATAAGGATATTCATTACGCTCGACTAAAAGAACTTTAATTTCACCTTCTTCAAAACCGAAAATGACACAGTCTGCTGTAAAAATTGATTGAAGTTGTGGTAAGTTTGATTGCAAAATATTGTAAATTTAAAAAGTATAAATATTAAACGCCATTTTTGTTATCTCAATGCAAAAATGTAAAAAAAAATGCAATATTTTATGATAGTGTAAGAAATACACGTTATATTCGTATTATAAATGTTAAACTTGATAGCTAAATTTTTGTGCAGAAAATAAAAAGAATAGGAGTTTTTACCTCCGGAGGCGATGCTCCAGGAATGAATGCATGCATTCGATCGGTAGTGCGAACTGCTCTTTATAATAATTTACAGGTAACTGGTATTCAGCAGGGTTACCAGGGAATGATCTCCAATCAGTTTATAGAAATGAATAGTCGCTCAGTGAGTAACATTATTCAACTGGGCGGAACAATTTTGAAAACAGCCCGTTGTCTTGAGTTTCAAACTGAAGCGGGCAGGAAGCTGGCTTATGATAATTTAAAAGCAGCAGGTATTGATGCTTTGGTGGGAATAGGAGGAGATGGAACTTTCAGGGGAATCGAAGTGTTTTCCCGCGAATATGATATTCCCGTTGTCGGAATTCCGGGAACGATTGATAATGACTTATACGGTTCTGATTTTACCTTGGGTTTTGATACAGCTTGTAATACCGTAATTGAAGCAATTGATAAAATAAGGGATACGGCAGCATCACACGATCGCTTATTCTTTGTGGAAGTAATGGGCCGTGACTCGGGCTGCATTGCGCTGAATGCAGGGATAGCCGGTGGAGCGGAAGCTATTTTGATGCCCGAAACCGATACTGCGATTGAACAACTCATTCATCAGCTTGAAAGCGCAGCGGAAGGAAAAAAGACTTCAACGATTGTGATAATCGCTGAAGGTGATCAGAATGGCGGTGCTTACAATGTAGCAAAGCATGTAAAGGATAAGTTTGATTTTTATGATACCAAAGTGACTATTTTAGGGCATTTGCAACGTGGAGGTTCTCCTTCTAGTTTTGACCGGGTTCTTGCAAGTAGATTTGGCTATGCAGCAGTAAACTTAATACTTGAAGGGCAAACACGTCAGGTTGTTGGACTTTGTGGGAACAAGATTCAACATATTAATATAGAAGAAGCTATCAATACCAAAGCTTTTAAACTGGCTGATGATATGATTGAGATTTCTCGTATTTTAGCAATTTAATTGTTTAAGTATTAGATGATAGCAGTTATTTTTAGTGGTTCGCGTTTAGCAGATTGGCGGTTAGCTGATAAAGGTAAGGTTATAGCAGGTTTTAAAACCATGGGTATAAACCCCCACCACAACGATGCATCCAAAATTGAACAACTATTAAATAAAAATAATACCTTAATTAATTACGCGGAAAAAATAAAACGTATTTATTTTTTCGGTGCAGGTGCTTCTTCTGAAGAGAATGCGGCTATCGTGTCAAAGGCGTTTAATACTTTTT
>Ga0160433_100938_pt1 | contig 9676 bp, 9 predicted proteins | sample HID1972K_E0MG_FD_108235 | JGI IMG/M metagenome (GOLD analysis project Ga0160433, IMG submission 108235) | Enriched pill bug-associated microbial communities from UW Madison campus, WI, USA - HID1972K_E0 MG | ecosystem: Host-associated > Arthropoda: Insects > Digestive system > Unclassified ... | reverse complement strand
TGATTTAATTGATGCACCCCAATTTAAGGGTTTAACAATCAAATGCTTGACCTAAAAGAACATGGGCTAAAGAGCGTAGTGCTGCTTTCCGTCGGCTATCGTGATGAAGAGAAAGATCTTTTTGCAAACTGAAAAAGGTAAGACTGTCGAGAAAATAATTTGCAACAATAGTTTAGTTTAATGCACATAATGCAAAGGCTGAATCTTGAACTTGAAAGTTCTTATCCGAAACTATCAACAATATGATTAGCAATTCCTATAGAGATAATTATTCTCTATAGGAATTAGCAAGTTCTATAATACAGACATGGGGAAATTAGTCTAAGCTGTTAATGTTGTAGCCAGACAAACTGTACAGTATTATCGAACTTTAATAAATTCATAACTTAATGATAAAAACCGTAATAGATTATTTCCTATACCGAAAAACTGAATGGCTATCAGAGCGTCTGGGAATATCTGCAAACAATATCAGAAAGTCGCTTTATTAAAACAAAGGGCCGCTGCACCATATATGCCACAATGTTCAAGTCTGGATAAACGGATATCGAAACTTTCCAGTGATTTAGGATAAGCAAAAGTGCGGACTTGCTCCCACATGCTTTGTTCATAATACCTGTAAGCGCGACTCACAGACCCTCCCAACACAACCAACTGGGGATCATGGGTATATAAGATCATTTTTATAGCATTGCCTAAGTGCTTTCCAAATTCAGCAAACAGATCAATCGCTCCTTTCTCTTGCATTTCGGCCTGCTTAAACATCTTTTCGCCAGTTGTATGATGGATGTCCCTGAAAAATTGCCCACTTGCATAATATTCATAGTTATGGTCCAAATAATCCACCATACCAAACTCGCCAGCGCCACAATTTAAGCCCTCGTATAACCGGTCATTAATAATGATACCAGCCCCCAGGCCTGTGCCAATGGATAAACCGACCATTGTGCTTACTCCTTTTCCCCAGCCGAAATATTTCTCGCCGACGGCAAAACAATTGGCATCATTATTTATAAATACTGGAACGTTATAGCGTGCTTCCATAACCGCTTTTAAAGGCACTTCTTTCCAGGAAGGGATATTCTGCACATCATATACAATACCTTTTTCTACGTCTACAACGCTTGGTACACCAATGCCAATTAACCGGACAGGTGCTGTATCCATCAATTGATCCGTTAGCTGGAACAAGTCATGGAGGACCGCACCTTCTGACGCGCTTGCTACAACTTTCGAGGATATAAGGTTACTAATCTTTTCCGTATGGAGAATACCTCCCCGCATGTGCGTTCCTCCAAGATCAATACCTGCTACATAGTGTTCATTCATGAGACAATGTCTATTATTTATGACTTTTTAATTTCCGAGCTTGTTGAATGGTCTGGTTTTTTACAAGGGGATTAGCCCAAAAACCAATACTCAAAATGTATGCTAGTGTAAGGTATAAAAACAACATGCCCGACTGCAGCTCCCAGTGGTCGCCTATCCATCCTACAATGAGCGGGATAACTGCCCCGCCGGCTACGCCGGTCAATAAAATACCTGAAAACACACCATGCTGATCTTTTAAAGAGTTTAGGGCAAGCGAAAAAATAACCGGATACATAACTGATGCAAAGAAACCAACCAATGGAAAAGCTATCAATGCTATACTGCCCGTAGAAAATAAACCCGCACTTAACGATATAATGGCTAAAAGTGTGAAGCTTACAAGTATCACACGACTATCCACTACTTTAAGCAGTAACAAACCGATCACGCCGCCTGCAGTCATCAGTCCCCAAAAGTAAGCGATAATCTTAGCACCCTCTGTTTGCGGATCATATCCATGGTATGTAAATAAAAATTGCGATACCCAGTTTGCAATACCCTGTTCTGTACCTACATAACAGAATATACCAAAAAAATAAGCGATAACAACAGGTCTTTTCAGTAGACGAAGATGCGCATTCAGATCACCTGATTTTTCATCATTTTTCAGCTCTATTTTCGGAAATTTAAATAACAAGACAATTCCAATCATCAGCACACTAAGGATGGCAAATAAAAAATAGACAGATATCCAGGGAAGCTCAGCAGGTATCATTGAAAATATACCTGAAACAAAAGTGTTGGTATCCTTATCAGCCGCGAGTTGAAGAGCCATGTATGAATAGACCAATGGACTCATGAAAGAGGCCAAGCCAAAGATCAATTGCGCCAATACAGAATTAAATGCATAATGTTCTTCCCCGCCTGAAACACGCAGTAACGGGTTGATAACAACTTGCAACATAGCCATACCAGCCCCTATTAAGAATAACGATATGATAGCAGTAAAATAATTCGGGAACAAAGTGAGCAAAACCGAACCCAGAAAGGAAACAGTAAATGCCGCAACCATAATTATTTTCTCATTGTATTTCTCAATAAGAATACCCGTAGGCAGGGATACTAAACCATAGGCAATAAAAAAAGCAAAGGGCAGCAGCGCAACGAGAGTAAGGCTTAACTTAAAACCTTTGATCATATCGGGAATAAGCGGCCCAATAATGTTGGTCATAAAGGAGATCACAAAGAATGTCAGCATCACCAGACTGATCATCAAATAATTTTTCTTTTTCATCCGGTTCTTGTTCTAAATCGTATTTATAATTTAACGGTCTCTTATTAGTGATGCTGCATCCATATAATTAACCAAACGCTTACGTAGTGGCTTTTTCTATAACCATGGTTTCTGGATTCCAGTTAACTATTTTCTTTTCAAAATAACTAATATTGGATATCAGTGCAGGTGCTGCTGCTCTAAAGCCAAACGTGGCGTCTTCTACCACCTTGGTTTTATTCCTAATGGCATCAAAAAAGTTAACAAAGTGATCATAATTTTGGTTATAACCCTTTGGGGCACTATACTCTTCTTCTTGCGGACCCAATACTTCGAACTTCTCAGGATACTTGCTGTTGTATTCTTTTAAAAACTGCTCTTGCAAAGCTTTGGGAAACGTATTAATGGTATACCCTGGAGCTGATGACATTTTTTTCTTCTTGATGCTTACAGTATTGCCGGTAACTACCATTTGGCCTTCGCTCCCTATAAACCTGAATTGCTGCCCGCCCCCTGATCCGTCTTCAAAATTCACACGCAAGGTCAACGTGAACTCTGGATGTGCAGCCGTCTTGGGATAATCGTAGATACCAACCATAATATCTGGAACGTCGCGCCCGTCTTTCCAATAACGCAATCCTCCGCTAGTCATTATTCTATTTGGCCCTTTAGAATCAAGTATAAAATGGATACCTGAAAACAGATGCACGAATAAATCGCCCGCTACGCCAGTTCCATAGTCTCTGTAGTTACGCCAACGGAAAAATCGAATAGGGTCAAAATCTACTTTTGGGGCTTTATCGCTAAGAAAGCGATTCCAATCAACCGTTTTCTCCGAAGCATCCGGAGGTACTGAATATTGCCATGCCCCTTGCGCAGAGTGCCTGTCATAATAGGCCTCCACAAAATTCAATTCACCAATAGCACCTGCCTGAAAAAGTTCCCGAGCCTTAGCGTATACGATAGAACTAACCCGTTGACTACCTACTTGTAGCAGCTGTTTCGTTTCCTGCTCTGCCCGGATCATTTCATGCCCTTGTTCAACCTTATGTACCACAGGTTTCTCGCAATAAAGCGCCTTTCCGGCCTTTAATACTTCTATACCGATTTCCGAATGCAAATGATCAGGTACAGCCAGGATCACTGCATCAATATCTGGCCTAGTTAATATTTCACGATAATCTCTAGTCGTAAGAATATCATTACCATATAGTTCTTTAGCCCGTATTAAACGACCGTCATACAGATCGGCTACCGCCAATAATTGTACACCCGGAACAGTTATTGCCGTCATGGTATCAGAAGTTCCCTGAATACCACCGCCAATCAGTGCAAACTGTATATTGTCATTTACAGCTATCTTTTTTTTATAGTCAATAATCCGACCTGTTGGCTTCTTTTCACCTGCCAACAGCATAGCGGGCGTAACACTTGCTGCTATGGCAGTACCGGCAACTTTCTTAATAAAATTACGCCGAGAATTTTGAGAGTGTGCTTCCATTTGTATATATCTTAATTTTAACTAATTTAATAGTGAATTTTACTGTTTTATAATTCACGGATCCTGATATGTTTAAAATAAGCCTTTTTACCGTGGTCCTGTAGCGCAATACGTCCTTTGGTAACCGTCCCATAATCGGGATAATCCTTCCACTTACCCTCAGCTATCCGTTTATTCCAGTCCTCATCACCTATTTGAAACTCCACGATCTTATCTCCGTTTAGCCAGTGTTCTACGTGGCCACGGTTCACAATGATGGTACTACTATTCCATTCACCCAATGGTTTGGCCTTTATTAATTTATTGGGTTTATACATACTATAACAGCTGCCCGTTTGCAACGAAGCGATAGTATCGCTCACACCCGCTTCATTTCGTCCGTCCTTGCTATCATCAAACATCTGGTATTCAGGACCGGTTTCCCAAGGTGCCACGTATTTCTTAGATTCAGCTACCTGGTACATAATACCACTATTCCCATCTTTTTCAATTTTCCAGTCCCAAGTCAGTTCAAAATTCTCATACTTACCATCGGTCACAATATCCCCACCTGTATCATATTCAGCCGCTCCCAGACACACCAAAGCACTGTCCACAACGATCCAATTATCTATGCCTGCCGTTTTATTAAACCCATGCCATCCACGCAGACTAATACCATCAAACAGATCTACCCATTCATTTTCGCTTTTCATTGCTTCTGCAATTACTTCGTTGCCTAAATCAGCAGCTGTAACGTTATTCGTAGCTTGGTTCGTACAGGCTGCATAAACAACAATAATTGTAGCCAAACAAACATTTTTACATTGTTTCATATACTATTTATTTTTATCCTTTAACATCGGAAATAATCTTATAATATCTTCTTCACTTGGCTGGCTCCCATATTCAGCTATCTCAAAAGACTCAGCATATTTGATTTTTGCAGCTGTATCTTTCCCATACCATTTTTCCAGACCAGCCCGCTGTTTTGGATTCATTATTTTATTGTGGTATCTGTCGTACAGGTCTGTTTCCCTCAGCCATTTCTTACGTGCTACTGGATCTGATGCTGGTGGAACCATACTAATGTTCCCCTGAAAGGCGATCCAAGGAAGCCATTCATAAACCTGCGATGTATGTTCGTTAAGCCCGTTTATCTTTTGTTCAAAAGTTTCGTCTATAGCAATTACGATATCGTGGCTAAACTCGTTCGGCTTTTTAAAATTATCCTGCATATATAAGAACACCGGATTCTTTTTCAATGCCGGCACGTCCGATGCAACATTGGGCACAGCCACCATGTACGCAGCATCTTCTACAAGTTTTCCTGCATTTCGGTGATCCGGATGATAATCGTTCGGTCTTAATCCAATGACCACATCTGCATTCCATTTACGAATTTCACGGATCACCTGCATTCTAACCTCCAGGTCGGGGACCAGCTCGCTATCATGGTTATTCAATACCACATACTCCGCAATACCATACTGGATCGCTGCTTTCCTAGCTTCTTCTCGCCGTCGTCCGGCCAATGCACCACCACCTTCTGCAAAATGACCTGCATCGCCATTTGTTAATGACACATATTTCACCGCAACACCCATACGGGCCAGCAGCGCACCCGTCCCGCCCATTTTACCATCCGCATCATCCGGATGGGCAAAAATAGCGATGACCCTCAGGCTATCGGTTTTTTGGGCTAGTACCGGCAAGCAGTAACTAAAGAACAACCCCAAAAGGACATATAAAAAAGTTATTTTTTTCATGTTACAAATTATGTTAGTTAAGAAATTTGTTGGCCAACCCTGTCCATGAGCAGTTTGGTGGCGCGGATACCCTCATCCTCACTGATGATGGTTCCTGAATACTCAATACCAATAAATCCTTTGAACACATCCGTTGCCTCATTTTTGATCATTTGAAGCATACGCATGTAATCAACGGTTGTTTCGTTACCCAGTGCATCAAAATCACGCGATTTAGCACTAAACCCTTTCGCAAAAGGAGTCATCTCATGCACACCAAGATAACGGTCATATTGTCTGATACAATCATTCCCCGATCGTTCAACACAAAAATTATCAAAATCAGGCAAAGTACCGCAGTACGGATTGTTTACTTGTTTCATGACATCTACCAGCCATTTTCCGTCTGATGAATAACCGCCATGGTTTTCAACAATCACTCCAATACCCGTTTTAGCTCCGTATTCAGACAGCCTTCCCAAGCCGTCAATGGAAGCCTTGGCCATTTCCTCTGCCGTGCCAGTACCCCGCAGGTTAACACGTATCGAATGGCATCCTAAAAATTTAGCCGCGTCGATCCATTTATAATGGCTCTCTACTGCAACCTTGCGTTTCGCTTCATCCAAGTCGGACAAGGGCCCACCTGTATCTACCATGATCAGCACATTACGGACACCCAAATCATCACTCCTTTTCTTCAATTCGGTAAGGTATGCCTTATCCTCGGCCTTGTCGCGGAAAAATTGATCCACATACTCAACTGCGCTGATCCCGAAATCATTTTTAGCTTTAGCCGGAAAATCGAGGTTGTCAAGCAGTCCCTTCCTAAGGGTGTTATGCAAAGACCATTCTGCCAGCGAAATCTCAAAAAACATCTTCGGTTCTGGTTGCCCGGCAAATAAAGGGACCAACGATGACATCCCTAATCCCGCTGTAGCAAGCCCCAATTTCGCGAGAAACTCTCTTCTTGAATTATTCATACTCGTTATTTAAAAGTTCAATAGATTCATTTATTATTTCGTTCAATACTTACTTAAATCAATACATCTTATTTTATATTCGTACTTTGCCATTCTTAGATCCCCAAAAAAACAACAGTACAACAGATAAAGAGAAAATAGCCGGAATGAGCCAAAAAGTTTCCCATTGCATCAACGATTCAGTTCCCTGTCGGGTCACAATACGCTGGTGAAGCCAGGAAGCAATTAGCGTTCCTCCGCCCTGTCCCAACCCATACGAGGTTAATACAAAAATGCCCTGTGCTTGAGATCGGATAGTTACTGGCGCCAACTTATCCAAATAGATCTGGCCTGATATATAAACAAAATCATAACAGGCCCCATGCAGGATAATACCGACCATGATCATCCACACCACAGTATCTATGGCACCAAAAGCAAAGAGGGCAAACCGCAATGACCAACAGAAAAGGCCTATCATTACAATAGTTTTGACCCCCCACCTCCTGAAAAACCAGGGCAGCATTAACAAGAACAATACTTCGGACATATTGCCAAAGGTCATCTTGAAACCAGGGTTGTCAAAACCGGCGTCGTTCAGGAAAAGGGGTACATACATTGCCCAGGTCGCTACCGGAATACTAATGAGCAACAGGCTTGCTATAAATACATAGAACGATTTTGACCTAAGCTGATATAGGGCATCAATACCGATAATATCACGAAAGGTCACTTTCTTTCCTGCAGCAGGAGGCGGCACATGAGGCAAGGTGAAGCTATAAATACCTAACAGCATGCCTGCTAGCCCTGCCACATGCATGGGTAACCTGGTACTATCACCTTTCAAAAAATAGCTAACCAATACCCCGGCAGCGATATAACCAATGGTGCCAACCGCCCTTGTCAACGGAAAATCACGATCCGGATCTTTCAGATTATGGAAAGCCGTTGAGGTGGCTAGGCCCAACGTGGGCATATATAGCAGCATATTCAACCAAATAAAGGTGAGAAATAGCGGCTGTGAAATAACAGGCCCTTCTATCCAAAAAGGGGCATATAATATAAAAAAACCACTTAATAAGTGTAATACACCCAATACTTTCTGGACAGGGAAAAACCTATCAGCTACCATCCCTATAAAAAAAGGAGCCACTATTGATCCTACCGGGCAAGCCATATAAACTAGGTAGATCAGATCGCCCATGTCCTTACCACGCATATAATTTCCAGCAAAATGATACCAGGAACCCCAGGCAAAGAACTGCAAGAACATCATCAGTTGTAAACGCGCTTTTATATGGTTGGTGGCGTACATTCTTGCTTGGTATTAGAAACTTTTTGCACAATGTCTTTCATATACTTAAGCGTTCTTATCACCGCCTTATCCACTTCTTCAATGCCACCGATCTGATGGTTTGTAACAATTGGCGTGCATGACTCTGACACCAAATAGCCATTATAGCCTGCCTTATGTAAGGCAGTGAAAAAAGCTTCATAATTGATGATCTCCCCAAAATTGTGTGCCGGTACCTGAATAATGTCGCCATCTGCTTTCTCTACGATATTCCAGGTCCCATAATGGGTAAGTATGATATTTTCAGCACATTCAGTTACTGATCTCTGAACATATTCATTATCCTGCCTGGTGTAATACAGAGGCACATCCAAACATAACTTCACATTTGGTCGGTCAATTTCGTGCTGCATGGCAAGCACGTCCTCATGCCCGGGCCTGGTAACAGGTGCATGATTTTGCAGGGCAAGCGTAATACCCATGTCGGCAGCCCAGTCTGCCACTTCACGGATCCCATCCACCGCATGCTGCCACTTGCGTAGATCTGCTGGATACAACCGGGAATAATAATTACCCTTTTCGTAAGGAGCATAAAGCCCTATCCCCTCCTGGTCATCGATAATGCCTGGCCAGGCTGCAAATACCTTTACTATTTCAATACCCAGATCACGGGCCAGTTCAAGTGTCAATCTCATCATCGCAAGATTATTTTCTCGTTCTTCTGCAATATGGCTGCAAAAATTAGACAGGCTCTCCACGGCGCATAACGCAATTCCCTCGCCCTCCGAAATTTCCCGCAGGCGTCTCCTCTGTGAAAGACTCAGGTCAATTGGAGAAGCAATTGGTCTTTTCGATTCAATGGACAACGCATCAAAACCTAGCATTTTTGCCTTATACACCTGCTCTTCAAGTGTTAAAGTCTTGCCTTTGTAAAAAACTCCGGCATACGTTACTGATAACAAAGCAAATTTCATGTTCTATTTTATTTATATGTTAAAAATCACTTTTTAAAATGAATGGATGACAACTGTAAGAAAGCTTGTGGCGATGATGTTTTCGGTCCCTTAAAAACAAAATAAATATTTCTTACCCCATTGACTGGTTTAATCTTAATTTTTATCGGTTCTCTGCGGCTTAAATTTAGGCCTTTCCCCACCGTTAATTTTTCACTTATTAGTTCCCCGTCCGGCTTATCAAGCCGTACCTCTATGCTGGATCCATCAGCACTCATTCGGTTAGGTACCTGTGCAAAAACCCATGTCTCAGTAATTCCGCTAAGATCAATGGCTTTGTAACCAACAAAAGCCATCGGGCTGTTTAATAAATACCTTCTGCCCTGAGCCGTAATCAATTCCGTACCCTGATGAAAATCACTCGTTTCAGGAGTCACTTCGGCACTTCGCAATACATGCGTTTTAGTGGTAGTGATCGAAGGAACTGAAGTGGCACCTTTATCTGTGTAAGAAGCCCTTAACAAGTAGTATCCCGTACTTTTTCCCGTATCCGGCACGTAAGACCCATTCAAAGGAATAACCTGTTCTTCAGTAATTTTATCTGAAAAGCTCAGTATATAGTTAACCATTTCTTTCGCATCAGACACGGTTAACTGCG
>Ga0160433_100936_pt1 | contig 9701 bp, 6 predicted proteins | sample HID1972K_E0MG_FD_108235 | JGI IMG/M metagenome (GOLD analysis project Ga0160433, IMG submission 108235) | Enriched pill bug-associated microbial communities from UW Madison campus, WI, USA - HID1972K_E0 MG | ecosystem: Host-associated > Arthropoda: Insects > Digestive system > Unclassified ... | reverse complement strand
CTTGGATTATTTTTCAAATGGGATCGTAGAAAACTTTCCTGATGGACAAGACGTAGAGGTTTTTAAATTTTCCGCACTGGAAAAGGCATGGAAATGCGCTATTCTAAAATCTGAGAGGGAGCATGTTACTTCTTACATACGGAATAATTCAAACGTTAAAGGAGGGGAAATTTTTCAAGCAATGAATTTTCCATGTTATTCTAATTTGGGATATATTAGAATGACTGTAGACGAAAAAAAAGATTTTGAATTAATAGAAAAGCTCATCCATGACTTAGGAAAGGACAAGACATGGAAAGAATACACACATTATATTATTGAAAATAAATTAAATAATAATAATATCCTTCGTAACGAAGGTTATCTAAAATCAGTAAAAAACGATTAAAATGGGAAAGGGACAAGATTTATATAACAAAGCGAAAACCTTAATACCTGGTGGTACTATGTTGCTGTCAAAAAGGCCAGAAATGTTTCTACCTGATAATTGGCCGTCCTATTATTCTAAAGCAAAAGGGTGTTCAGTTTGGGACCTAGAAGGAAGAGAATTAATTGATATGTGTATTATGGGTATAGGTACAAATACATTAGGTTATGGAAACGATGAGGTTGATGCTGCAGTAATTGAAACAGTAAAGAGGGGCAACATGAGTACTTTGAACTGTCCAGAAGAAGTATATCTAGCTGAAAAGCTAATAGAGTTGAATCCATGGGCGGACATGGTAAGATTTGCAAGGAGCGGAGGAGAGGCCAATTCTATCGCTATTAGAATAGCTAGAGCTGCGTCCGGTCGAGATAAGGTTGCAATTTGTGGTTACCACGGATGGCATGACTGGTATTTATCAGCAAATCATAATGGAGGTGATGATTTATCGTCCCACTTACTTCCCGGTTTAAGTGCAAAAGGAGTTCCTCGAAATTTGAAGGATTCCGTTTATCCTTTTCACTATAATAATTATGATGAATTATTATCGATTGTAGATAACAATGATATCGGTGTAATTAAGATGGAAGTTGTAAGAAATTTTGGTCCAGAAAATAATTTCTTACAGAAAGTTAGAGAATTGGCAACTTCTAGGAACATTGTATTAATTTTTGATGAATGTACCTCAGGTTTTCGTGAAACTTTTGGTGGAATTTATAAGAAATATGGGGTTGAACCCGATATGGCCATGTATGGTAAAACAATTGGCAATGGATATGCATTGACAGCCGTCGTAGGTAAAAGATCCGTAATGGAAGCTGCCCAAACAACATTTATTAGTAGTACCTTTTGGACAGAGAGAATTGGCCCTACCGCCGCATTGGCGACATTGAACGTAATGGAGCGTATTAAGTCATGGGAAATTATAACTGCTAAAGGAAAAAAAATGCAAGAAGGGTGGAAACAACTTGCAGAAAATCATAAATTGAAAATTTCAATTGCAGGTATCCCAGCATTGAGTACTTATAGTTTCGATAGCAGTAGTTCATTATCTTACAAGACCTTGGTAACTCAAGAGATGCTTAAAAAGGGCTTTTTGGCAAGTACTAATTTTTATGCTTCTACCGAACATTCAGATGATGAATTTGAGCAATATTTTAATGCCTTAGATGAGGTATACTTACAGATCGCTAAATGTGAAAATGGAAGTCTGAAAATTGAAGAGCTATTAGAGGGACCAGTGTGTCATTCAGGTTTTAAAAGATTGAATTAATTTGAAATCTTCTATTTACATACGTGCTGATGGAGATGCACAAATTGGTTTAGGTCATTTAGTGCGATGCATGGCATTAGCTTATATGCTAAAGGAAGAATTTAGCATATCCTTCGTATATAAATATGCGCCTGAAAGTATAATTGAAGAAATTGAAAAAGCAGGATTTTCTTTGTTAAAAATTAAAAATGAAGAAGATTTTTTAGTGATTCTTAACTCCGGAGGAATTGTAGTCTTAGATCATTATGGATTGGATAGTGACTATCAAAAAGAAATAAAGCAAAAAGGCTGTAAACTAGTGTGTATTGATGATCTTCATGACAAAGAATTTTTCGCTGATTTAATCATTAATCATGCTCCTGGCGTTAAAGCGATGAATTACCGGTCACAACCATCTACCCAATTTGCTCTGGGTTTAGATTATGTTTTATTAAGACCAGCTTTTTTAGAAGCTGCAAAGCAAGAAAGAAAAATCAAAGGGCTCAAAACCGTTTTTATTTGTTTTGGGGGGGCTGACTATAGAAATTTAACGCGACAATGTGTCCATCAAGTTGTTGAATTAAATATATTTGAAAAAATAATCGTAGTAATCGGAAGCGCTTATCAGAAAAAAGAAGAATTATTAAAATTTACTAATAACATTCCTAATTTAAGTATATACCATTCTATTAATGAAGGCAGGATAGTTGACCTTATGAATATTTCGGATGTTGCGATTGTTCCTGCAAGTGGTATTTTATTAGAAGTATTAAGTTCAGGTTGTAGAGTTATTTCGGGTAAATATGTGGATAATCAAAGGCATCTGCATTCACAATATAAAAGTATTAATGCTTTCATTGATGCAGATAATTTTTCCGAAGATAATTTAAAACTAGCATTGAATACGTTAATTTCAAGTACATTCAAAATGCCAGAACGTTTTATTGATGGTCTTTCTAGTACTCGTTTATTAAAATTAATTAAGCAATTAGAAATCGAGAACGAAATTTCTTTAAGGAAAGCTACCTATCTTGATTCAAAGACAACTTTTCATTGGGCAAAAGACAAAAGAATAAGAGCTCATTCTTTTAATCAAACAGAAATAAAAGAACAAGAACATCATTTGTGGTTTAGCGATAAAATAAATGATGATAACTGCGTTTATTTTATTGCTACAATAGAAGATAAGAGTATTGGTTCAATTCGTTTTGATATAAAAGAAAATCAAGCTATTATAAGTTATCTTATTGATCCTCTTTTTCATGGGCAAGGTTTTGGTGTCTTACTTCTAAGAAAGGGAATTGAAATATTGACTACCTTGTCTGAAGTAACTTTTAATGCTATAACAGGTTATGTAATGCCAGAAAATATTTCTTCAGTTAAAGCTTTTCAGAAACTAGGATTTGACAGCGAACTTGAAAATAATATTTTAAAATTCACAAAAAAATTAAAATGAAAATTAAAAATTTCACAATAGGGGAAAATAATCCTGTTTTTATTATTGCCGAATTATCTGCTAACCACAATGGAAGTCTAGAAACAGCAATTGAGACGATAAAAGCTGCAAAACGTGCTGGAGCAGATTGTATTAAGCTTCAAACATATACGGCAGATACTATAACGATAGATTGCAAGAATGAAGATTTCAGAATAGGGGGCACAATTTGGGAAGGTCAGTACTTATATGATTTATATAAGAAAGCGTATACTCCATGGGAGTGGCATGAAAGATTATTTAGCGCGGCAAAAGATGAAGATTTAATATGTTTTTCATCCCCTTTCGACCCTTCTTCTGTCGAATTACTAGAGTCTTTAAATACACCCGCCTATAAAATTGCTTCTTTTGAAATAACGGATATTCCTTTAATTGAACTTGCTGCGTCGAAAGGAAAACCAATTATTATCTCAACTGGAATTGCAAAAGAGGAAGACATTCAATTAGCTATAGATGCTTGTAAAAGAATGGGTAATAATGACATTGCATTATTAAAATGTACATCTTCATATCCCGCACCAATTGAGGAAGCCAATATGATTATGATCAAAGATATGGCCGAGCGTTATAAAGTAATTACAGGCTTGTCTGATCACACAATGGGTGCTACGGTTCCTATTGTTGCTACTTGCTTCGGAGCAAAGATTATAGAAAAGCATTTTATATTAGATCGTTCCATTGGCGGTCCAGATGCTTCTTTTTCAATGAATGAGCAAGAGTTTACAGAAATGGTCAAAGCTATTAGAGAGGCAGAGCAGGCTATTGGCACAGTGAATTATTCTTTGACAGAAAAGCAAAGTAAAGGAAGAGATTTTTCAAGATCATTGTATGTTGTCGAGGATATTAACAAAGGTGAGATAATAACAGAAAAAAATGTACGCTCTATCAGGCCAGGGTTTGGCTTGCATCCCAAGTATTATAAAGAAATTTTGGGTAAAAAAGTAATGCGCGATCTTAAAAAAGGCGACAGAATGAGTTTTGAGGCCTTTGAAATATGGAAATAGATCCAAAATAGATTTCAACTAAAATAGTATCGTTTTTGATTTTGATTTTTACTGAATTTAATATTAAGTTGAATTTTGACTTGAATTTTATTTGTAAACCTTTTATTTGGACAAGGTATTTTTAATAAAAAACATGTCTGCTATGAATTGACTGTACAATAGCATATTTATTACATAGTGAAAACATTAAATCAGGTGTCAATTATAAAAAACATTAAACAATTATTTGGTAATAGCGTATTACAATATATTTTTAGTCGTTATTTTACCTATGGTATACAGTTTATAAATTCAATTTTTATCGCTATTTCGCTTGGGCCATTTTATCTAGGTATATGGGGATTTATTAATTTAGTAGTTCAATACTTTGCACAAATAAACTTTGGCATTCCTAGCTCTTTAAATGTAATTGCTTCTAAAGAAAAAGATAATTTAAATTACGTTAACAAAGTATTTAAAAATTCTATTGTACTTACTGCCTTAATTAGTTGTTTAGCTATAATAACGTTATTTAGCGTTAAATTTTTTAAAATTTCTATAGGAGACAAATATAAATTCGATGAATATCTATTTCCACTAATTTTAATAGTTGTATGTAATTACTTTATTCTGGTTTTTTCAAATTTTTTACGAATATTAGGAAATATCCGCGAACTCGCCATTTCTCAATCAATTCTACCGTTATCTTTTCTTTTAGTATCTATCTTTTTTAAAGAACAAGCACTATTATGGGCGTTGCTATATGCTAATATCGTGTCGTTAGTACTTACTTTGTGGCTTTTTATCAAAAAAATAAATATAAAATGGACTATAACATTTGAATATAATATATTAAAAGAAATATTATATAAAGGTTTTTATTTATTTATTTACAATTCTTCTTTTTATCTTATCATAATTTCTACAAGATCTATCATAAGTTATTTTTATTCGGTCAGTGAATTCGGATATTTCACTTTTTCTTTTACTTTAGGGAATACAGTAAATCTTTTGTTAGCGTCTTTTTCATTTTTGATCTTTCCTAAGATATTAAATCGTTTCGCAAAAACAAGCGATCAAGAAGGAGTAGTTTTACTTAATAAATTAAGAAAAACATACATTATATCATCACATTTTTTAGTTTATAGCGTCGTTCTAGTTTTTCCTTTATTTCTCTACTTCTTTCCTAGGTATCAGTCTAGCTTAGAATCATTTAGATTAGTAGCCTTGACAATAGTTTTATATTCAAATGCATTTGGCTATCAAGGGCTATTAATGGCGAAAGGAAAGGAAAAACTTATAGCATTATTATCTTTTGTTACTTTATTAATAAATATTCTTTTAGGTTTTTCATTAGCATCTATCTGGAAACTTCCGTTTTCTCAAATCATTATCGCTACGGCTATAAGTTATGGATTATACATTTATCTTTTAGGATTTTTTGGTAGAAAAGTTGTTAATCAATCAACAAGTTTTTTTGACACAATGAAAGACATATTTCCTTTTAGTTTGTTTGTGCCTTATGGTTTTGCATTGATCTTATCATTAAATAACGTGAATAACGTTCTTTTTCTCATACCATTAATATTATTTATTATATTAAATGTTTCTTCATTCAATGATATAAAAAATACGATCATTGAAATAATAAAAAACCCTAAAATTATAAATATTTAAATAATGGAGTTCAAAGCAAAAAAAAAACTAATCGATCAGCTATCATTAATTGAAGAAAGATACGCTGTAGAAACATGGAATCTTAACCATATACAATATTGGCCTATTCTTAAGAACATTATTTATTTTCGAGATAGAAAGATAACAAAAAATAGCATTATACGTGGTCTTTTCAATTCACCAATTATAACAATTAAAAAAGTAGTTACAAAACTGATTGACAAGAAAAAGAATAAACGTTTTCTTGTCAATCAGTCGGTAGATTTTGATAATATTTCAAAATGTGACGTTATTTTTTCTGGTTCAAAAGTATATTTCCAATATATGGAAAATTATTATTTAAATAGATATTTTGATCCAATAATGGACAATATAGAAGATAAATATTCTTCCATGTTATTTGATTATTCAATATCACCAGAAGATAATGTGTATAAAAGAGAAAGAGTAATTAGTCTTTCAGCATTTTATAACAGTAATCTAAGAAACAAATCTCTTGAAATATTTTTGGATTCTAAATTCACGGCCGAAATAAAACAAGTGTCTAAAATTACTAAAATAAGTGAATCTGTTCTCGTTAGGGAATTAGTTCAGACAATCAAAGAAATTACAGTCTGGAAATTAATTTGGAAAAAAATTCTTCAAAAAACTGAAGCAAAGGTTGCTTTTGTGTTGTGTTATTATAATGAACCAATGTATGGCTTATTGTTAGCAGCTAAAGAAAGAGGAGTGCCAACAGTGGATATGCAACATGGCGGACAAGGTGATTTACATCCAGCTTATAGTTTTAAAAATTTTCCTAATTGTGGATTTAATTCCTTACCCTCCATTTTTTGGGTTTGGAATAAAAGCTCATCAAATCATATCTTAAATTGGCTGAATACACCAGTCCATAGTGTGAGCGTTGCTGGTAACCCCTGGATAGACTTTTTAAAAAAATCTAAAATTACGTTGCAAACAGACGATAAAAAAATAATTATATGTACGCTTACAATTGGTTTGTCTTCTATCTTTCCTGCTTACTTACTTAATTCAATAATTGAATCTTCCAATGAATATTCATGGTGGCTAAGATTTCATCCAAGGACAAATGCAGATGATAAGAAATCATTGCATAAGATTCTTAAAAAGCATAATTTATATGAAAAAGTAGAAATAACAAAATCAAATGAATTACCACTTCCTCTGCTATTGTTAAATGGATGGGCACATATTTCGCATTCTTCGGGAAGTTTGTCAGAAGCAGCTATATTAGGTCTCAAAAGGAACATAGTCACAAGTGAATTAGGTGCACAAAATCATATTGAATTGTTAAAGGAATCAAAAGTATTTTACTATAATCCAGACACAGAAACAAAAAATTTAATTGAGTTTGCAGAAAGTTTACCTTTTCCGTCTGTTAAAGGAGATGAGGAGATTTTTGTATTAGAAAATTACAAAGTAAAGATAGATGAGATTATTAACAACATTAAATAACTACCTAAACCGTGTGTTAGAATAGATACTTCACGGCTTAATTTTTATTACTGCCGAATCAAAGAATAAGCAAAATTACCGAATAATTATTACAAATTTGTTATAAATAATAATTTGACCACCACTTCAAAATGAAATTAGTTTATATAGTAGATTTTCCAGTAAATGGAAATTCTGGTAAAAGTAAAGCAACTCGTGAGAAAGCAAAGGCACTAGGGAGTAAAGTGGGAAACGAAAATATGACATTTATCGCTCTCAAACCCCATAAATCTACTATTTTTAAAATATTAGGTAAGATCACTTTTGATTTTAAAGTTTTCTCAAAATTATTATTTAAAAATGATAAATATATTGTCGTTCAACGTGTACTGTTTTTGCCATTAACTAGATTTTTTCTATGGTTGAAAGGAATACCAGTGATTTCTGAGTTTCACGCAGATTTTAAAGAAGAGATTCAATATTTAAGTAAAAATAGAATCCAAAAAAAAATACTATATGTCCTCTCTTCTTTTTTTTACTTAAATTTCAAACTTAGTGATGGTATTATTTTTAATCACCCTTATTTAAAACAGAAATTCGATCCATTGTTTAATAAGCCTTCTATTTTTTCTTATAATGGATCAAATTTCCAAGAGTTCTATCCTATTGAAAAAGCCGAAATTAGAAAGCAATTATCAATTCCTAAGGAGGATATTGTTTTTTTGTTTTTAGGCTCTGTTTCTATATGGCATGGGGTAGACTATTTAATTGATATCTTCAATAAATCAACATTATTAAATAATAAAAACATATTTTTGTATATCGTTGGTGCAAATGACAATCATTATACCGTTCAGCTTAAATCCCATTCAGTTAATAAAAATATAAAGTTCATTCCTCCTGTCGTTGTTGATACTTCTAGAGATTATATTAATGCTAGCGATTATTGCTTACTACCTGTGAAGCAAATTCGTACTAGCCCAGGGAGCCCTTTGAAACTATATGACTATATATCTTGTGGCAAGCCCATAATTACTCAACAAAACTTGATGGGATATTCAGATGAAGTCGAGTTGTATAACTTGGGCTATACATTAGATTTAACAAACTCAGAAGAGGCTGCGCGAATGATTGAAAAAATTGCATTAACTCAATCATCTGATCTTTTTTTATCGAATAATAGAAAGGTGGCAGTTGAAATGGTCAGCTGGTCTAAAAGGATAGATGATTGGTTAGAATTCATTACAGCTAATTTTAATAAGTAATGATCTTAGATATAATAATAATAATAAGTGTTGTCCTATTCGGATTCTTCATTCCCAATATTTTTAAAATAGATAAAAATGAACAAAGGCATCTGTTACTTCTTTGGATCTATCATTTAGTATTCGCTATAGCTTATTATTTTTTCACAATAGATGACATAAGTAGTGATTCACAAAGATACTGGAACGTCGCAAAAGAGATGACTGGTGATGAGGCTTATGCTTCTTTGTTTATAGGAAGAGGGACTCATGTAATGTTTGGCCTAAATTATTTCATATCAGGCGTTTTAGACCTTTACTACCTTACTGGTACGATAATGTATTCATTGTTAGGTTACATAGGTCTCGTATTATTTTATCAAATCACAATTACTCTTGTGCCTTATAATTCAAAGTTTTTTTCCTTTAATCTTTTTCCGTTACTGTTTTTTTTACCTAATCTTCATTTTTGGAGTGTGGGTATAGGAAAAGATACAATTCTTTTTTTCTGTATTGCAATATTTTCATACTCATTATTAAGGTTAAAAAAAAGGATCTTTTGGATTTTAGTAAGCCTTATTTTAAGTTATTTCGTTCGACCACACATAACTTTATTTTTACTGCTTTCGTTCTCTCTCGCTTATTTATTTAATAATAAAGTTCCTAAGTATCAAAGAGTTTTTCTTTTTGTATGTTTGTTAGGCGGCGGTTTGATTTTATTGCCAAAAGTAATGGAATATGCTAAAATAGAAGAACTTTCTGTTGAAGGTTACAGTCAATTTGCAGAAACCAAAGCTGAACAATTAAACCAGGCTCATACTGGCTCAGGTGTTGATGTGTCATCATATCCGCTTCCTTTACGGATTTTAACTTTTTTATTTAGGCCAACTTTTATTGATATTAATGGTTTGCCAGCTTTACTTGCAGCGTTCGAAAATCTCTTTTTATTAATCCTAACTATACGGGTTTTAATTAATAAACCGATTGCAACTTTCAAAAAGTCACCTTTAATAATTCAAGGACTTTTGATTTTATTGGTTATCGGCACCTTGACATTCTCTTCTTCTTTAGGTAATTTAGGAATTATGCTAAGAATGAGGAATATGCTTTTACCTGGAATGCTTATATTTTTCTTTTGGAGTTTTTCTTATCAAAAACAAATAAGACACAG
>Ga0160433_100933_pt1 | contig 9720 bp, 11 predicted proteins | sample HID1972K_E0MG_FD_108235 | JGI IMG/M metagenome (GOLD analysis project Ga0160433, IMG submission 108235) | Enriched pill bug-associated microbial communities from UW Madison campus, WI, USA - HID1972K_E0 MG | ecosystem: Host-associated > Arthropoda: Insects > Digestive system > Unclassified ... | reverse complement strand
CAAAAAAGGAATTGAAGTTCGGTTCGATTTAAATTCGTGGCACTCGATAAATGACTTTGCAGAAGTAGATTACTTTCCTTCTGTCGAATATATTTGGATTTCGAGGCCAGATCTAAATGCATTATATAAAGACAAAATCAGTGTATTTAGAAATGCAAAATGGATCTATGATACGGTCGATCTGCATCACATCAGGATGTTAAGAGAGGCGCAGCTCATTAAAGACAACTCATCCCAATTAACAGTTGCAAATGACATGAAAGAACTTGAAATTGTCTTAGCACAAGAAGCGGATCTTTCCATCACCGTTACAGACGTAGAAAAGCAAACATTGGAAAGCTACGATGCTAAGAATGTTGCCATTATACCCAACATCCATATTCCTAAAACACTTAAGAACTTTAAATCTTTCTCTGAGCGTTCCGGACTGGTTTTCATTGGGGGTTATAAGCATGTTCCAAACGTAGATGCTGCTTTATGGCTTGTTCATGAAATCATGCCGATCGTATGGCAAAGCATGCCCGATGTCTCTTTACATTTACTGGGAAGCAATCCGCCTGAAGAGGTTTTACAATTAGCAGGCAAACGCGTAATTATTCCAGGGTACATCAGAGATGTCTCTTCTTACTTTCTTGATAGTAAAGTTTTTATTGCTCCATTGCGGTATGGTGCAGGCATGAAAGGCAAAATCGGACAGGCCTTGGAATACTACCTACCAATTGTATCAACCTCCATTGGAGCAGAAGGTATGGGTCTTAAAAACGAAAAAAGCGCTCTTATTGCTGATGAAACCGATGACTTCGCTGCCAAAATAGTGCGCCTATACAATGATCAGGATCTCTGGGAAAGAATTTCACATGAATCAACATCGGCAATTTTTCCCTACTCTCCTGAAGTTGTTAGCAATACCTTAAAGAACTTGCTTGATAACCTTCAGGACGAAAAAACGGTGGTTTTTCAAAATTAATTATGGAGGCTATAAAGATATCTGTTGTTCTCTGCACTTATAACGGTGCAAAGTATATTGAAAAGCAAATTCAGAGCATACTCAATCAAACGTATAAGAATATTGAGCTTTTAATATGTGATGACCTATCTACCGATAATACATTCGATATCGTAAAAGAGTTTGCTGAAAGGCACTCCAATATTCGTTGTTATAGAAACAGCAAAAATATTGGTTTTAACAGAAACTTTGAACGTGCAATTCAGCTAGCATCTGGAGAATACATTGCTATAAGTGACCAGGACGACATATGGAACCCGCTGAAACTAACCAAACTGTTTGCGAATATTGGCAAGAACTGGCTCATTTTTTCTAATTCTTCTTTTATAAATAACCAGGATATTCTTACAGGGGGCCAATTGCTTAATTCCTTTGATCTCAATGACAGAACCTATAAAACAATTCTTCTTGCAAATTTTGTGACTGGCCACACAACACTTTTCAAAAGAACGTTTTTACAATACTGCCTTCCTTTTCCACCTATAAAATACTATGACTGGTGGATGGGCTTTATTGCTTTATACCATAGCAAAATAACTTTTCTAAATGAGTCTCTTACTTATTATAGAGTGCATTCACAATCGGTTATACAAAGCCAGGTAATAAACATTATAAAAGACAAAGAGTATAAGAGTAAAATTGAATTTGATACCGTTTGCAATCAGCTACGTTATTTTCAGAAATACCCTAACTTAAGAACAAAAGATAGAGTCTTTATCAGGAAACTTAGAGAAGCGTATATTAAAAGAAAAAATAAGCACATGCTTTCATTACTAAGAATTCTGCTTTTCACAAAAGTTCAATTGGCTTTACTCTCTCACTTTAAAAACAACAAATTCATTACAGCCTTTCATCATTACAAAGGATAATTTTAAAAATCAAAATCATCTAATGAGTCTTATTGACAATTCCAATAAAATCAAACCAATAGCACTTTATCTTCCTCAATTTCACCCAATACCGGAAAATGATGAATGGTGGGAAAAGGGATTTACCGAATGGACCAATGTAACCCGTTCGAAACCCAAATATAAGGGTCACTACCAACCTCATTTACCTGCGGATATGGGCTTTTATGATTTGCGGGTAGTTGACACTCACATTGCTCAGGCGGCACTTGCAAAGAAATATGGGATTCATGGATTTTGTTATTATCATTATTGGTTCAATGGGAAGTTATTATTGGAAAAGCCTTTGCATATCGTATTAGACAATCCGGCGATCGATATGCCCTTTTGCTTATGTTGGGCCAATGAAAACTGGACCAGAAGATGGGATGGGAATGATAAAGACCTCTTGAAAGAGCAAAATTATAATCTTGAAGATGATTATGATCATATACAGTATCTGCTGCAATTTTTTAAAGACGAGCGATATATTAAAATAGATGGGAAGCCCGTATTTCTGATGTACCGAACTGAGCTCCATCCGAATATAAATGCAGCGGTTGAAGTATGGCGAACTGAAGCAAAAAAGGCCGGCTTTCCAGATCTATACTTGATCCGTGTAGAAAACTTTATAAAGAACATGGACCCTCATCAACATAGCTTTGATGCAGGATTGGAATTTGCTCCTGACTGTTTTGACTTTGGAGAATCTAAACCCTATGATAATTCTACAATCAATACACTAACGCAGAAACTTCATAAATATAATATTCTCAAAGATTCTGCTTATGAAAACAAGGTCTTTGATTACAAAAACCTGGTAGAACAGTCCCTAAATAAAAAGAACTTTAATTACAAATATTTTCGCTCAGTTTGTCCTTCCTGGGATAATTCGGCAAGAAGAGAAAAGGACGCTACTATATTTAAAGGTTCCACTCCTAGTCTATTTGAGTACTGGTTTAAAGAGATTGTTCAAAAAACTGCGCAAAACTTTAACGAATCAGAGCGTTTTGTCTTTATTAATGCCTGGAATGAATGGGCAGAAGGCTGTCATCTGGAACCAGATCAAAAATGGGGAAAAGCATATTTGGAGGCAGTAAAAAGAGTTTTGTTGTAGGTCGTAATTTAAACTGCTATGAATACTCATGAAAAACCTCTTATCTCCATAGCTTTATGCACCTATAATGGTGAAAAGTTTTTAGAAGAGCAATTGGACAGCCTGATCCAACAAGATTACAGACCCATTGAAATTATTGCAGTAGATGATTTCTCATCTGACCGTTCATTTGAGATACTTCAAAAGTATAAACAACGCTTTTCATATTTTAAAATTTTTAGAAATCCGGAAAATCTAGGCTTTTTAAAAAACTTCGAAAAAAGTTTATCGCTGTGCAAAGGCGAATACATCGCTTTTTGTGATCAGGACGATATATGGCTACCAAACAAACTTTCATTGCAGATAGAAAACTTAGGTTCCAATGGATTAATCTACCATGACTCAGAGCTTATAAATGAATCGGGGACAAGCTTATCAATCAAAATAAGTGATCTGATTAATATGTATGAAGGCAATAGCCCTCTCCCATTTCTTTTAAGAAATTGCGTATCCGGACATGCTATCCTTATCCATAGAAAAATTGTGGAAGATATACTTCCCTTTCAAATTGGCTATCATGATTGGTGGACAGCATATGTGGCTGCAAATACAACCGGAATAAAGTACCTGGATAGCTGCTTAGTAAAATATCGCCAACATGGAGATAGCGCAACAAAAATATTAAAGCAGTCGCAGGAAAATTAATACTATCCGCCTCTGGATTATTTTAAGATTTTCAATAGCTACAGCAAAAATAACAATCCGAAATTAATTAACAATTTGTACGCTGTTTGGCAAGCATATGATACATGCAATTTTTCATTTAAGGAGTATCTTTCATTGCTAAAAAACTACAAACTCTTCTTTTTCATATCAAAAGTCAGCAACAAGAATAAGTTAAACTTTGTCAAAAAACTATTTATTAAGAAAACCAAGCGACTATTCAGAAAAAACTAATTCCTAGAAGCTTTAAGGAACAAATAAAAATACAATCTCAATAGCTGTTTGAAACCAAGTAATCTAATAAGCTTATTGGAAGTAAGAAGTCTGAGCTTACTGTTTGTTTTGAAATTATATTCGTTCATTTTATCAAATATTTTGATAAATACGGCACTTTCCAGAAACCGGCACTCCTTTTTTGTAAAGTCAGCCACATTTACGGGTAGATGATCCTTCCACTTCTCATGCAATTTTAGTGTTTCAATTAACCAGCTTTCATTTAGACTTCCCTCAGAAAAATGTTCCATAAGAACATCATAGGTAACGGCCACTTTGAATTTTTGACCAATTGATAAAGAGAAATCCAGATCGTAGCAATGAAAGCCCTTTAATAATTCTTCATCAAAAGGAAATTGCATTACATAATCTTTCTTAGTACAGAACCATACACCATCTATACAAGCTACGGGAGTTAATTTCTCATTGCGAAAATTAGAATAAAAAAGCTTAGAAGGAATTGTTTTGTCTTTGTAAGACTGGATAAGATTGATATGATAAATATTATCAACATTTGGCGCCGTTCCCCATCCCGAAGGGGCTAAAGACTTATAACTGCTCCCTGCTACACCCACCAGACCTAAATCTTGATTTTTTTGGAATATTTCCAGAACGATCTGCCCCCAGTTTTCAGTTTTCAGTTCAATGTCTTCATGCATATAACATAAGGTATCGAACTTTGCCAATCGCGCTCCTTCATTATATAGTTCACATAATCCGCGTTGACCAGACGAATTATCGAAAGAAATTACTTCATAAGGAACCCCGATTGTTGCTTCAATATTTTTCTTGACATTGTTTAATAACTGTTCCTTTACTGATGAAATTATTATTGTAATCATTATTTTAATTTATCCAGCTGCCTTCTTTATATGAGGTAGCCTTCAAAATTATTCATTATATATTAATATTCCATCAATAAGTCCGTTTTACACGACCTTACCTCTCATATATTAAGACCTTATCTTTATCAACAAAAGGTTTAAGATATTTGGATAAACCTTCATAAGTTACCAAATCAACTTTCTTATTTAAAATCTGTTCAAGTTCATCCTGGTAGGAAAAGAATTTCATTCCAATAGGAGTAGTGTGGTCTAACTCAACCAAAATATCAAGATCGCTGTTTTCATCGGCCTCGTCTCTCGAATAGGAACCAAAAATATATGCTTTCTTTACCGGGCGGCTAGAGAAAAAAGCTTTAATATAATCGATATGTTCTTCTGAAAGTATCATTTAAACAAATATAACAAATCTCTAACAACATTTTTGTAAGATCTGTTTGAAGACCATGGGTGAAGTTTAGCTAAAACTTTCAGGAAGCGACAGATTGTTGAATTCTCATTTCTAAACTACTTGACACCTGTGAGTTCCAGGCTTAGTTCGTATAACTTGTCTCTTGCTTCTGAATCGTACGCTTGTGGCTCAGCCTTTGTCGGTTTATGATGATCAAAGTATACACCGGTAGTGTGCTCTGTATCAGGCGAAGTGGCTACATACGCTACCGTATCGACACCTTCTTTAACAGAGGTCTTCGGCTCACCTCCCCCTTCACGAACCAACTTCGTATCCATCATAGAAGCCGGATGAAGGCAATTGACGTTAATTTCGGTATCTTTTAATTTTTGTGCCAACTTAAAGGTAAACATTATCTGGGCAAGCTTACTTTGTGCATAAGCGCGAGAACCGCTGTAGTTCTTTTCCATCATGACATCATTTAAGTCAATTGCCTGTTGGCCCCCGGAAGCCACATTTACAATCTGCGAAGGGACAGATTTTCTTAAAAGGGGCAGTAAATGCATGGTAAGCAAAAATGAGGCAAGATAATTCACAGTAAAACGTAGTTCAAACCCTTCTTTACTCAATTCCCGTGTATTTTTTTGTTCATCACCACCAATGCCTGCGTTATTGATTAACATGTCTAACTTAGAATTCTTATGCAAAATCTCATCAGCAAGCGCTCGCACTTCTTTAAGAGACGAAAAGTCTGCATTGTAATAGCTTAGTTTCTCATTCCCCGTGATTTTTTGTATCTCCCTTAGCGCAGCATGCCCTTTTTCGGGATTTCTTCCATGCAATAAGACTGTGGCGCCTTGCTTTGCAAATTCAATGGCAACAGCTTTGCCCAAGCCATCTGTAGAACCCGTTATTAAAATTACTTGCTCTGATAAATCTTTCATAACATAAAGTTTATTCGTTTAAGGCTTGAATCATATCGCTATTGAAAGCTCTACAGACTACGTCTTAACCCTTTCTTGTTTAACACATTAAAAAGGAGAAAGTTGAATATTTCTAAACTTCTTTCTTTACAGTCTCAGTATTAATTTATTTCATTCTGGAAACACATTATTTAGATTTCTTTATTTCCAGCTCTTTAATATGAGAAATGAGATCATCAAGTTTATTTCGTACAGTGGGATAACTTTTACCCATTTGTATTGCCATTTCCTTTAAGCTGCCGCTATTTAAAAGGAACTGTAAAACAAACTCTTGCTCATCGGGCTGTAAAAGAAGTAATGTAGGCAGACTATAACTGCCAGAAACTTCAGTCTGACAAGTCGTACACGTTAATTCAGTTACCTTAAGTATATTGTCACAACTCGGACAGTTTATTGGAAGTTTGGACATGTTTAAAAATTGTTATATCTCTTTCACAAAGCTGATTATACTGCTTACTAGTTTTTTTGCAATTGGAAGCTGGGGGTTATTATATGCGGCAAAGTTTACTTCTCTGCTTTCACCCTCTACAATCCTAAAAACGTGGTTCATATTTTCTATCAAGACTAAGTGAGCAGCTGGGTTAGCAGTCGAAAGTTTAGTAGCATCATCAACCGTAACCTGAATATCATTTGTTCCCTGTAAAATCAGGACTGGAATCTTTAGCTTTTTTATTTCACTTTTCGGATCATACTTCATCCAGGAAATCAAATAGGGCTGAACACTTGGTCTGAATAAATTAAATAGCATCGGATTAACATTTTCAACTCTTTTACCAAGCTTTAAACTATCTATTATCGGATATGAGAACTCCTGAATTTGTTTAGGCTGCGTACTTAACTGCCTTTTAAGAACTTTATCTACCGGTTCTCCTGCCCCGGCGATTGATATAAATCCATCAGCCTCAATACTTGCTACCATTCCTATAAGTGAACCTTCACTATGGCCTGCAACAATAATTTTGGAAAAGCGTTTATCTTTCTTCGTAAGACTTATCCAGGCAGATAGGTCATTTATAAAATCTTCAAATTTAAGATCGCCTTCATTTCCTCCTGCTAGTGCACTTTCTCCTATTCCTCTTTTATCATACCGCAAAGAAGCTATGCCATCCTCTGCTAAGGCCGAAGCTAACTTTTTAAAGCCGTCATTATTTGCCATAGGCAAATTACCATTTCGATCTACAGGACCCGAACCGGCAACAAATATTACGATTGGCATCCTCTTGGTATCCTTAGGAACAGTTATTGTTCCTGCTATATCACCATTCGCTGTTTGCAGCTTGATGTCATCTTCAACAAAAGTTGTGTCACCAAAAGCTGAAGTAAATATTAGAAGCGATGAAAAAGAGAGAAGGATATAAATTCTATTCATATTAGGTTTATTTTTGTTACGAAGCAGTGCCTTATTACAGGATGACTTACACAACCAAATATAAATAAAATTTAACACAAACTAAATAATATTAACATTTTAATCAATAAAATGCAAGCCAGAGTTTACTTTCGAAGAAGCATTCCTAATCATAACTTATTTAATAAAGGATAAATTGAATGAAATTTATAATAATACCAACGTGTCTATTCTTACTATTAAGCGTCACCTCGTGTGAAAACAGCACTAAGGAGGTCAAAGAAGGTTCTGAATCTGTAAACAGAGTTCAAACGCCTTCAACCTTGTTCTACGATATCATTGAAACCCTGCCACATGACACCACAGCCTTTACACAGGGGCTTGAGGTTTACAATGGGAAAATATTTGAAGGAACAGGTATTGCGGGAAAAACAAGTTTACGAATATTAAATTCGGCTACCGGCGAAATAGAGGCAAAGCATTCACATTACGGTGCGGATATTTTTGGCGAGGGCATTACTATTTTAAATAATAACCTATACCAATTAACCTATAGGAATAATATTGTTTATAAATATAATGTGAAAGAATTGAACAAACCAATAGCCACTTTTCAGTGGCCTAAGGAGGGATGGGGCTGCACTAATGATGGTGTTAACCTGATCATTAGTGACGGTTCCTCACAGTTGCATTTTGTGAATCCGGATAATATGAACATTCTTAATACCATATCTGTAAGAGATAATTTATGGCCCGGTTGATCAATTAAATGAGCTGGAGTATATTAAAGGATATATTTATGCTAACAAATGGTATTCAGATCAAATATACAAGATCGACCCAAAAAATGGTGACGTTGTGGGGGTGCTTCATTTTGCTGGCGTACTTAAACAATATGCACCTGATTTCACTCCAACAACCGAAGAGGTCCTAAATGGTATTGCATGGGATAAAGAATCTGATACTTTATATGTCACCGGTAAAAACTGGCCTGTTATTTTTAAAATTAAATTTCAAGAAGAACGCTAGTCACGGTAGACAGATATAGTCTAGATAATCAAGGGGTAAAGGACAATCTGGAAAGCATGTTAAAAATAGTTAAAAAGCAATTTAATACTTTTTAATAGAATATATTTAAAGCATCTTTCAAAAGTAAACATACGCGCCAGGCTGGTAACGATGTTTTTTTAATTAGGATTGATTATAGAGAATTCTAGCCTAATGTTGATTTATCTTAACATCATATTATATCTATTGATCAATATCTATATTCCTGTCGGCAGGCCGATACAAAGGCCACTTATAGAAGGATATGTCATTGATAAAAACACCAATAAACCGGTCAGGGATGCCATGGTTTCTCTGGGTTCCGTAACGGTTAATTCCGATCATACAGGCAAATTCAAGATATGGCTACCGGTACTGCATTCCAATGACACCCTTAAGGTGAATGCGTATAATTACCTTGCAGTGGAGATGGCATTAATTCCATCACAACCAGATTTAAACAACTTAAAAATATTTTTGATTCCTCAATCCGTCATGTTGGATGATGTAAAAATATTTGCTTCTCCCGGCTATAAAACTGACTCAATTCAAACGAGAGAACAATTTAATAAGATTTTTAATTATGATGCACCAAGAGTAATTGAAGCGTTTAACTTAACCAGTATTAATATTAGTATCCTTTATGAAGCCTTATCAAAAGAAAAGAAACAAAAGAATAATTTACAAAAACGTTTAGTTGAGAATGAACAATACAAGTATTCAACTCAGAAATTCAGCAAAGAGTTGATTAAAAATATAACCCATTTAGATGGTAAGGAGCTTGATGATTTTTATTATCAATACATGCCAACTTTTGATTTCTTAGTTGAAGCAACTGATTATGAAATTATTCAATACATAAAAGAAAAATATAATCAAGACCCGGAGTCAGCTCATTGAACGGAACCAGCTCTCAATAAAATATTTTCAATCAAAAACTTTTGTCCCAAATGATAGTCGCTATGTCCTATCATGGTTATAGGACTAATCCTTTTTATTTAAAACATAATGTTCAGCCAATGCACCAGTATTTTCTTCCCCATCTGCATTTAGCATAACCAAGCTACCTTCTCTTACTTTAAACTGTTGTTTTTCACCCTTTTCTGAAACTAGCGTTATATTAT
>Ga0160433_100932_pt1 | contig 9726 bp, 6 predicted proteins | sample HID1972K_E0MG_FD_108235 | JGI IMG/M metagenome (GOLD analysis project Ga0160433, IMG submission 108235) | Enriched pill bug-associated microbial communities from UW Madison campus, WI, USA - HID1972K_E0 MG | ecosystem: Host-associated > Arthropoda: Insects > Digestive system > Unclassified ... | reverse complement strand
TGTAAGCATAGTGGGTACAAGAAAAGCAAGTCAATATGGCAAGGATTTATGTGTAAAACTAGTCGATGAACTTGCAGATTATGATGTTTTAGTGGTTAGTGGAATGGCCTATGGTATCGATAGCTGTGCTCATAAGGCCAGTGTACTGAGCGGGGTGCCAACTGTCGGTGTATTGGGACACGGACTTGATCAGATCTATCCGCCTGCAAACCGGAATCTCGCGATACAGATGTTAGAGAATGGCGGTTTACTGTCTGAGTATCCTTCCAAAAGCAATCCCGATCGTCAAAATTTCCCTCAAAGAAATCGTATTATCGCCGGTTTAGCAGATGTTACAGTCGTTGTCGAGGCTGCAGTTCGGGGCGGGGCGTTGATCACCGCTGAAATTGCAAATAATTATAATAGAGACGTATGTGCTTTTCCGGGAAATGTTGATCTGGAATATTCAGCTGGATGTAATTTGTTAATAAAAAGTCATCGTGCTCATCTGATAACCTCAGCAAAAGATCTAAGTTATGTGATGGACTGGCAGCCAAACGAAAACAGAGCACAATCGGTGCAGATGAAGCTCGATATTTCTTTAGATGCAAGTGAAGAGAAAGTCTATCAGTTAATTCTTGAAAAGGAACAGATCAGTATTGATGAAATAGCGCACTTATCCGGAATTGTGCAAAGCAAGTTAGCTATCATTCTGTTAGAATTGGAAATGAAGGGTCTGACTGTTACGATGCCAGGGAAAATTTACAGGCTTTTGAAAAAACGAACTATATCATAGGTTTGGACCAGCTTCCCATTTGATTTCACCCAAGCCCCTGCTGATCGTTTCCCAGCTATCTGATGAAAATTGAATATGGACAATACCGGCGGTAGGAATGTTGCCAATCCGCTCTCTCGTTAAATACTCCGCAAATTCTGTAATACCCGGATTATGCCCAAAAAGTGCAACCCGATTTTGTTCATCAGGAAGATGGTTAACAATAGAGAGCAATGAGGAAACGGTTGCTTCATAGATCATATTCTCAGGCTGAATTGGATGATTCAGTATTTCTGCGAAAATCATAGCTGTGTTTAAGGCTCTTTTCGCCGGACTACTAATAATAAATTCAGGTAAAGGTTTGTATTGTTTGAGTTTCAAACTCATTTTCTCGGCTTCACTATATCCTTTTTCGCTCAAAGGACGGTCAAAATCGCTGACACCGGAAGGATGACTTGATTCGGCATGTCTAATTAAGAACAGATCTTTAGTCATTGTTTAGTTTTCTTGCTATGTGTTCAACTATCATGCCTGAATCAATTCCAACCATACAAGCATGATCACCGCGATAGCATACTTTATTTCCAAAAACAGAACAAGGTCTGCAGTAAAGATCTATTTGAACACAGTCTTTTTCAGACTGACCGTAGCCCAGGAAACCTGCGTAAGGGTGGGTAGCACCCCAAACTGAAACAACAGGTACTCCCATTAACGAAGCCATATGCATACCTGCCGAATCCATACTTACCATCAGATTCAAATTACTGATGATTTGAAGTTCCTCGCTTAACGTTAATTTATTGATTAAGCTGAATGCATTTTCAAATTGTCTTTCCCAGCTTTCTGCTATGCTTGCTTCCTCTTTCCCACCACCGAAAATAAAAAGATTATACCCTCGTTTGTTCAATTCCTGAATAACAAGTTCTATTTTTTCTAATGGATATACTTTCTCTTTATGCTTTGCAAAGGGTGAAATGCCAATAAAAGGTTTATTATTACGATGAAAATAATGTTGATGAGAGGCCGGAAGGTCGTTCTTAATGAGCTTCAGTTGATGACTTAGTTTAAAGCGAAATCCTAACTTTCGGAAAACATCAGCATATCGCTCGGGAGTTGTACGTAAGGGTTTGAGTTCTTTGTTCTCCTTCCTGGTCAGTGCTTTCTTTTCGCTCCTGCCTTTGTTAATTTGGGCGTTGGGGACATTTTTTAACAGACGGAAATAGAGAGAAAGAAGATTACTACGTAGATTATGATGAAGGTCGGCTATTGCAGAAGGTCTATATTTACTTAATTCCTGATACAAGTTAAACAGTCCTTTTATACCTCTATGTTTTGTTTTTGGCTCCAACGCATGAAACCTGACATTTTTCAAGTCCTGAAAAAAGGGCTTAAAAAGGATACGGCTTACGACAATTATTTCCAGATTGGGGTGCTGCTCGCAAAATTCTTTCAAGACGGAAGCACTCATTGCAACGTCTCCCATTGCTGAGAAACGAAATACAAGTATGGTTCCTTCGACTTGCATGTTATTTGTTGGAGGAGTATAAGACCGGATTCAGATTTGGGTCATTATACATTTTCATTTGCTTGTAAGCTTTCATTTTCTTTGCTCCAGATGCAATATCCTGAAGAAGTTCATCAATGCTTTGAGAAAGGTCAATTTGTTGCTCCTTTAAGACACTGAGCTTTTGCTGACATAGAATCCGATGGTTTTCTTCGCTGTTCTCTCTCAAAGTTTCCTGCTCCATGTGATAGATTTTCAGCGCTAAAATAGAGAGGCGGTCAATAGCCCATGCAGGACTTTCAGAATTAATGCGGGCGGTTACCTTTGGTTGGATATCTGCATATTTATTTAAGAAATAGCCATCGATGTATTCAACCATATCGGTCCTTTCCTGATTGGATTTGTCAATCCGGCGTTTCCATGTGAGTGCTTCAACAGGGTCGATCTGCGGATTCCGGATCACATCTTCCATATGCCACTGCATGGTGTCAATCCAGCATTTTAAGTACAATAAATGCTCTAATTGATCAGAAGGATATGGATTGGCAATCTGATGATCAATCTGATCATGTATATGGTAATTTTCAATCGCCTCCTTAAAAACACGGTTTGCTATTTCACTAATCATGTTCCAAATTTAGCGATTAATATTAAGTTTTCTTGACGAGAAGTAATCTGCCACTTGTTCTTTACTTAAGCAGTTAAAACAGTTCTCTGCTGTAAGGCCGCCTTTTCGGGCAACCAAATGTCCGTATTGTAGATATTCGAGCTCTGCAGTATGGTGTGCATCCGGATTAACAGAAATCATTACCCCTTTTTCCAGGCAATAAGGAACCCACTGCCAGCCAATATCAAGACGAAGCGGATTGGCATTGATTTCGATGATAACCCCATTGGCAGCACAGGCATCAATGATCTTTTTATGATCAATAGGGTAACCGCGGCGAATTAATAGCTGTCTGCCGGTTGGATGACCAAGTATTGTGATAAATGGGTTTTCTATGGCTTTAATTAATCGGGCGGTTGCTTTTTTTTCATCCATATTTAACTGTGAATGAATGGAGGCGACTACAAAATCAAATTCTGCAAGAACTTCATCCGGATAATCCAACGATCCGTTGGAAAGAATATCCGATTCAATTCCTTTGAAAATACGAAAAGGTGAAAGTTTTTTGTTGAGCAGATCGATTTCTGACGATTGAGCCATCACTCGTTCAATGCTTAGTCCGTTGGCGTAAACAGCGGTTTTAGAATGATCTGATATTCCAAAATAATCAAGTTTGAGGATATCACGACAATAAAGAGCCATATCCTCAATTGAAAAAACTCCATCACTCCAGGTACTATGGTTGTGAAGATTACCTTTGAAGTCACTGTATTCAATTAGCTTTGGAAGTTTCCCATCTTTCGCCAGCGCAATTTCATTGAGCCCTTCTCTCAACTCCGGCGGTATAAAGCTCAAACCTGCTTTCTTATAAATAGCTTCCTCACTTTCTACTGAAGGAATCTTTGAATCTAGCTCGATTTTTAATTGCTTAATATGTTCATCGTTCCCTGTCGTTTCCAATAGTCGTGCATGAAAATCTTCTTCCTCGCAAAAATGAAGAATGATTTTAATACCACTTTGATGAGAACATGCAATACAGTTCGTTTTTTCTTCAATATCAGTAAAGAGAGGGGATTGATTTAGAAGATCAAGTAGTTCTTCTTTTGAGATTGCAATAAGGAGTTCAACGCTATTCACAGTTTCACAGAAGCGACGTAAACTACCTGTAAGTGAAATGATTGAATTCTGTTTAAGATTGTCTTTAAAGATCGTAAGAATAGTATCTGCAATAGGTTTTGCATCAACATAACGAAATTTCCCCTCATTTTCGATGGTGAATTCGACAATGTTCCTTAGCTCTTCTTGCGTTTTTTGTCCGAAGCCTTTCAGTTTTGAAATTTTATCCTCCTTACAGGCATACCAGATTCCTCGTAAATTATCGATGCCTAATTCTTTCCAGATGGTTGCAAGTTTCTTAGGACCGATCCCTTTTATCTTTAGCAGATCAATTATTCCCGGAGGAGTTTGTTGAATAAGCTCTTTTAATTCCTTTATTCCACCTTCGTGAATTATTTCCTGAATCTTCAATGCAGTGCTTTTTCCAATTCCGGGGATTTCACTTAGCTCAGCTTGAGTTTTAGTTACAATATCAAAAGGTAATTTTCCGAGTCTTTGTGCTGCGGATGCTACGGCTTTTGTTTTAAAGGCGTTTTCACCGTTGAATTCCAATAATTGAGCAAGTAATTTAAATTCACGCGCAATAACCTTATTATTCATATTTACTTGATACTAATCGTGTAAGGAATACGTGCCTGAATACCTGTTTGTTCCATTGTTTCCTTTACTTGTTGGTATACTGGAAAAGCCATGCCCATTTCACGTTTGGTAAACCAAAGGCTTATTTTATCGCCGGAGCTATTTAATAAGGATTTGATCGGATCTTTAATAGCAGGGTAACTAACCAGTTTGTAATCAGAAATTTTAGCTTTTTTAGCAGCTGAAGCAATTGCATCTTCTATTCCTCCGATACGGTCAACCAGTCCCAAATCAATAGCCTGTGCACCTGTCCACACTCTTCCTTGTCCGATGCTATCGATATAGCTTCTTTCTTTCTTTCTTCCGTCAGCAACTTTTTGTGTAAAGGAATAATAGATCTTATTGACACTTTGCTGAATAATTGCTTCTTCCTGCGCAGTTAAAGGACGATCTAATGAGCCTAAATCTGCAAATTTACCAGTTTTAACCCCATCAAAGGTAATTCCTAATTTATTGTTGAAGAATTTCTGGAAGTTAGGGATAATACCAAATACACCAATGGAACCCGTAATGGTATTAGCCTGAGCAAATATTGAATCTGCAGCGGTCGATATATAATAACCTCCGGAGGCAGCCACATCGCCCATAGACACAATAATGGGTTTAACTTTTTTAGTTAACACAACCTCTCTCCAGATTACATCAGACGCCAAAGCACTACCACCTGGAGAGTTTACGCGTAAGACAACGGCTTTGACTTTTTTGTCTTGTCTTGCGGTACGAATAGCACGAGAAATATTTTCTGAGCCAATCTGTTCGTCCGATCCTTCTCCCGAAACGATTTCTCCAACAGCGTATACTACTGCAATACGATCTTTCGAACTGCTTGAGGAACTAGGATCTTTGACATTATATTTTTCAATTGTAACCGATTTGATTTTATCGTCTTCTTTTATCTTTAACCTTGATTTAAGGTCAGCAAGTATTTCGTCTTTGTACTTTGTCCCATCTATTAATCCATAGGTTACCGCGTCCTTTGCGTCTTGCACTTTTAGATTATCAGCAATACTAAATAAGGAATCTGTTGATATTTTACGACTTTTCGATACTTCATCAAGAAAATGATTATAAATAGAACCAAGGAATGAGGTCACTTGCTCTCTATTGGCAGGACTCATCTTATCCAGAATAAAGGGCTCTACTGCGCTTTTATAGGTTCCGACTTTGATTACTTGCGCTTCTATGCCAAGTTTCTCCAACGCTCCTTTGAAAAATACAGATTGGCTGGACAAGCCTCTAAAATCAAGTAAACCTTCCGGGTTTAAATAAATTTTATCAGCTGTGGAAGCCAAATAATAAGAAGACTGGGAATAGAATTCGCTGTATGCAATTATAAACTTTTTAGAAGTTTTAAAGTCGAGAAGTGCGTTTCTTATTTCTTCCAACGTAGCGAAACTGGCACCGATCGAACTGAGATCAAGGTAAATCCCTTTAATCTTATCATCTGTCTTGGCTGCTTCAATGCGTATCAATATATCATTTAAGCCAATGTGGTTATCAAATAACCCCGAGAAACTATAGCTGCTAAATGTACTTTTGCTAGTTCTTTCGCTAATCGGATAAGCTAATGAGATGTGAAGAATAGAATTGTCAGCCACCTCTATCTTATCATCGCTGTTCATGGAACTGACGATACCTCCAATTATACCGAATACAATTAAAATAATTACGAGGGAGGAAATAATGATGCCTACTACGGTTGCGAGAACATATTTAAAGAATGATTTCATTTATTTTGAATTTGTTGTTACTGCCTTTGTAACCGTTAGATGTTTAAACTTATCAGGTGTTACAAAGATTTTCAAAAATCAAATTAAGATTTAACTTTTCCTTTAAACTCTTTTTATAATACCTGATATTTTTTTATCCATTATAAATGTTACAATTGAAATGAAATTATTGAAATAAATAATTTATTATTCGCTCAAATTGTTAAAAATATCATGTCGTTTAAGAGTATAAGTAGCTTATTGTTAGGTGTTCACACTGTACTTGTTCCTTGGTGGTAGTTAAAGTGCACGTTTTTATTTCGTTTGTTATTATAAAAATTTAATTATAAACTTATATAATTATTAAACTTTAAACTAAATATCCATTAGAATCACTTATGAAGAAAGTATTTTTTCTTTTAAGGGGATGTTCTGCTATAACCCGTTGGTCACTTATTTCGTTTACCTGGCTATTGCTAGCGGATGATCTTAGCGCGCAGAAGATTCCGATTTCGGTAAACCATGTTACCGGCACGCCTGTGGTGACAATACCACTCTACGAAATAAAGAGCGGTGGTATTTCAGTCCCGATTACCCTGGTGCATAGTGGTCAAGGCGTCAAAGCTGATGATGTGGAGCAAACAGCGGGAATGAATTTTATGCTCCAAGCCGGAGGATCCATCAGCCGGGAGGTACGTGGACTGCCCGATGATTACAACCAAGGGGGGATTACCGGCTGGCTGCATAACAGCAATGGAACCTCGATTGAGAACTTTCAAATAGCAAACGACGGCAATGCAACAACAATTATAGATGAAACACAAGATATCAATTATATTGAGACCAATTTTCCGGTTCTATCGGACACAGAGCCAGATATCTTTTATGTGAGTGCACCAGGTCTTTCCTGTCGCTTGGTTTTCGATAAAGACCAAGTGCTGCGCACAATTCCTTATCAAGACGTTCAAGTAACGTACAATAGCACTGGTACGCAAGGAATTACTTCCTTTACTATTGTGAACGATCAAGGAGTGCAATATCAATTTGACATGAAAGAAACGGTAATCCGGACTACCGTGTCGGACAATCCGGGTGCGATCCAGTATTTTAAGAACGATTTTATCCGATATCAGAACGGTATTTCGTATGCCGGCGAATGGAAGCTTACGACCATAAAGGATGCTAGTGGAAATTTTATCGATTTTCTTTATGTAGATGCATTCAATCGCGATTCAAACGATTCACTCCATACCATCCACGGAGGGGCAGGCGGCACACATACACGACAGTTACAATATCAGATCAAAGAAAAACAGACCCATACTGTACCCGGCATGATGATATACGGCAATCGTTCTATTCCAGCAACTACATGGCAGCGGGCATCCTTTCATTACCGGCGCAATGATAGTACGGCAATGCGCCTGATCGATTCCATTGCTTTACCGGGCCAGGCTCTGCATTTTGGCTATCGGATGGCGAACGGGGAAATCGCGTACAATAGGGGATTTCTGTCATCCGTACAACATACCGGGATTAACTGTGCCAACCCAACCACGATCCGTTTTGAGTACTTTGGTACGACGGGAGGTAATATTATTATCGCCGACTCGATCTCCAAGCAGGTGGATTACTGGTGATATTACAATGCAAGCGGATCCACGGCGCTAAACCCACTTACTTATGTAAATCCCTCCAATCCGTTGCTTGATCGCTATCGGGGAATGCTAACTGGCGGGAATCCTGCTTATACTGTTACATTAAACGGGGCCAGCCGGACTACCAATTCTGCTGTGGTCATAAACGGGGCTCTGCGTAAGATCAGCTATCCAGACGGAGGAACAGCCGAATTTGCCTACGAGCCCAATGACTATTACGATGCGGTGGCTGGTATGGTCGTTCAGGGAGGCGGAATCCGGATCAAAGAGATCAAGGAAGCCGACGATGTTGATACGGCCAACAACCAGGTCCGCACCTTCACGTATAAAGATCCGGCGACCGGCCTTTCCTCTGGAAAGCCCATCGCTATGCCTTTATATGCGTTTACTACGCCTTCTGCGAGCGGGGGAACGTTAAGTGATCGATGGAGCTATTCAACCATCCGGTTTGAGAGAAACCAATCGGTCGACGACAACAGTATATTATACTCGTATGTAAAGGAAAGTCGGCCGGGGGCCGGCAGTACATTGTATGAATTCACCAATCCAGCCATGGATGGAGATGCTTCCGCGATACCTGATTGGGTACCTACTCCGGTATACTACGCACGCCGGAATGCCTCGACCTATATGGGACTGGTAACCAACAGTAAAGATACTTATCCTTTTCCGCCATCGATCAATTATGATTTTGAAAGGGGATTGCTTAAAAAGCTAACCAATTACAATGAAGATAATGAGGTGGTTCGGGAGTCTGTTTTCACTTATCAGCGTACGGGCGCGCCCATGGTTACCAGCGCGTTGAAGTTTGAGAATAACGAAAGTTTACTAAGTTATGCCAAGTATAAAATATATACTTCGGCCGGCAATTTGTTGACCGAAGAGACACAAAACCTATATGATCCGGCAAGTGGACAAGTCCAGACTTCTACCGTGCGCTATTCCTATACCGGCACATCGCACAAACTGCCTACCAAAGTAGAAACTACGAACAGCGACGGTACTGTTACCCAGAACCATATCAAATACACAAAAGATTACACAGTTCCGTCTGGAGCCGATCCCAGAGCAGGAGCCATTAAGCAACTCCAGCTTTTGAATATCAATGTGCCGGTAGAGCAGTATACCCAAGTAACCTCAAACGGCATTGTGAAGACCACCGCTGCAAGCCTGGTTACCTTTGCTGCTTTCAATACTTCCGGTACCGTTCGGTACCGGCCTGCGCAAGAGCTTACCCTTGCTTCGGCTGGCGGTCTAAGTGATTTTCGCCCCTCCAGCATAATCGCAGGTACGTGGACCCAGGATGGCCGCTTTGTTTTAAAAAATACGTATACCTCATACGATGACCGGGGTTTCCCCTTGATAACTGAGAACCCGCAGCGGCAACGTAAAACGATCTTGACCGATGGAAAAAGTCAGCAGCCCGTGGCCGTGTTCACCAATGCTGAGCTTGCCGAAATCGCTTTCAACGATTTTGACAGCGACCTGCGGCCCGGCCCCGGATTTGAGAAAGCAGATGAAACGTATACATATTCAACGGACTTTCGTACCGGTGGGCGTTCTTTATCACTAGCAGCTGCTTCTATACTCCGTAAAACGATAACCAAAAGCCCACAGGCCGACGATTACATCTTTTCAGTGTGGATCAAGGCAGCACAGGCCGCTAATCTGACTGTATCCATCGTTGGGACCGGTCAGTCTTATACGATGCCCTATAGCGGAACCGGCTGGAAATACTA
>Ga0160433_100931_pt1 | contig 9745 bp, 10 predicted proteins | sample HID1972K_E0MG_FD_108235 | JGI IMG/M metagenome (GOLD analysis project Ga0160433, IMG submission 108235) | Enriched pill bug-associated microbial communities from UW Madison campus, WI, USA - HID1972K_E0 MG | ecosystem: Host-associated > Arthropoda: Insects > Digestive system > Unclassified ... | reverse complement strand
GACTGCTGAAGATGCGTCTGCCAGCCTGGCAGAACTGCTGAACGCAGGCCTCGGCGGTTCCGACAACGATTAATCGTTGCTGATAACGCTAAATAAAAACCCGCTTCGGCGGGTTTTTTTATGAGTAAAATTAATATCTGTTAGTTCTAAACCACTTTGTAAGCAATATGATACGACTCCGAAAAATGGATAACTTTCATTCCAAACTTTTCAAATAAGATATCTAATGACTTTTTTGAGTAGATAGTTATATGCCCATTGCGTGGGGCGATATACCAATTATTCATCAATTTATCAATGTGAGCGTCGTTGACGGTGGTTGAAAAAAAGTATTTCCCTGTCTTTTCAGGCATGAGTTCGTCAATGAGTGACATTGTTTTTATTGGGTCAGGGGTATGTTCCATCACCTCAAATGACGAGATGAAATCAAAAGTGGTTGCTGGCATCGGCTCATCATTGTGGAAAGGATCCCAGCCTCTTACGTTTATTCCTTTTGCTTTGAGCTTATTAACGAGTTGACCGTCACCACAGCCAAAATCTAGCATCTTAAACCCGGAAAGTCCTTTGATATTAGTCAGTAGCAACTGAGCATTTTTTTTGGATCTGGATTCATTAAAGTTAGGATCGTATTTTATATATTCATCATTGTAGATGTACTGTTGATAGTCACCGTCTGACCAATCATCAAATGCGTTGGTGAATATAAGATCGCAGGAATTGCATTTATGATAATAGATAGCATATCCACTTAAGGGATAATTATATCTGTGAACATTTTGGCCATAACATGAGGTATTAAAATCCGTCACACCAAATAAGCTAGCAGTCGACTTACAAATTTTACAGGTTGATTCGCTGGCAACATTTTTAATTTTCACATTATTCTCTGCAAATAGAACAAAGTGTAGATTTTGCAAAAACTATGCCACCTTTAACTGTATATATATCAGTGGGATATGTTTCATGATTACTTAAAAGGAAGCGTTGTTTCCGCGGGATAAGGAACACATTATGCAACGAGTAGACAAGATTGAGACAATATCAATATTCGTTAACCACAGCCCAATGCCGCATGGCGTCATCGGGCTGTGGCTGATATCAGTTTACCAGCGGCAGACGGCGGTACAGCTCAATCATATCGCCCGCCAGATCCTGAATCACCATTGCGTTCATCAGGTGGTCCTGAGAGTGAACGGTAATCAGGTTAACCGGTAGTTTGCCAGTGCCTTCGTCGAGGCCAATCAATTGGGTCTGAATGGTATGCGCATGTTTCACAAACTCGCGCGACTCAACCATTGACTGCTCCGCTGCAGCAAAATCACCTTTACGCGCGAGTTGCAGTGCGGTTAATGCAGAACTACGTGCAGCACCGGCATTCACCAGCAGCTCCATGATAATTGTTTCTAAATCTTCCACATCTCACTCCATCAGCTTGAGGGCTTTCTCAAGAACGACATCGCCTTTCATCATGCCGTAATCCATCATATCGATAACCGCAACTTTCTTACCCAGCGGCTCGGCCTGTGCCTGGAGTTTAGCCAGTTCATATTTGACCTGTGGCCCCAGCAGCACGATATCTGCTGCGTCGATGTTGTCTTTAAATTCGGCAACAGGGACTGCTTTGATAGTGACTTCGACGCCTTTCTTCTGAGCTGCGTCTTTCATACGTTGAACCAGCATGCTGGTGGACATGCCTGCTGCACAGCATAAAACGATGTTCTTCATAACTAGCCCTCATGGTCCTTGATGCTCCATCTTTATCGCGTGACGGGGGATTCAACAACCGCTTTACGGTGATTGTGTGTAAGGCATCACAAAGATAGCCGCAAATGAATGAAACCGGTTACAGTTTAGCGCGTGCTGATAAAAAAGCCCGCCGTAGCAGGCTTATACAAAAAGAGGGGATGACGTCGAACTGCTGCGCAGGATCTGATTTTTACCCTGTTGCTTGGCTTTATAAAGTGCTTTATCAACCTTGATGACCAACTGATCAACAGGCTCCATATTCCACTCTCCAAGCCCGCCACTGAACGTGACGTGTAACCCCGCTTCACGCCAAGTGCGAACGGCAACTTTTTCTCGCCACGCTTCCAGGAGTTCAAACGCCGTGGAGAGGGTATCTTCTGTAAAAATAACCGCAAACTCCTCGCCGCCGTAGCGATACAGCGAAACCTCATGCGGTTGCAGTACCTGTAAGCCCTCACGCGCAACGTTGCGCAGCACGATATCACCGCTGAGATGTCCCCAAGTATCGTTGATAGATTTGAAGTTATCGATATCCAACATCGCCAGCGCGAAAGGCTGGTTGTTGTTTATAAGCGCCGCTATTTCTGAGTCAAATGCCCGGCGATTTTTACATCCGGTGAGCGCATCAACGGTGGCTTGCCGCACGTACGCCAGTTCTCGCTCTTTATTCGAGATAATAGCCTTGCTGAGTGTGGCCTCAAGTTTAGGGGCCTGTTTGATATCCCCGGTGTTGATAGCATTGATAATGTTCATTAACACTGTGCGCGAGGCGTGGCGCAGATAGAGGCCGAACAGCACAATCAGGATGGCTGCCAGGGTAAAACCCCATGCCACTGTAATGGTTTCGTGGCGCGCTAAATCACTTAATGTTTTACCTGATACCTTAAAAATCACAAACCAGTCTGGGTTGGTAAAAGAGTCATAGTAAATCCAGGAATCACTCTTTTTGTCATACAGCGCACCTTCGCCGTTGGTCATTTCGTTCATCAACGACGACGCGATTAGCGTTTTTAAAATTTCGCTGGTATGCGGATGAAGAACAGCCTGGCCCTGGCGATTCACGACAAAAAATTCCCCCTGAACGGGAGACTGCATTTTCCGCAGGGTATAACTCATCGACGATAAATCGAGATGAAATGCCAGCGACCCCTTCAGTAATCCTTCCGGTGTCACCACTGGGCGATATAACGTAATCGTCTGCTGGTGAGTAAAGAAATCCGTATAGGCTTCGGTGTAGCGGCTGAATGTTGCGGAGTCCGCCTGATGGGCAAACCAGGGGCGGGTTTTGGGATCAAAATTGCTTTTATCCCCCGTAATGAGAGCCTGCGGCGCGCGAAGATAGTGACCCTCTTCGTCAGCAATCGAAATAGATGACACTCTCGGCATCAGAACCAGGAGCTGCATCAGCCGCTCCTGTCCGTGCACGCGGTCGAGATTTACCGCTTTGTTGAGTTCATCGTTGTGCGCATAGAAGCGGGATGCCCTGTCGAGGATGTGATCATTTTCCTGAAGAATCGACGCAGTGTAATTCACTGCCAGGTTATGGATGAAGTTACGGTTAATATGATGATAATCCTCAACGATATCGTTACGTTGGTTGAGGATCACAGAGACCACGATAAAAATAAAACCGACCAAAAGTCCGGCAAAGCTAACCAGTATGGGGCGAGTGAAGGAGAGTTGTCTGCTATGGATTTTCATATCACGCGGCACATTCCATTAGTCGAATAGCAAAAGTATATGATGTGAGAGGTGTATTGCGGCGGACTCGTCGGTAATACATTCATATGATGAATTATACGCGACATCAGGTGATGAGGGCAGGGCGGGAGAGGAAGGAACCACCGCCCTGGTCAACAATCCATGCTGACCTGAGCAGCGTAGGGTGTGCCAGACTCTCCGGCAACCCCCAATGAAACGCTTTGCGAGGCGGCTTCAGAGACATCTTTACCACACAGCAAGCGTTGCCAGATTATTGCGAAGAGCGCCCCAGCCAGCTGTCCCAGTCTTTCCAGACCGGCTGCAACCCGTGGGTGATTAACGCCTGGGCGACCTCTTCCGGCCGACGACCGTCGTGCGGCGCGAACTGCTCCAGTTCAGGATGATTGTCGGCATAGCCGCCGGGCTGTGTTTTGGAAAACGCGCTGACGTTATTGATGGCTATGGGGATCATCCGATCGCGAAACGCCGGTGATTCACGGGTCGACAGCGACAGCTCACTGTCCGGCGACAACAGGCGAAATGCGCAGATGGTTTGTACCAGCTGACGTTCATCCATTAACGATGCCGGTTCAACGCCTCCGGCGCAGGGCCGTAAACGGGGAAATGAGATGGAATAACGACTCTGCCAGTAATGCTTCTGCAGCCAAAGCAGATGTTCCGCCACCATATAGCAATCCACGCGCCAGCTGTCCGACAGCCCAATCAGCGCCCCAAGACCGATTTTATCAATTCCGGCTTTGCCCAACCGATCGGGTGTTTCCAGTCGCCAGATGAAATCCTGCTTGTTGCCTTTAAGATGATGTCGCGCATACATCGCCTCGTGATAGGTTTCCTGATAGACCATCACGCCATCGAGTCCGAGCGTTTTCAGTTCGGCATATTCGGCCTGCGACAGGGGCTGAACCTCGATCTGCATTGACGAAAAGCGGCGGCGAATCTCCGGCAGATGGCGACGAAAATAATCCATGCCCACTTTGGTCTGATGCTCGCCGGTGACCAGCAGCAGATGTTCAAAGCCCATCGCACTGATCGCCTCGCATTCACGGATAATTTCCTGCGAATCCAACGTCTTGCGTTTGATGTGGTTGCTCATTGAAAAGCCGCAGTAGGTGCAGTCGTTGGCACAGAGATTCGACAGATACAGCGGAACATAGAAGCTGACGGTATTGCCAAAACGTTGGCGGGTGAGCTGCTGCGCCCGCTGGGCCAGCGGCTCCAGGTACGCATCGGCCGCAGGGGAGAGCAGGGCCATAAAATGATCCCGGGTGAACTGACGGGCCGCGAGCGCGTGCTCCACGTCCGCTGTCGTTTTACTGTGAATTTTCAGCCGAATGTCATCCCAATCGAGCTGGCGCCAGCGTTCAGTGAAGGTCGCCATCACAACACCTCCAGAAAACCGGTCAACGGGCTGGTGGCCTGAGCCTGCCGGCTTTTCGCACCCGGTCCGGCCTCACGCGCCAGCATGCCTGCTTCTACTGCATGGCGAAAGGCGGCGGCCATCTGAACCGGAAAATCTGCCACCGCAATCGCCGTATTGACCAGCACCGCATCGGCCCCCATTTCCAGCGCCAGTGCGGCATGGCTCGGCACGCCAATCCCTGCATCCACAACCACCGGAACCGCGGCCTGCGCAATAATGATTTCCAGCATCGCCCGGGTTTCCAGCCCCTGATTCGAACCAATCGGCGCGCCCAGCGGCATGACTGCCGCGCAGCCGACATCTTCAAGCCGTTTACACAGGACCGGATCGGCACCGCAGTAGGGCAGGACCACAAACCCTTCTTTTACCAGCATTTCCGCTGCCTTCAGCGTTTCAATCGGATCCGGCAAGAGCCAGCGAGCATCAGGATGAATTTCCAGCTTGAGCCAGTTTGTACCCAGCGCCTCGCGCGCCAGACGGGCGGCAAACACGGCTTCTTCTGCCGTTTTGGCTCCGGACGTATTTGGCAGAAGTGAAACGCCAGCATCCATCAGCGGCTGGAGAATGGCATCGTTATGCTGTCGCAGGTCGACGCGCTTCATCGCCAGCGTGACCAGTTGGCTGCCGGAGGCCCGAATGGCGTCGATCATCAGTTCGGATGACGCAAATTTTCCGGTGCCGGTGAACAGGTGTGATTCAATCGTTTTATCGGCAATTCGTAACATGTCAGCCTCCGGCGATGACCTGAAATAGCAGGAGCGTATCGCCTTCCTGCAACGGATGTTCCGCCCATTGGGCGCGCGGCAAAATCTGCTGGTTGAGCGCTAGCGCAACGCCGGGTTTGTCCCGGTCGAGCTGTGCCAGTAGTGCCGCCACGTGCAGCCCGGCTTCACATTTCACGCGCTCATCATTAACGAGAATGTGCATCAGCACCTCCGCATACCGGGCAATTTACTGAGCGTGTTCGGGTCAGGGATCGCCAGTTGCCGGAACGCGCATCGAACAGACGCAGAATGTCCTGCGCCGTTTCCATTCCGCTCAACAGTTTGATGGCTTCTAACGCCTGCAACGTGCCCATCACGCCGACAACCGGACCGACAATCCCGGCGGTGCGGCAGTTGCGTTCGGGTTCCTGTTCATCGGGCCATACACATCGATAACAGCCATTCGTCAGCGGCGGGGCAACGACCATCAATTGCCCGCCAAACCCGACGGCACTGGCGGTGATCAGCGGTGTGCCGTGTGCGACGCAGGCGGCGTTAATCGACTGGCGACTTGCCATCGTGTCGGTACAGTCGAGCACCGCATCGACCTGTTGAACCTGCTGGTGGAGTGGATCCCCGCTGAGGCGCTGATTCAACGCGATTAGCGTGATGTCCGGGTTGAGTTTCGAAAGCCGCCGCTGGGTCGCTTCTGATTTGGGTTGATCGATATCCTCCGAGGTAAACAGGATTTGTCGCTGCAAATTACTGATGTGAACGTGGTCGTCATCGGCCAGCACCAGTGTGCCAATGCCCGCACCGGCCAGATACAGCGCCGCCGGAGAGCCCAGCCCGCCGAGACCAATAATCAGCACCCGACTGGCAAGCAGTTTCTGCTGCCCGTCAATGGCGATGTCGTCGAGCAGGATCTGGCGGCTGTAACGCATAAACTGGTGGTCATTCATCGCCAGCTCCCGCCATTTCCAGCAGCTGCGCAGTGGCCAATTGCCAGTCCGGTGCCTGAGTAATGGCGCTGACGACCGCAATACTGCCGACACCGGTGGCCAGCACTGACGGGGCGCGGTCGAGGCTAATGCCGCCAATCGCCACTGTCGGGTAATCGTTCAAGCGCATGATGTGCCCGGCCAGCTGTGCCAGCCCTTGCGGGGTTGACGGCATCTGCTTGGTTTGCGTAGGAAAAACGTGGCCCAGCGCGATGTACGACGGTTTTACCGCCAGCGCCACATCGATTTCCATATCGTCATGCGTCGATACGCCGAGTCGCAGGCCTGCGTCACGGATAGCCTCCAGGTCGGTAACGGCCAAATCTTCCTGGCCGAGATGTACCCCGTAAGCCCGATGTTTGACCGCCAACCGCCAGTAATCATTGATGAACAGTCGGGCGCGATAGCGACGGCCCAATGCAATCGCGGCGATAACGTCCGCTTCCACCTCGTCATCGGTTTTGTCTTTAATACGCAACTGAAGCGTGCGCACCCCGGCATCCAGCAAACGCGCAATCCACTCCACGCTGTCGACAACCGGATACAAACCCAGGCGCTGTGGCACCGTAGGGAAATCAGGCTGAATCATCAGGCTTCCTCCTTGCGCAGATATATTTCACCACCTTTGGCGCGGAAGTTTTCTGACATATCCGCCATGCCCACTTCGATAGTCTGCGCCGCCGCGTAGTCGCGCACTTCCTGGGAGATTTTCATCGAGCAGAACTTCGGCCCACACATCGAGCAGAAGTGTGCCACTTTGCCGGATTCCTGCGGCAGGGTTTCGTCGTGATAGGCGCGGGCGGTGAACGGATCGAGCGCCAGGTTGAACTGGTCTTCCCAGCGGAATTCAAAGCGCGCCTTCGACATGGCGTTATCGCGGATTTGCGCGCCCGGATGCCCCTTCGCCAAGTCAGCCGCGTGGGCGGCAATTTTGTAGGTGATAAGCCCTTGTTTAACATCTTCTTTATTCGGTAAACCAAGGTGCTCTTTCGGCGTGACGTAGCACAGCATCGCGCAGCCGAACCAGCCAATCATCGCGGCGCCAATCCCGGAGGTGAAATGGTCATAGCCCGGTGCGATATCGGTGGTCAATGGCCCCAGCGTGTAGAACGGCGCTTCGTGGCAGTGTTCCAGTTCTTCGGTCATGTTGCGGCGGATCATCTGCATCGGCACGTGGCCCGGACCTTCAATCATCACCTGTACGTCGTATTCCCAGGCGATTTTGGTTAGTTCGCCAAGGGTATGCAGTTCGGCAAATTGGGCTTCGTCGTTGGCATCCTGAATGGAGCCTGGACGCAGGCCGTCGCCCAGCGAAAGAGACACATCATACGCGGCACAAATTTCGCAAATCTCGCGGAAATGCTGATACAGGAAGTTTTCCTGATGGTGCGACAGACACCATTTCGCCATGATCGAACCGCCGCGGGAAACGATGCCGGTCAGGCGTTTGGCGGTCATTGGCACGTAGCGCAGCAACACGCCCGCGTGAATGGTGAAATAATCCACACCCTGTTCCGCCTGTTCGAGTAGGGTGTCGCGGAATGCCTCCCACGTCAGGTCTTCGGCAATGCCGTTCACCTTCTCCAGCGCCTGATAAATCGGCACTGTGCCAATCGGCACCGGGCTGTTACGCAGGATCCACTCGCGGGTTTCGTGGATGTAGCGCCCGGTGGATAAATCCATCACCGTATCTGCACCCCAGCGTGTTGACCACACCAGTTTTTCCACTTCTTCTTCGATGGACGACGTGACCGCCGAGTTGCCGATATTGGCGTTAACCTTCACCAGGAAATTACGGCCGATGATCATCGGTTCAGATTCAGGGTGATTGATGTTGGCTGGAATGATGGCGCGTCCGGCGGCGACTTCATCGCGCACAAATTCAGGGGTGATATTTTCCGGCAGACGTGCCCCAAAACCTTCACCTGGATGTTGGTGACGTAACACTTCGCCGCGAATGCGCTCGCGGCCCATGTTTTCGCGGATAGCGATGAACTCCATTTCAGGGGTGACGATGCCCTGACGGGCGTAGTGCAGCTGCGTGACGCATTTGCCCGCGACGGCGCGTTTGGGCGTCAGAAGGCCGGTAAAACGCAGTTCGTCAAGACCGTCATCGGCCAGACGTTGTTTGGTGTAAGCCGAGCTGCGTTCGTCCAGCGGTTCGCTGTCATGGCGCGCGTCAATCCACGGCTGGCGCACTTTGGCCAGACCCTGCTGCACGTTGATCGCAATATCCGGATCGCCATACGGGCCGGAGGTGTCATACACCGGCACGGCTTCGTTATGTTCGAACTGGGGGTTGTCTTTGGCGCCGCCCAGAAGCGTTGGGCTGAGCTGGATTTCACGCATCGGCACGCGAATATCGTCGCGAGAACCCTGGAGATAAATCCGTGTTGAGTTGGGGAAAGCCGTACCTTCGAGCGTATCGATAAAGTGTTGGGCGTGTGCACGCTGTTCGCGGCGGGAGAGTTTGGTAGTAGACATAGCGCATTCCAGTGTATGAAGGAAATGGCTTGTCAGACGACGGATGAACGAAGAGATTACGCGCCCAGTAGGCGACGTAAAATGTGTGACTCTTGTTCCCTTCGCAGGTACTAACCTGATCAGGTTCCGCGGATCCCGAATTAACGGTCTCAGCCCAAATGGGCACTCCGACAAGATATACCCCGCCCGTGGCGAGGTGAAAAATGTAAATTACGCGTTAATGCTTAAGAACTCAAGCCGGACGCGCGATCTGATTTTCATCGTTCGCGCTGCCGTTTAGCTTGTTATCCAGTGCCAGCGCAATCAGGCTGTCTTCCAGCCCAAAGCGGGCGGCGAGGGCTTCGCCGAGTCCGGATAACGCCTGTTGAAACTCCATGCAGTTATCATCATCGATGGCGGTTTCAAGACTGGAATCGTAGAGACTCATGATTTGCTCGGTGTTGCCTTCGAGCTGTGGATAGAGTTTTGTTGCCGCCAAAAGTGGGTTTTCACCTTCCAATTCGCCGACAATGCGTTCATAAATACTGAAATGGCCGGCGGAAAGGTAATCCACCAGGCGCTGACAAAAATCGTCCAGTGCTTTCTCGTTCAGACGCATATACGATCCTTTGCCAGGCTTAATGCCAACCAGATTGTAATAGGCGACGAGCAATTGTTTACGCACCTGG
>Ga0160433_100929_pt1 | contig 9781 bp, 10 predicted proteins | sample HID1972K_E0MG_FD_108235 | JGI IMG/M metagenome (GOLD analysis project Ga0160433, IMG submission 108235) | Enriched pill bug-associated microbial communities from UW Madison campus, WI, USA - HID1972K_E0 MG | ecosystem: Host-associated > Arthropoda: Insects > Digestive system > Unclassified ... | reverse complement strand
TCGAGGCGTGCCTGGAGCTGATGGCGTCCGACGCCATCGTCGCCATTCAGGATATGGGCGCGGCGGGCCTCACATCCTCGTCTGTCGAGATGGCCTCCAAGGGCGGCGTCGGAATCCGGCTGGACATGGACAAGGTGCCGCAGCGCGAGACGGGCATGACCGCTTATGAAATGATGCTCTCCGAATCGCAGGAGCGCATGCTCATGGTCCTCAAGCCCGGCCGCGAGGCCGAGGCCGAGGCGATCTTCCGCAAATGGGAGCTGGATTTCGCGGTCATCGGCGAAGTCACCGAAGCAGGTCCGGATGGGGGCCGCATGGTCCTCGTCCACCATGGCGAGACGGTGTGCGACATTCCGCTGGGCCCGCTCGCGGACGAAGCACCGGTCTATGATCGCCCGCATGTTCGCACCCCGGCGCCCGCACCGCTGGCGAGCGCGCCGGACAGCGCGGATCCCGCCGCCGAACTGCTCAAGCTGATGGGGTCGCCGGATCTTGCCTCGAGGCGCTGGATCTGGGAGCAGTATGACCACATGGTCGGCGCGGATACGGTGCAGCGCCCCGGCGGCGATGCCGCGGTCGTGCGCGTGCATGGCACGAAGAAGGGCCTTGCGATCAGCACCGACTGCACCCCGCGCTATTGCTTCGCCGATCCGATTGAGGGCGGACGGCAGGCCGTCGCCGAGACATGGCGCAACATCACCGCGGTTGGCGCTCAGCCGCTTGCGATCACCAATTGCCTCAACTTCGCCAACCCGCAGCGCCCGGAGATCATGGGGCAGTTCGTGGGCTGTCTGGAAGGCATGAGCGAGGCGTGCCTCGCGCTGGATTATCCCATCGTCTCGGGCAATGTGTCGCTCTACAACGAGTCCAAGGCCGCCGGCGGCGGCAGCGCAATCCTGCCCACGCCGGCCATTGGCGGCGTCGGCCTGATGCCGGATGTCGAGCGGATGTGCACCATTGCCTTCAAGGATGTGGGGGATATCGTCTTCCTCATCGGCGAGCGCACCGGTGCGCTTGGCCAGTCGCTCTGGCTGCGCGAGATCCATGGGCTGGAAGGCAAGGATGCCGGCCCGCCGCCCCCTGTCGATCTGGCCGCCGAGCGCCGCACCGGCGATTTCATCCGCGAGGCGATCCGTTGCGGCGCGATCACGGCCTGTCATGACGTTTCCGATGGCGGCGTTGCCGTTGCGGTCGCGGAGATGGCGCTGGCCGGGGATATCGGCGCGATTCTGGATCAGCCGCTCTCCGGCACTGCCGCGCAGACCTATTTCGCCGAGGATCAGGGGCTGTATGTGGTGACGGTGCGCGATGTTGCCCTTGTGGACCTGCTGAGCCATGCCGAGGCGCGCGGCGTCACGGTCGCGCGGCTGGGGCGCACCATTGCCAATCGCCTGATCTTCGAGCTGCCGGATAACGACCATGCCGTGTCGCTGGCTGATCTGCGCGCGACACATGAAGGCTTCTTCCCCGCCCTGATGGACGGCTGAGGTCCAGTTATCCGCGACGCAGGATATATTCCTCGTCGCGGTGATTGCCGACCATGAAGCTATATTCGCCGACCTTCTGGAAGCCGGCTGCGGCGTAGACGGCTTGGGCGCGATCGTTGCCGGACCACACGCCCAGCCACAGCGGCCCGGAATAGGTCTCGGCCAGCCAGTCGAGCGCCGTCGCCAGCAGTCTCTTGCCAAGGCCCATGCCCTGGCAGCCTTGCCGCACATAAAGCTGGTATAGCTCGCCCGAGCGCGCCGTCACTTCGGGATGGGGTAGCTTGCAGGGGCCTGCATGCGCGTAGGCGAGCAGGCGCCCGTCAGGCGCTGCGCACAGCCATGTGGCGCGCGCCGGATCGGCCAATTCGGCGGCGACAGTCGCCTCGCCATAGGCCTGCGCCTCGAATTGTGCGAGATCGGCGGGCGGATAGGGAATGCCGAAACCCTCCAGGAACGTTTCCCGGAAGCAGGCCAGCTTGAGCGCGGCGAGCGCCGGTGCGTCCGCCGGAATCGCAAGGCGGAGAAGCGCGCCGCGCCCCTCAGTCACGCCGCATCCCCCCATAGAGGACATGATAGCTGGAACTGCCGCCCCCGCTGTCGAAATGCGCGATCACGCGGCGCATCGCGGCCGGCGCGAGGGGGCGGTAATCCGGCCTGGGCACCTGCGCGCCGATTGCACGGAAATGCCGGACTAGCCCCCGGCCGCCGCGCTCCGGCAGGGGGATCGTCTCGTCCTCGGCCCAGCTTTGCGCGAAGCCCCCGAGCATTGTCCGCAGGTCCGCCAGCGTCGGATAATCCGGCAACCCGGATGCCACGCCTTCCCCCTCATGCGCCTTGCGCCAGTCGATGAAACTCCCGACACCCATGGTCGCGAAGCACAGGCTGCCGCCCGGACGCAGCAGAGCATGCAGGCGGGCAAGGGCGCCCGGCAAGTCCTCGAACCACTGGAAAGTCAGACTGGAAAGGATGAGATCGAAACGCTCGCCGCCCAGCGCAGGCGCTTCGCCATCCATCACCATCAGCCGCGTAGCGATGCCCTGGGCGGCGGTGGCGGCGACCATCTCCGGCGCAAGATCGGTGGCGATCAATACAGCGTCAGACCAGCGCTGCCGTATCTCGCGCGTGAGCAGCCCGGTGCCGCAGCCGATTTCCAGTATATGCGCGCGCTCCGGCAGGGACTCACGCGCGGCGCGCTCGGCCAGCCGCCGGGCCACGCGGCGCTGCACGTACGCGCCGTCCTCATAGCGCCCGGCCGCAGCGGCGAAGGCCGCGCCGATCTGGTCCTTTCGTGCTGTCGCCATGGCGGGCACATGCCATGAGCTTTGGGTGGACGTCACGTCAAAAGGCGATAGAGCGTTTCACGGATCTGAAAAATGGCGCTTTTGGAACCCGAGCGCCACAAGGGGAGCATGGCAGGGCACATGGCCGACGAGGGTTTTCGCATCGATGGACTGGATTTTCTGCGCGGCTGCGCGGTGATGGGCATCCTGCTGGTCAATATCCTCTCCTTCGCCTTGCCGTCCGCAGCCCTGTTCAATCCCTTCACGCTCGGCACCGAGGGTGCGGCCGATCTGGCCACCTGGCTCGTCACCTTCATGTTCGTCGAAGGGAAGATGCGCGCGCTCTTCGCCATGCTGCTCGGCGCCTCCATCTTGCTGGTGATGGAGTCGGCCGAGATGAGCGGGCGGGATGGTCCGCTCGCGCATCGCCGGCGGATGCTCTGGCTGCTCCCCATCGGCCTAGCGCATTATCTGCTGCTCTGGTCCGGCGACATATTGGTGCAACTGGCGCTGTGCGGCCTCATCGCCACCTTGTTCGTGCGGGTCGAGACGCTGGGCCTCATCAAGCTCGCTTTGGGGCTGTTGCTGTTGCAATGGATCATCAATATCGCGACGGTCGTGCCCGGCTTCTGGCTGCGTTCCGCGTCGATGGAGCCCGGCGCGGCAGCGGATGTGATCGCGCAGTGGCAGATCTATGCCGATATGCTGGGCATTGGCGAAAGTGCGACCGTTGCCGGCGAGATGGTGCGGTTCAACGGCGGATATGCCAGCATCTTCTCGGAGCGGTTGACGTACGCCCCGCTCGAAGCGGTGACGCAGGTCATATACGCCTGGCCCGAGAGCCTCGCCTTCATCGCGCTTGGCATGGCCATGCTCAAGGGCGGCTTCCTTGCCGGCCAGTGGCAGGTGACGCAATATCGCGCCACTTGGCGGCGCGCCTTGCTGGTCGGCCTCGTGCCCATGGCGGGCCTAGGCGCCTGGGTGCTGCTCTCGCGCGATCCGCTGGCGGCGCAGGCGGCGGTCTTCGCATGGTCCTTGCCGCTGCGGCTGCCTCTTGCCGTCGCTCTGGCTGCGCTGGCGATGAGCATCGCCGCGCGCTGCGCGGATGCGGCGGCGGTGCGGTCCATCCAGGCCGTGGGACGGCTGGCGCTTTCCAATTATCTGCTGACGAGCCTCGTCATGACGACGCTCTTCTACGGCTATGGCGGCGGGCTGTTCGGCGATCTGTCGCGCGCGCTGCTCCTGCCCATCGTCCTGGCCATGTGGGCTCTCATGGTCGTCTGGTCAGTCCTCTGGCGCCGGTCGCTCGGGCAGGGACCTATGGAGTGCCTGTGGCGCAGGCTGGCGCGGGGCAGCTAGAGACCACAGGCAACGTGTGACGGGTCTCGCCTCAAAGGTTGCTTGATCTCTCGGTCCTCCCGGTGTCAAATGGCGCCATGCATCCACATACTCGCGCGATGATTGCCGCAGCGGCCTTCAGCTTCATCACCGGCAAGAAGGTGGCGGGCCTCTATGATCACTCGGCAGGACGGGATCTGCGGATCGCTGCGGAATGCCGAGGCGATCAGCTGCAAGGTTTCGACGGCGATCGTGCCGTGAGATTGGGCGGCACACTTCCCGAACTCTACGATGCCGGCGACAGGACCTTTGTCTCCTTCAAGATCGAAGGCACGAAAGCGAAAGGCTATGATCGCCGCACATCGAGCTTCTATGAGGCTCATGTGATCGATGATGTTGTGCAGCTCTACGATCACAGTCAAAACGCGTGGTTTGCATATGACGTTCAAGACCCGGAAGCGGCCCAAAGTTATCATCGCAGGGCAGATGTGAGGGGGTAGGTAGCCGGGGTATACCCCGTTACCGCTGTCGAAACCGAACTTCCGCTCCCGAAGCGACCTTTCTAGGAGTTATTGAGATTTCCTTGAAGGAAAGTACTCACGCACTCGTAATGCCAGTTGGTTGGCGTGCTCGTCGGAAATTCCACGTCTTTCTGACGCGCGGGGAGGCACCGGAGGACTTGCGATCTCATGCTGTGCAAGCGCACTCGGTTTCACGCGTGCGCGGCTGGCCTCGGGCAATGCACAACGCTGGCCGAATGGTGCCTTGAGCTTCCGGCACTGCGAGGAAAGGGGAGGAAGCCCGCGGCTCGCTTGCTCCGCAGCCGTCAAACAACGAGAAAGAGCGCCGACGTTCCCCGCGTCGGCGCTCTTTTCATGCTTCGTGGGAAGAGAGGCAGGAGGAGATCCTCCTCCCTCTCGACCAGCGGTCGATCAGCTGAAGGACACGCGCGCCGTGCGCGGGCGGCGACGCATTGCGAAGCCGACTGCCGCGATGCCGCCGACCATCATTGCCCAGGTGGCCGGCTCGGGAACCGGCGAAATCGTGGCGCGGATGATGAAATCGTCGTGGTTGTCGTCGAATTGCAGCGTGTCGTCATAGCCGAAGTAGAGGACATTGCTGGACAAGGAGCCATCATTCGGCAGGAACACGGTGAAGCCCGTATCGCCAGGACCGGCGGGCGTTCCGCCAACGCTGGTGAAATAGCCCAGGAAATCGCCGGCAGCGGCGAAGACGGAACCCATATCGAGCGGGGCGCCAAAATGGTTTCCATCGACTTCCGAATAGTTCGGCAGGCCCGCAAAGTGGAACGTATTGACGTTGCCGCTTTCGCTGCCCAGGAACTCGAACGTGATGATGCCGCCGCCGACGATCTCGATCGTGGCGCCTAGCGATTGACTGTCGCGATTGCCGTGCGCGGCACTGGCAAGGACATCCTGGAAGTCGTTGTTGCTTGCGACAGCTTGGGTCGCGCCCGGAGTAATCAGGAAGGACGCAGCCGATGCTGGGGCTGCCGTCGCGATGGCTGCCAGTGCAGCCGTAACCAATAGCTTCTTCATCTCAATCTCCCACAGAGCCTTGGCTGGCGAGCTTCCGATACCGGCCACTTTGAGAGAATCCAACCGAAATATGTTAATGGATAAGTAACGACTGTCCCGCTTTGAGAATAGATCTTAAAGATTCCGGAGGAAATTATGGGGTTAGACGGTTAACGTCTCGTCGATAAAATTTCTCTCTCGATCGCGTCCCGTTAACCTTTATGAACAGCTTTTGTCCTGAGCGAATATCCGTCCTCCGATTCTGTGTCGCAGCGCAAATGGGAGGAGCGGAGGCGGGATGCCCCCCGCAGGAGAATTCTACGCTGGACGGGAAACCTCAGGGCTCCACCCTTGCAACAAACGGCTAGCTTCCGGCACGCGGTTGCGGCATGCTTGGTGCGATGCAACATATCTCTGTCTCCGGTTGATCGATCATGCGTCGTTTGCCTCCGCTCACGGCTCTGGAAGCCTTTGTGCAGGTCTCCCGCACCGGTTCGGTCAAGGCGGCCGCGGAAGAGTTGGCGCTGTCCGCGCCTGCGCTCAGTCGTCGCATACAGGCGCTGGAGCGCTTTCTGGGTTACAACCTGTTCGAGCGGAAGCATCAGCAGCTTGAGCTCAACCAGCATGGCTATGCCTTGCTCAAGGAAATCGCACCGGCGCTGGACGCGCTGAGCGCCGCCATCGAAAGCGCGACGAGCAGTGCGCGGACCATGCGGGTGCGGCTGGGCATGTTGCCGCTCTTCGCGAGCCAGCGGCTGTTCCCCCGCATCGGCGAATTCCATCGCGCACATCCCGATCTCCACCTGGATGTGGATACCAGCCCCAACGCCATCGCGCGCCTGGGTGACGGGCTGGACGCGGCCATCGTCCTTGCCCGCGATGTTGACACCTTTCTTTACGCCCGCGAACTAGACCGAGACCACGTCTACCTGATTGGCTCCCGGGCGCTGATCGAAGGTGAGGAAGCCATTCGGCGGCCGGAGGATGTTAGCGGGCAGACGGTGCTGATTCATCGCGACATGTCAGCGACTTTCGACGTTTGGAAGGAGGCGGTGGGCCAGCCGCATCTTACGCCCGGTTCAATCGATTACTATGATTCCGGTGCACTCATGCTGGAAGCAGCGGCCCAAGGCCTGGGAATTGCCGTGATGCACGGTCGGCATTTCGCCAAGGCGCACGATCCGCGCATTGTTCGCCTGTTCGACTATCATGTCGAGAGCCCCTATCGCTATTTCTTCGTCTGCCGACCCAAGGCGTTGGAAAAGCGTTCTGTCCGCGTTTTCCACGACTGGCTCATCAACGCGGAGATTTGAGTCTGGAAAGCGCGTGAAACATCTAATGGTGGTGCGTGCATCTTGCCCCTTTCCATAGCCGCGCCCTCGCACTAGTGAGGCGGGTCTGTGACATCCAGGCGAGGGGCGATGGCCACCAAAGGATCTGCACTTACCGATCGCCGTTTGCAGGCGGGCGATTATCTCAAGTTCCTGCACGCTTGGCTGCGTAAACCGCGCCAGACTGCCTCGATCATGCCGAGTAGTCCTCATCTGGGCAGGCTCATGGCATCCCAGATCGATCCACAAGGTGGGCCCGTGATCGAGTTCGGCGGGGGCACGGGCGCGCTTACGCGGCAGATTCTGGCTACAGGCCTGCCCCGGGATCATCTCGAGGTGGTGGAGATCAATCCTGGCTTCGCTCACAATCTGCGTGGAAACTTCCAGGGCGTACGGATCATTGAGGCGCCTGCTCAAGCCATTCTGGAGCACGCTCTGGGCGGCGCGGGAGGCTATCAGTGCGTGATCAGCGGCCTTCCTCTGCTGGCCATGAACAAGGCTCTGCAAGCCGCCATTTTGGCCGAAGCCTTTCGGTTGCTGCGGCCCGGCGGAGCCTTCGTGCAATTTACCTATTCGCCGCGCCCGCCACTTGCCGAGACGGTTGCGGAGGCCCTCGATCTTGGCGTGGACCGGATTGGTATGATCGTGCGGAACGTGCCGCCTGCGACCGTCTTTCGCTATCGCCGGGCGGCGGACATCGCTGGCGTCGATGATGTGGAGTTTGCATTCTAGGTCAGCCACAATGCGGAGCACGGTGAAATGAAAGCGCGGAATGTCGACATCGAGCGTTTAGGTCCAGTCGATCTCCCAATCATGCGCCGTCTCAACGCCTTGTTCGCCGATGTGTTTGAGGATCGGGAAAGCTATGCAGCCCACCCGCCCGAGGACGAATGGCTCACCGGCCTTCTCGCGCGCGACCATGCAATAGCGCTGACTGCACGACGAGGGGACGACCTCTTAGGGGGCTTATTCGCTTATGAGCTCGAGAAGTTTGAGCAAGCGCGACGCGAAATCTATATCTATGATCTTGCCGTACACGCCGCTCATCGCCGGCAAGGCATCGCGACCGCGCTGATCGCGCGGCTGCGCGACATCGCCCGGGCGCGCGGCTGCTGGGTGATTTATGTTCAGGCCGACTATGGTGACGAACCCGCGATAGAACTTTACACCCGGCTGGGTGTGCGCGAGGACGTCATGCATTTCGATATCGTACTCTGACCCGAAGCTCTTGCGTTCAGGGTGTAGTTTGGGCCGCGTTGCCCGCACTCGGTAGGGCGTCCGGTAGCGCGGCCAACTGTTCACGGGTCAGACTTGTCACGATGTCACGGTCATTCGTATTTGGCGTGGAGGAAAGGCCATCGAGCGGGACATGAACGAACCGGTCGGGATCGCTGTCCTCTATCTCGACAAGTAGTTGCTCGACCTGTCCATTGGGTCCACGCACGATCGCGGCGACATCGCCCAGTTCCATGCCAGTGGTGCTTACGATGTCGGCTTCCAGAAGCTGCCGTTCTGTCATCCCGAGCGCGATGACCGCATCGCCGGATTGGTCAGCCGAGCGTTCGGCGCTGCGTTCCAGTTCATCTTCGGCCTGATCGCGTGCCTGCTCCTGGGGGCTGGAACATGCCGCAAGGAGAACGGCCGGACAAGCCAGGCCGGCAAACAGTGCTTTCATGGAATTTCTCCACAGATTGCGCCGCTTATCGGCGGACTTCAGTTCAACGCTCGGCGTGCCTGCCCGTTCCATGCCTTACGTGAAAGGGTCGTGGGCGGCTCTTCCTACTCCGCCGAGATCATGGCCTCCGCTTCAATTTCAACTTTCCAGCGTGGATCGTAGAGTGCAGTGACAGCCACCAGTGTCCCGACAGGGCATGTCGCCTTGAGAGCACGTGAGAAGGCAGCGCTCACTGCATCAGCGTCGGCCATGTCGGTCACGAACATGCGCACACGCACGACATCTCGCGCCGTGCCGCCGAGGGTTTCGATGTGTTGGATGATTTCGGCGAAGGCGAGATCCGCCTGCGCACCGGCTTCTGGCGGAATGTTGCCGTCCGGCGCGACCCCGACCGTTCCGGAAACGAGAATGCGGTTCTCCACGCGCAGGGCGCGGGTGAAACCGATCTCGGCTTCAAAGGATGAGAGGGGCGGGATTCTCTGGCGGTCGCTCATATCCTCGCTCTCCTCTCGGTCACCGTTACAAGCCCAGCCTTATCGGCATATTGGATCGTCAGGCCTGGGTGCGCTCCTTTACCGGAAGTTCTGCTAGACGCATGAAGTTTGCCAGCATCGCGTGACCATGCTCTGTGGCGATGCTTTCGGGATGGAATTGCACGCTGTGAATCGGCAGGGCAGTGTGGCGAAAGGCCATGACAGATCCATCCTCACTGGTTGCGTTCACGATCAGGCTATCGGGAATATCTTCAACGATGAGCGAATGATAGCGAGTGGCAGTGAACGGCGAGGGCAGGCCGTGGAACAATCCGGTGCCGTCATGCGTCACTGGAGACGTCTTGCCATGCATCAGGCCACCACGCACTACCTTGCCGCCGAAATGCTGACCGATGGTCTGATGGCCCAGGCACACACCGAGCAGGGGCTTGCCGGCATCGGCGCAGGCCGCCACCAGGTCGAGGCTGATGCCCGCTTCATTGGGCGTGCATGGCCCAGGCGAGAGCAGGAAGGCGCCCGCTCCTGAGGAGAGTGCCTGTTCCGCCGACATGGCGTCGTTGCGCACGACCTCCACCTGCGCTCCCAACTCCATCAGGTAATGGACGAGGTTCCAGGTGAAGCTGTCGTAGTTGTCGATG
>Ga0160433_100927_pt1 | contig 9799 bp, 9 predicted proteins | sample HID1972K_E0MG_FD_108235 | JGI IMG/M metagenome (GOLD analysis project Ga0160433, IMG submission 108235) | Enriched pill bug-associated microbial communities from UW Madison campus, WI, USA - HID1972K_E0 MG | ecosystem: Host-associated > Arthropoda: Insects > Digestive system > Unclassified ... | reverse complement strand
CTGCAATGTCCGATTTATTTATTGGAAAAAATATGGTATTTTGTGACGTCACAAAAACAGATGACGATGCCTTTGAAATCGCAGAGTCTATATGTGAAACACTAAAAATGAATCCCGTATTTATGCATGCAAAAGAACATGACTTACATGCAGCGTATGTTTCACATATCTCACATATTACATCTTTTGCCCTTGCTCTAACAGTTTTAGAAAAAGAAAAGTCCCAGGGAAGGATATTCGAATTAGCTGGAGGAGGATTTGCGTCAACAGTTAGATTGGCCAAAAGCTCTGCTGAAATGTGGGTACCTATATTCAAGCAAAACAAAAACAATATCTTAGAAGTTTTAGAAGAGCATATTAAACAGCTAACACAGATACATGATGTTCTTGAAAAAGATGATTATAATGCAATGTTTAAATTAATCAAACAGTCCAATAAAATTAAACGGATAATAAAATAACCTTGGAGATTTTAATCAAAATTTAAAAGTACCTGGTTTTTTTCTACTTTATCGCCCTTCTGAATTTCAACGGACTTAACAGTAAAGTCGGCTGGGGATTTAATAAGATTCTCCATTTTCATAGCTTCTAATATTAATAGCTTATCCCCTTTTTTTAGCTGATCTCCTGGCTGAACCAAAATATCCAAAACTAACCCTGGCATTGGTGCCTTTAAATTAGAATCTCTCGAAACGCTATTTGTCTCAATCCCCAAACGTTCAAGTAAGGTGTCATTCTCATCTTTTAAAACAATTTTATATTCTTTCCCATTAATTTTAACAATCGCCTCTTTTAATCTATAATCTACATCAACAACTTCCGCAGAATAACTTCTGTTTTCAAACAAAAAATGAAAACGCTTCTCGGAAATACGCTGCATATCTATCTGAACCTGATCACCATTCATTAAAATCTGACCTTCAGATTCTTTAACTTCAAAATTATAGATAGTATTTACTTGTATTTTTTTCATCAGAATAAATTGCTTTTAAAGAGTGATAAATCTATCATCAGATTATAGATAGATTTATACTACAAGATAGCAAAAAAATATATTGCAAGTGCCTTTATCGCCCAGAGCCGTACCGGTTAATTAGGTTTATTTCGACACAAGCAACCACAGCCGCAGTTTCTGTCCGTAACCTTGTATCACCTAAGCTAATTGGAATAAACTGCCTGGAGATTGCTTGTTCAATTTCAGTTTGACTGAAATCACCTTCCGGCCCAATTAAGACTATTGAATCTTCCTGTGGGCTTAAACTAGCTTTTAAAAATTGTTTTTCCTCATCAACGCAATGAGCAACAAACTTCTTTGAATTTATGTCTTTAGCTAAGAAGTCAGTAACTTTTATTGCCTCATTCACCTTAGGAAGATAATACTGTTGAGATTGTTTCATTGCAGAAATAACAATCTTAGTCAGACGTTCAAGTTTTACCGCCTTCCTTTCTGAATGTTCACAAATAATTGGCGTAATCTCATCCACTCCTATTTCAGTGGCCTTTTCCAGAAACCATTCAAAGCGTTCGATATTTTTGGTTGGTGCTACCACCATATGAAGATGGTAGTTCCTATTTTTAGGACTTTGCGTAAATAAAGTAATTTTAACCTGAGTCCTTTTTGAATGAACATCGAAAATCTCGGCGTTATAAATTCCACCTCTCCCATCGACTAAAACAATACCTGCACCAATTACTAACCGCAGCACCCGACTACAGTGCTTGCTTTCCTCTTCAGAAAGAGTATAATATGCGTCGCTGCTATTTATATCCGGTGTATAAAATATATGCATAGTAAGGCTCTAACTACTCATCCGACTCATCTTCGGTTTGTTCTAATCGTTCCATCTTAACCGATTCAATGTTTTGTTGAGTTTTCTTCAAAATGGTAAATGAATATCCATTGTATTCTTTGCATTCACCAACATCCGGTATCTTATCAAAAAGTTCACTTACAAGACCAGAAAGCGTATCGTAATCATTACTGGCGGGTAACTCAAGCGGTAGAAACTCATTGACATCATGAATATTCGCAGAAGCAGAAACAATGTATTCGGTTTGAGAAACCTGTTCAACAATTGGATGTTCTTCGTCGTATTCGTCCTGGATTTCGCCTACCAGCTCTTCCACGATGTCTTCAAGAGTAACCATTCCGGAAGTCCCCCCAAATTCGTCCAGAACGATCGCAATTTGAATTCGCTTCAATTGAAATTCTGCCAATAAATCATTTATCTTTTTAGTTTCAGGAATAAAATATGGTTTTCTAATAATATTTTTCAATTCTATTTCCTGTTTATCAACAAGTTGTGGCAATAAATCTTTTGCATGAACAATTCCTACGATTTTATCTATTGAACCGTCGTATACGGGAACCCGCGAATAACCTTCACTTATTATGGTATTTAATAACAATTCCTTAGGGCTATCAACCTCAACAGCTGTAATCTTAGTCCGCGGAACCATAACATTTTTAACGACCCGTTCATTAAAGTCAAAAACATTTTTAATCAGCTCATGCTCCGTTATATTCAGCGCTCCGGACTCTTTTCCCTGATCCAATAAATATTGAAGTTCCTCAGATGAGTGATGAACTTCATTCATTGTAGCACCAAAGCCTAGAATTCTCAATATCAAATTGGCAAAACCATTTAATACCCAAATAAAAGGTCTGAAAACCATGTAGAAAAATCGCAAAGGCAGTGTTAGTGCCATTGTAGTTCCTACAGGCCGTTGAATTGCAATTGATTTCGGTGCCAGTTCACCAAAGACAATGTGAAGGATAGTAATTATTGAAAACGCTAATATATGACCGAGGTTTGTTTGGAATGTTCCGGTCAGTTCAACGTTAAAAATTGCAAGAAAACTAACCACAACTTTAGTCATTACAGCTTCCCCAACCCAACCTAAGCCCAAAGAGGCTAGCGTAATACCCAGTTGAGTAGCTGCCAGATAACCATCAAGATGCGTTGTAATGTGCTTTGCAAGATTTGCTACATTATTTCCTGATTTTGCTTTAATTTCAATCTGCGATGCCCTAACTTTTACAATTGCAAACTCCGCAGCAACAAAAAATCCATTTAGGAAAACTAGAAAAAAGGTAACAAAAATTTGAAAACCCATAATCTTACTTTTGGTTTACAAATACTTCTTGGTAAAGCTCTAAGCTTTCTTCAATGACCTTGAGTGCGTATGACCTATCAAGAAGCTGTTCAATCGTGACATTTTTACCTTCAAGTGCCTTATAATCCTGAAAGAATCGTACAATTTCTTTCATCGTATGTGGCGGCAGTTCCGATAAATCTTTAATATAGTTTACAGACATGTCGTTTTTGGCAACCGCAATAATTTTATCATCTTGCTCACCATTATCGATCATATGCATTACACCAACCACATTCGCTTCAATCAAAGTCATGGGAAAAACATCAACTGAGCTCAATACTAATATATCAAGTGGATCTTTGTCATCACAGTATGTTTGAGGAATAAATCCATAATTTGCAGGATATATAACAGATGAAAATAACACGCGGTCTAATTTCATCAGACCACTTTCTTTATCAATTTCATATTTGGCTTTTGAGCCTTTTGGAATTTCAATAATTGCATTTACGGAAGTAGGAATAACATTACCGGGCGAAACATTGTGCCATGGATGCGTAAAACTCATATTATATTTAATTTTTATTTTTATTTTCTTTTTTTAAACTCTTTCGAATAACAGTTATAACAATAGGAACCGTTGTTAACGAAATAAATCCTATTATTATATATTCTATATAATTGACAATTTGGGGGAAATGTTGTCCTAAAAAATATCCTGACAAAGTTAAAATAGCAACCCAAATAACAGCACCAATTATATTAAGGACTGTAAACCTGCTAATATTAACGCGCACAACTCCCGCAAATATAGGAGCAAATGTACGTATTATTGGCATAAATCTGCCTAGTATTAATGCTAGTGCACCGTATTTATGATAGAATTCTTCAGCCGCAACAATATATTGCCGCTTAAACAAAAATGATTCTTTCCTTTTGAATAGCATTGGGCCCGTTCTACGCCCGAACCAATAACCTGTATAATTGCCTAAAACAGCTGCGCCGAATAAACCAAGGCATAAAATATAGATATTTACTGCAAGGAGCCCAGAGGCGCAAAAAAGACCGGCTAGAAACAACAAATAATCTCCAGGTAAAAAGAAGCCGAAGAACAGACCTGTTTCTGCAAAAACAACAATTAATAATATATAGAATCCCCCGTTTCGAAGTAGGGTTTCAGCATCAAATAACTGTTGAAATGTTGACCAAAACTCGTGCATATAAATCCTTATGCTACGAATATATAAAAATTAATAGCTAGATTTTATGATATCCTAATATAGTAGACTGAAAATACCCTTTATAACAGGAATGTTTTATTGCTATTCTTTTCTTTATATTCTTATAAATAAATACCCTAAACGATATTCGTAACCAGGGCAGGATATAAACCAAAACAAATAGTTAAAATAGTAGCAATTGTCAACGCCACTTTGTAATTAAAATTAAGCTCAATTACTTCCCTATCCACTGGTTTAAAATACATTGCTACTATCACTCTAAAATAGTAATAGATGCCGATAGCAGCATTCAAAACTGCGATAATGACCAAAATTAAATGGTAGTTATTCAGAGCTGCTGAAAACATCATAAATTTACCAACAAAACCGGCAGTTAAAGGAATACCTGCCAAAGAAAGCATGGCAACTGTAATAAGGAAAGAGAGGTATGGATTTCTTTTAGCAAGACCATTAAATGCTTCGAATTGCTCACTTCCACTGGCACGTTTTACCGCAATTAATCCCCCGAAAGCAACGATTGTAGAAAGCGAGTATGCTCCGACGTAAATCAAAATAGCATTCGCAGATTCCCCACCAAGGCTTAGTATCGCAAAAAGCATATAACCTACATGTGAAACACTTGAGTAGGTCAACATTCTTTTAAAACTTTGCTGCATTAAGGCTGTGATATTACCGATAAATAGTGTAACAATAGACATAATGGAAAGTACCGGAGTCCAGAATTCACTTAGGGGTTCGAAACAAAACCAGAATAATCGCAAAAAAGCAGCGATGGCAGCAACTTTAACTGCTGTGCTCATAAAGGTCGTTATCAATATTGGCGAACCGTCATATACATCCGGAACCCAAAAATGAAAGGGAGCAGCGCCTATCTTGAATCCTAAACCAATAATAAAGAGAATAACCCCTGTATAGAACAAAGGAGAAATCGCTGCACTACTCGTTTGAACATAAGCTTGAATCTCGGCCAATCCAAAAGATCCGCTTGCACCATAAATCAAAGCAATTCCAAATAATAGAAACCCTGTTGAAAAAGCCCCCATAAGAAAATACTTCAACGACGCCTCATTCGATGAGTAATCGCTTTTTCGGATTCCGGCTAGGATGTAAAGAGCAACAGACATTATTTCAATACCTATAAAGAGCATTGAAAGATTGTAAAATGAAACAATTATAAGCCCTCCTGTTAAAGAAAACAGGATTAAAGCATAATACTCTGCAATATGTTCGCCAACAATATCGAAATAGTCTTTTGATAAAAGTAATATAAAAACAGTAATGCCTATCATTAATAGCGTAAAGACCAAAGAGAAATGATCAAAGAGCACCATGCCATTATACAAGGGGACAGCGGAACTATTCCATTGTATAATGGAGAATCCTGCTGCCACAGCTAGACCCAAAATCGATACTGGCAATAATGTTTTTTTAGCTTTAAACAGTCCCAAATATAATATGAGAATTGCCAATAAAGAAAGCGTAATAATTGCACCCATTGTAGATATATTTTATTCTATTTAAATCGTTGTAAGAGTTCGCTATTTTAAAGGAACCTGGTTAATTAAATTTGTTACCGCAGCTTCTGAAATATTTAGTAATGGTTGAGGATACACTCCAATACCAATAATAAATAATACAATAATTATAAAGACGATCGACTCAGACCCATGAATATCCTTGAAATTAAATGTTCTGTCATTTGTTTCACCTAACATCGTTTTTTGATATAAACGCAGCATATACGCTGCGCCAAGAATAAGCGTTAACCCACCAAAAGCAGCGAACCAAATACCTTTTGTATAAATACCTGTCAGCAACAGAAATTCTCCGATAAAGCCGTTTGTAATTGGCAATCCAATCGAAGCCATGATGATAACTAAAAATACGATGGCAAATTTTGGTGCAGATTTAGCAATGCCGCCAAGTTCTGTAAGATTCTGAGTTTTGCTCCTGTTAATGATTAGATCCATTACAAAAAACAACCCTACTACATTTATACCGTGGTTCACCATTTGAATCATCGCTCCTTGTATACCCTGTATATTCCAGGCGAAAATTCCAGCACCGATTAATCCCACATGCGCAATAGATGAATAGGCGATTAATCGTTTGATATCTCTTTGTTTCAGCGCTATAATGGATGCGTACACAATCCCAATAATACACAAGACTAAGCAGATCAAGCCATATTGTTCAACCACAAGCGGAGAGACGGGAATCAACCAACGGATTAAACCATATACACCCATCTTTAACATTATACCGGCCAACAGCATTGTGCCGGCAGTTGGCGCTGTAGTATAGGTCTCAGGCTGCCAGGTATGAAATGGGAAAATTGGCATTTTTATAGCGAAAGCAAAGAAAAATGCTAGAAATATCCATCCCTGAGTTTTTGCATCCAATGCTAAACTATAGAATGATGTAAGTTCAAAGTTTCTTTCAGGAACCTGATTATGCAAATAAATAATTGCAATTAGCATGATCAAACTTCCTAAAAAAGTATAAACAAAGAATTTTAAATTAACACGGATCCTATTCTCGGCTCCCCATAGAGCACAGATAAAATAAATCGGAATCAGAGCGGCTTCCCAACCTACATAGAAAACAAAAGCATCCAATGCGGTAAAGACAAGGAGCAGCCCAGCTTGCATAAACAAAATTAAGGCATAAAACCCACCTCGATAATCATTCTTAAAACTTGATAAAATAATCAAAGGAATAAGACCATTTGTTAATAAAACCAAAGGAAGGCTTATTCCATCTATACCAACATGAAAATTAATTCCATAAGTAGGAAGCCAAACAAATGAACGAACGAATTGCATGGATGCATCCGGAACGAAGTTTACTATAAAAGGAATCGTAAGAGCTACTGTAAGAAGCGACAAAAACAAGGCTAACCGTTTTGCTAATTTTGATTCTTTAACAAAAGCTAATAGCACTGCGCCTATTACAGGCATTAATAAAAGAAAATATAAATTGTCCATTTATTGTGATTAACCTATTCTAAATTGTATAAATGCCATAAAGTAAAAGAGCAACAATCCCTACCACCATCAAAAATATATAAAAACCAACATTTCCGGATTGAAGAAGGCGTATACCTTTTCCTGATTCATTGACACCTTTTCCTAATCCATTGACGATTGCATCAATTCCACTACGATCTATTATCTGATAAAAAAATACAGACAGGGAATTAAGTGGCCTAACTATTAAAAAGTCGTAAATCTCGTCGAAATAAAATTTATTATAAGACAGATTTCCAAGGAAACTTCTTTCTTCATGATCAGCTTGAGGCACCCCTGCATTTTTAACATATTTACTGTAAGCAAATACCGCCATAACAATCGCAGCAACCGCAGAAACCGCCATTAAAATAAATTCAGTTGAGTGATCTAAATGAAAAGGTTGAGCAAGTGCCGCAGAATTAGCAAACACAGGATCTAAAAAGTTGGCAAGTGCTAAACTGCCACCAAGTGCTTCCGGTATATTCAAGAAACCTCCAACAGCTGCTAATATTGCTAATATGATCAACGGAAATTTCATGGATGTAGGAGATTCATGCAAATGTTTTTCCTGTTCAAAAGTTCCTCTATACTTTCCGAAGAATGTTAAAAACAATAGTCTAAACATATAATATGCTGTAAACAGCGCTGCTATTAATCCACCAACCCACAATAACTTATTATCAGCAAAGGCGTGTGCCAAAATTTCATCTTTTGAAAAGAATCCTGAAAACGGAGGGATACCCGATATTGCAATTGTTCCGATAAGCATTGTAATATACGTTACAGGCAATTGCTTTTTTAATCCACCCATTGATCGCATATCCTGTTCACCGCTCATGGCATGAATTACAGATCCTGCGCCTAAAAATAAAAGCGCCTTAAAAAATGCATGCGTAATAACATGGAATAATGCACCGGTAAAGGCACCGACACCTAAACCAAGAAACATATACCCCAGCTGCGATACAGTAGAATAAGCCAATACCTTTTTTATATCATTTTGCGTCAACGCTGTTGCTGCAGCAATCAAAGCGGTAATTAAACCAATAACTGCGATCAATTGCATAATCGCAGGTGAAAGTGTAAATATAATATTTGAGCGCGCAATCATATAGACTCCTGCTGTAACCATGGTTGCAGCATGTATGAGTGCGGAAACAGGTGTTGGCCCAGCCATCGCATCAGGAAGCCATGTAAACAATGGTATTTGAGCAGATTTTCCTGTAGCAGCAAGAAATAATAAAAAACTTATTATTACCAATGTTGTATCGCCAGACATCATTTTTGCAGCTTGAGGGAATATACCACCAAACTCAATCGTGCCAAAAGAGAAGAACATTAAAATTACTGCAATTAGAAAACTCAAATCACCAATCCGGTTCATAACAAAGGCTTTCTTACCTGCACTCGCAAAAGATGAGTTCTTATACCAAAAACCAATTAGAAGATAAGAGCACAAGCCCACTCCTTCCCAACCGATAAACATCACCAAATAGTTAGAACCTAAAATAAGTAATAACATAAAGAAAATAAATAGATTGAGATAAGAAAAGAACTTATTGAAACCCTGATCTTCCTTCATATACCCTATTGAATAAACATGAATCAGAAAGCCAATTCCCGTTACAATTAACAGCATAATAGAACTCAATGGATCTATAAGAAAAGAAAGGGAAACTTTCAACGAACCTGCGTTGAACCACTCAAAAATGGGAACAAGGAACGTTGCGTCTTCACCAAGCTGACGTGCCTGATAAACATTATTAAATATAACGCAGCTAATTATAAAAGAAACGAGAACAACTCCACAACCAATAAAAGCTACAATATTTTTGGATAAAATATTTCTTGCCAATCCATTAATCAAAAAGCCAATTAAAGGTAAAAGCGGAACCAACCAAATTAAATCTATCATATTATTCTATGCATTTGCCAAAGTGATCTGGCTTAAACTTTCTTGTTTATAATTACCACCTAAGTTTATTCAATATATCGATATCAATAGACCGGGTATTTCTATATACCATCATAATAATAGCAAGCCCCACCGCCACCTCAGCTGCAGCCAGTGCCATTACAAAAAATACAAACACCTGACCCGAAGAGTCTCCGTGGAAAACTGAAAAGGCTACCAATAATAAGTTTACTGAATTTAACATTAACTCAATAGACATCATGATAACAATCACATTTCTACGAATTAACACACCAATCACCCCAATTGAGAATATTAAACTACAAAATAAAATATAGTGATTCAGTGGAACGCTCTGTATACTTTCAAACATAACTTATATTTTTTTCTTATCTTTTTTACCCAATAATACTGCTCCAACCATTGCAGTCAGTAATAGCAGCGAGGAAAGCTCAAACGGTAACAAAAACTCTTTAAACAGCACCCTGCCTAAGTTCTTCACCAAACCTATCTCAGGATCAATTACCTCTAAT
>Ga0160433_100924_pt1 | contig 9831 bp, 8 predicted proteins | sample HID1972K_E0MG_FD_108235 | JGI IMG/M metagenome (GOLD analysis project Ga0160433, IMG submission 108235) | Enriched pill bug-associated microbial communities from UW Madison campus, WI, USA - HID1972K_E0 MG | ecosystem: Host-associated > Arthropoda: Insects > Digestive system > Unclassified ... | reverse complement strand
TATTCTTTTCTCCCAGTATAAGCGCCGTGGCGAGCCCGTGCGCGATTGTTCTCACCCCGAGAACGCTTGAGAGCGCCCGCCGTGCCCACGGTCATCCGCTGCGCGACAGATTGTGCGGCACGCACGCCGATTTGCCTTGGATCACGGAATGCGTGCACCAAAATGGGAGAAAATGAGCAAGAAATCCGTTGCAGCGATCGCACTGATCAGAGGGTACGCAACGCAGCCTTTGTGCCATGACAAGACGATGGCGCGGCCCGGGTGGGGACCGCCCCATCGCTTCTCATGTCATTCGCGTCAGTCAGGCCGGTTTGAGTCCCAGCAGTTCACGGGATTCCACCGCGCTCATGGGTTCGAAGCCCATTTCCGCCATGATGCGCACCTGCCGTTCGATCAGTTGCAGGTTGGTCGCCTTCTGACCGCGTGCATAATAATGATTGTCCTCCAGCCCCACGCGCACATGGCCGCCGAGCAGCAGCGCTTGCGTGGTGGCGGGGAGCTGTGCCGGCCCGATGCCGGAGATGCACCAGATGGACTGGGGCGGCAGGCACTTCACCATGAAGTCGAGAATGTCGGTGCTGTAGGGCATCGCGCCCTGGAAGCCCTTTTCGCCGCCGAGCACGATGTTGATGTAATAAGGTGGCTTGTCATAGCCCTTCTCGATCAGGCGCGTGACGTCTTGCAGAATGTGCTCGGGCGAGAACACTTCCCATTCCGGCTTGATGCCCTTGTCCACCATCGCCTTCACCAACGTCTCGCAGCGCGAGGGCGGGGTGATGACCAGCACATCCTTGCCGCTGATCGTGTCCACCACCGTCACGCCGTCGAACGTGCACATTTCCGCGCCGCCTTCGGTGCCCTTGAGGCGTTCCTCGAAGCTGTTCTCGAACATGCCGTCGGGCCGTTCGATGAGCATGTCGCCGCTGTTGCCGCCGCCGGTCGAGTTGTTGAGGATGATGTCGCACTTGGCGCGGATGCGCTCGTTGATGTCGCGATAGATCGCCGGGTTGCAAGTCGCCTCGTCATCCGGTCGGCGCGCATGGATCGCCGCGATGGAAGCGCCTGCCTTGTAGCAGGCATAGACGTCGTCGGCGATTTCCTGCGGCTGGGTTGGCAGCGCGGGATTGGCGCTTTTCATCGACGTGCCCCCAGTCGGGGCAATAGTGACCATGCGGCGATTGCTCATGATGCGATCCTCTCTGGGTGGATATATCGTCCTGTCCCGCTGCTGCCTGCTGGAGCCAAGCGGGTCAAGTCATCGCGTTGTGCAGAGTTGATCTTGCGCGCCGCGCCGCCGGGCCGGTGGCAATGTCTCTTGGCGCCGCCTTCACTCTACCCAATCGAGTCCGATGTCGCGATAGACGTGTCGGTCCTCGTCCCAACCTTCCTTCACCTTGACGTGGAGGTAGAGGTGGACCTTGCAGCCGAGCAAGGTGGCCAGCTCCGCACGCGCATTGCTGCCGATTTCCTTGAGGCGCTGGCCGCCCTTGCCCAGGATGATACCGCGCTGGGTGGCGCGTGCGACGAGGATCTGCTGGTGGATCTCCACCGATCCGTCGTCGCGCTCCTTATATTGTTCGGTCTCCACCGCGCTTTGATAGGGCAGTTCGTCGTGAAGCTGGTGATAAAGCTGTTCGCGTGTGATCTCGGCGGCGAGCAGCCGGTCGGTCGCATCGGAAACCTGATCTTCAGGGAAATGCCAAGGACCCTCGGGCACCGTCGCGACCATTGCGCTCTTAAGGTCTGACAGCCCATCGCCGGTCGCAGCGCTCACGAAGAAGGTTTCGGCGAAGCCGACGCGCGCGTGCAGCTTCTCCGTCAGCGTCAGCAGCTTGTCCTTGGCGGCGATGTCCACTTTGTTGACGACTAGCCACTTCGTCTCGCGGCGCTGCGCGAGGCCGTCGAGGATCGGGTCCATCTTCGGGCCAAGTCCGGCGCGCCCGTCCACGACCAGCGCAATGAGGTCGGCATCCTGCGCGCCGCCCCAAGCCGCTTGCACCATCGCGCGGTCAAGCCGCCTGCCGGGCTGGAAGATGCCCGGCGTATCTACCAGGATGATCTGCGCCGTCCCCTCGATGGCGATGCCCATCACCCGCGTACGCGTCGTTTGCGCCTTGGGGCTGGTGATTGCCACCTTCTGCCCGACCAGCGCGTTCACCAGCGTCGATTTGCCTGCATTGGGCGCGCCCACGATGGCGATGACGCCGCAGCGTTGGTTGGTTGATCCTTCGTTCAAAACTGTCTCCGTTCGCTCGGCTCCTGTCGCGGGGCATCAATTCTTGCGGCTGCACCTGCTGCGGCACCGGACCGCCTCAACTCTCCAGCTTTTCCAGCAGCGCCAAGGCGGCGGCGGTTTCAGCCTCCTGCTTGGAGCTGCCTTCGCCTTTCGCTTCCCCTGCATTGCGGATGGCGACCGAGACGGTGAAGTGCAGTGCATGTTGCGGCCCACGCCGTTCGAGGAGTTCATATTGCGGCGGCTGGCGATTGTGCGCCGCAGCCCATTCCTGCAAGGCCGATTTGGGGTGCTTGGGCGCGCTTGCCTGCCCTTCCACCATGGGTTCCCACAGGCGATGGATGAGCGCGCGGGCCGCGTCCATGCCGGCATCCAGATATAGCGCACCGATGAGGGCCTCCATCACGTCGCCGAGGACATTGTCGCTTTCCACCGCGCCATCGTCACGCGCCTGCTTGCCCAGGCGCAGATGCACCCGCACGCCGATGTCGCGGGCGACCTCCGCGCAGCAGCTACCGGTAACCAATTGGTTGAAGCGCCGTGAGAGCTGGCCTTCCTTCTCAGTGGGGAAGCGTGTGTAGAGCCAGTCCGCCACCACCAGGCCGAGAACCCGATCGCCAAGAAACTCCAACCGCTCATAATGGCTCGCGCTGGCGCTGCCATGCGTGAGTGCCTGCTCGTAGAGCGCCAGACGGCCCGGCTGGCGGCCGGCAAGGTCTGCCACCCAGGCTTCAAGGCTCGTCCCGCTCAAAAGCCTTCGCCGATGCGTTCGGGGCGGGCGGCGGTGAACCAGGTCCAGGGCAGTAACAGACTCGCCGAGCCGTCTGTCGAGAAGAAGCTCACCATCGCTCGCCCGACGAGATGATCGACCGGCAGCGCGCCCACACCACTTTCCGCAGCCGCTATGCGGCTGTCGGCACTGCGGTCGCGATTATCGCCCATCACGAAGACATGACCTTCCGGCACCAGGAAAACGCCGCTATTGTCGGCCGGCCCGTCGATCAGGTCCAGCACTTCATAGCTTTTTCCGTTGGGCAGCGTTTCGCGATAGCGCGGATAGCGGCAATGCTTATCGCCCCTGGCGTCAGTGAACTCGAAATCTTCCATGAAGCACGGCGAATGTGCGCTTTCGGCGCTTGCGGTGTCGCGCATATTGGCCGTCACCGGGATGACCAGATCGTCGATGCGCCGGCGCGGCACGGCCGGGCCGTTCAGATAGACGATGCCGCGCTGCATCTGGATATGGTCGCCCGGCAGGCCGATCACCCGCTTGATCCAGTCTTCCTTCGGATTGCGGGGCGAGGCGAACACCACGACGTCGCCCCGCTCGGGCAGGCTGCCCACCAGGCGCCCCTCGAATAGCTTGGGTTGGAATGGGAAGCTGTAGCGGGAATAGCCATAGGGCCATTTCGAGACGAGCAGATAATCCCCGATGAGCAGGCGCGGCTGCATCGATTCGGACGGGATATTGAACGGCGCGACCAGCAGCGAGCGGATCGCCACCACGATGACCACGAGCTTCACGAGGAACCATAGGAAGTCCCGCGTCTCGGATTTGTGGGACATGGGGGCGGAAACTTTCCTGGCTACGTGGGTTGAGGCGGTGGAAGGGCCCCGTCTTTGCGAGGCGGGCGCGGCCGCGTCAAGCATTGTGAGTACCTTCTGACGTGCAATGCTCCGGGCGATTGGATATGCCCGCAGTAGCCTTTCAACCAGACCGGAGCGCCATCGCCTCATGACCGACATCGCCCGTATCGCTGCCTGCTGGAATGACCTCAAGGCCCTGCCGGTTCCGGACCTGCGCGTCTTGTTCCAGGATGATCCCGATCGGCTGGCGGCGCATGTGTTGGAAGAGAGCGGCCTGCGCTTCGATTTTTCCAAGACCCATCTGACGAACGACACGCTCGCCGCATTCGAGGCTTTGGCCCAGGCGGTGGACTTCACCGGCAAGCGCGCGGCGATGTTCGCGGGTGAGACGATTAACGTGACAGAGGGGCGGGCGGTCGAGCACACCGCCGAGCGCGGCGAGGGCAATGCGCCCGCCGTCGATGCGGCGCGTGAGCACAAGCACCGGATGCGCACGCTCATCGATGCGATCGAAGGTAGGGCGCTGGGCGAGATCCGCCATATCCTGCATGTGGGCATCGGCGGCTCGGCGCTTGGACCCGATCTGCTCGTGAACGCACTTGCTCGCCATGCGGATCGCTACGATGTGGCGATCGTCTCCAATGTGGACGGCGTGGCGCTGGAAGATGCGATGGCGCGGTTCGATCCGCATTTCACATTGCTCGTCGTCGCCTCCAAGACCTTCACCACCACCGAGACGATGCTCAATGCCGCCAGCGCGATCGACTGGATGGTGCAGGCCGGCGTGGACGATCCCTATGGCCAGACGATCGCGCTCACCGCCTCGCCGGAACAGGCGATAGAATGGGGCGTGGACGGGACACGGATCCTCGGCTTTTCCGAAAGCGTAGGCGGGCGCTATTCGCTCTGGTCGTCCATCGGATTTCCGGCGGCGCTGGCGTTGGGCTGGGACGCATTCGAAGCGCTGCTCGAAGGCGCCGCCGCGATGGACCGGCACTTCCGCCACGCCAATCTCCTCGCCAACGCCCCGCTGCGCGCGGCCTTCGTAGATCAGTTCTATGCCCGCATCATGGGCTGCCAGACCCGCGCCGTCTTCGCCTATGACGAGCGGCTGCGGCTCCTGCCCGACTATCTCCAGCAGCTTGAAATGGAGAGCAATGGCAAGAGCGTGAAGGTAGACGGAACCCCGGTGGACGGCCCAACCGCCGCGATTACCTGGGGCGGCGTGGGGACAGACGCGCAGCATGCCGTGTTCCAGCTTCTCCACCAGGGCACACATATTGTTCCCGTCGAGTTCGTCGCAGTGACGGAGCCGGGAGATAATCTCGATCCGGCGCATCACCAGACGCTGCTGGTCAATTGCTTCGCACAAGGCGCCGCGCTCATGCAGGGGCGCGAAAATGGCGCCGATCCAGCCCGCGCCTATCCCGGCAACCGCCCCTCGACCAACATTCTCCTCGACGCTCTTACGCCCCATGCGCTCGGCAGCCTGATCGCTTTCTACGAGCACCGGACCTTCGCGAACGGCGTGCTTATGGAGATCAACAGCTTCGATCAATTCGGGGTGGAATTGGGCAAGGAAATCGCCCGATCCATTGAGAAGGACGGCGCCGAGGACTTCGATCCTTCGACGATGGCGCTCATCGAGCGGGCCTTGGGCTAGGGCGTGGAAGCGCCCCATCCCCCGATCTATTGATTGCTTGTGTCTAAGGCCAACAACAGACTTCGGGTCGCGGTTGCGCAGACAGATGTGACGTTTGATCCTCGAATCAATGGCTTATCTGTCCGCGCGCAGATGAGGCAGGCAGCCGCAGCGGGTGCAAGACTGATTCAGTTCCCCGAAGGCGTCATGTCAGGCTATCCATCGGGTCCCGGAAAGCAGATTCTGGCTGGATGGAAAGTAGACTGGCAAGCATTACGCGAAGAGTTGGAAGCAATCGCCGCGTTGGCTGCGGACCTTGGGCTATGGGTCGTGATCGGATCAAGTCATCCTCTCACGCCGCCGAGCCGGCCGCATAACAGCCTGTACATCATATCCGATCAGGGAGAGCTGATTGGCCGTTATGACAAGAGATTTCTGTCACATTCCGAGTTGAGTGACTGGTATGTTCCGGGTAGTCGGGCCGCTACATTTGACGTGGATGGATTTGTCTTCGGCTGTGCTCTTTGCATCGAGATCCAGTTTGCGGAAATCTTTTTTGAGTATGCTCGCAAGGGTGTCGACGCGGTTCTGCTTTCATCGTTCTCGCGCAGTCCGATGTATGCGATTCAGGCGCAGGGGCACGCCCTTTGCGGTGCATTCTGGCTAGGCTTTTCCGTGCCTGCCCAGTGCAGCGACGCGGCGCCTAGCGGTCTGGTGGGGCCTGATGGCAAGTGGATCGTCACGGCGCCGTCCGATGGCAGTCCCGCCCTTGCCATTGCAGACCTGGACCGCGCATCGGAACCGTTGCGGATCTCTCTTGAGCATGGCCGGCCCTGGCGCGCGCGGGCACGAGATCTATTTGGCCACGCACCTATCTGCGACGATCCTCGCAGTCTGGACGAGCGCCGTTTTTGAAGCGAGCGGGCCCCTCGTAGGCTCCTCTCCCCGATTGGGAAGGCCCCTTTCCCGAGTGCCGGGGGCCCTCCGTCCTAGGCGGATGCTGTTTGTCCGCCGGTAGCAGGCCGCTCCGGCCGCTTGAGCAGGATGTTGATCACGATGATCGAGAGGAACAGGATGAATGGGCAGATCGCCGCGATGGCGTAGGTCCGCACGGCGGGTACGCCCGCCGCGAGGATGGCGCCGCCGATCAGCGGCCCGACCACGCCGCCGATCTTGCCCACCGCCGATGCCCAACCGCCCGCGCTCGCGCGGATCGCGCTCGGATAATAAAGCGCGAGCTGGCTGATGATCGCGGCGTGGCAGCCACCCACCAGCATGCTCTGCACTACCACTGTCGGCAGCAGCAACCAGCGAGGGATCCACTCCATACCGATGCCGACAGCCAGAGGCACGATCATCAAGGTGCAGATGGCGGCGAACTTGAGGCCGTAGCGCGAGGACATGCGCATGATCACCACGCCGGCGATCGCGCCCAGCAGCCCGCCGATGCCTGAGATGTTGGCGGCGGTTTCGCGCGTGATATCCATGCGTTCCAGCACCAGAGGGCCGAACGCGGACTTGAAGAAAATGCCGAGCGCGCTCGCGCCGTAGCCGATCCAGATGATCGGGGTGAGTAGCTTCAGGTTGCCGACGAAAAGGTCGCTCAGGCGGAACGCGTGCTCCTGCTTGGCTTCATCGCCAAGGATGAAGCGGTCGTCGACCTGCACGTCGATATTGCGGTCGAGGCGCTTGAGTGTGGAGACGATCAGCTTGGGTTTGATGCCCTTGCTGGCCAGGAAGCGAGGGGATTCCGGCAGGAAAATGGCGATGGCGATGGCGCACAGGATCGACCCGATGCCGCCGGCGAAATAGACGCCTTCCCAGCCATAAGTCGGGGCGATCCAGTTGGTGAGCGGCGCGGCCGTGGCGGCACCGAGGCTGAAGCCCATCATGATGAAAGCGATGACCGTGGCGCGCTGCTTGGGCGGCACGAACTCCACGTTGAGCGCCCAGGCAAGCGGCAATGCGCCGCCGATGGCGAGGCCGTCCAGGAAGCGAAGGGCCAGCAATGCCTCATAATTGGTCGCAAAGCCGGTGAGGAATGTGAGGATACCGAAGGCCATCGTGCAGAAGATGATCGTCGGCCGCCGTCCGATCCGGTCTCCCACATAAGTGAAGATCAGCCCACCCACGACCATGCCGAGCGTTCCGGCGGAAAAGGCATTGCCGATGTGGACGTCGTCGAGGAGCAGTTCTTCCTGCATGTAGGGCGCGGTGAACGCCATCATCATCATGTCGAGCCCGTCGAACAAGGTGACGAGCCATGAAAGGATGATGAGCATGTAATTGAAAGGCGTCAGCTTCCTGCCGTCGAGCAGGGTTGCCAGATCGATCGTGCGCGCCGTCCTCGTCATTCCCCAACCATCTCCTCTCCGGGCAGCTTGCCCTGCTGCTCGGCGGGGCATATCAGGCCAGTTGCTGATCTGGCTACAGAAATAGCTACACTTGCTCTAATGATTAGCTTGCTCTTTATAAGCGTCGTTCGAACGTGTCGAGTCGTATAGGAGGAGGGTTCCGATGGCTGATGAACAAGCGCCGAAAGTTCGCGAGGTACGCCAGTCGGAGGATCGCTTCCTCGGTTCGGATGTGTTCGAGACGGGCAAGCGGCAGCTTCCGCGGGCCAATGGCACGGGCACCTGGATGGAGCCGGCGCGCGAGATTCCTGTCTATCATGAATGCGACGTGCTGGTGGTGGGCGGTGGCCCTTCCGGTACGGCGGCAGCCTGGGCGGCGGCGCAGGCCGGTGCGGATGTGGTGCTCATGGAGCGCTACAATCATCTCGGCGGTCTCTCCACCGGCGGCCTTGTGATCTGGATCGACCGGATGACTGACTGGACCGGTCGTCAGGTGATCCAGGGATTTGCCAATGACGTGCTGGGCCAACTTCCGGCGGCCGGTCTCGCCGGTCCGCCGCGCGCGGACTGGGGCTCACGCAATCCGAAGAAGGCGTCCTATTGGGGGCAGCGCACGGCGGCTTTCCATGGCACCGTCTGCTGGTCGCCCACGCTCGACCCGGAGCGGCTCAAGCTCATCAGCCAGGAAATGTTGCTCGCGGCTGGCGTGCGCTTGGTGTTCCATAGCTGGGCCGCCGTTCCGATGGTGGCTGACGGCAAAGTGGAAGGGGTGGTGTTCGAGTCGAAAGCCGGACGGCAGGCCCTGCGCGCCAAGGTCGTCGTCGACACCACCGGCGATGGCGACGTGTTCGCGCGCGCCGGCGCCGAGTTCGATACTGACATCGAGGAAGGCGACGTACATCACAGCGCCAACACCGCCTTCATGCTCGGCGGCGTGGATATGGATCGCTGGCTGGCCTTCCGCGCCAACGAGCCTGAGCAATATGCCGAGTTCGCCAAGCTGGGCCGTGAACGCCTCGGCTTCTTCCAGCCGCCTTATGTTTCGTGGCGCAATGACATCGCCCTGTTCCTCGGCCCGCGCCAATCGGGGCTTTCGGCGCTGGACGTGGACGACCAGACCGAGCTTGAAATCCGCTCGCACCGTTTCATGCAGACCCATTGGGAGTTCTTCCTCGCCAATGCGCCGGGCTTCGAGAATGCCTATATGCTCCAGAGCGCGCCGCAGCTTGGTGTGCGGCACACGCGCCGGCTGGTCGGCATGGGCCGGATCGTGCGCAGTCAGTGGGCCGATGGCATCGCGCTGCCGGACGAGGTGGGTGTCAGTCCCTCGGTCAGCCTCAAATATCCGGTGATCTCGGTGCCCTATGGCGCTCTGGTCCCCCGCAAGCTCGACGGGCTTCTCGCAGGCGGCAAACACATCAGCTGCGATGCCAATTCGCACGGCTTCATGCGCGAGATTCCGCAGTGCTGGCTGACTGGACAGGCCGCGGGCGCGGCCGCTGCGCTCAGCGTGAATGCCGGTGTGCAGCCGCGCGCGCTCGATGTGAGCGTGCTGCAGAAGGAGTTGCGTCGCCAGGGCGTATTCCTGCATGATCGACCAGGTGAAGCCGTTCAGCCAGCGGCTGCGGAATGATTAGGATGATGGAGAGATTCTGATGGCGGATATCGACGCGGCGATCGAACGGGATCGCACCCAAACCACTCAGCTTGGCAAGCCTTCGGGTGCATGGACGTCCACCATGGGGGGCGGCGCCGAAGGGTTGACGCGGCGGATCGGTGCAGCGCAGCTTGACGCGATCGACGCCGCCGTGCGCGCCACCGAAGGCCGCGAGGCCACGGATGTGACGCGCGAGGATTTCGGCGCACCGGAAATCACGGATCTGATGGCGGCGGTGAATTACGATCTCATGGCCGGACGTGGCGCGGTGCGCCTCTCCGGCGTGGATATGAGCCGTTATGATGTCGAGCAGTTCAAGCGCGTGCATTTCGGCCTCGGCACGCATCTGGGCCGCGCC
>Ga0160433_100919_pt1 | contig 9890 bp, 12 predicted proteins | sample HID1972K_E0MG_FD_108235 | JGI IMG/M metagenome (GOLD analysis project Ga0160433, IMG submission 108235) | Enriched pill bug-associated microbial communities from UW Madison campus, WI, USA - HID1972K_E0 MG | ecosystem: Host-associated > Arthropoda: Insects > Digestive system > Unclassified ... | reverse complement strand
TTTGCCGGCCATTCGCAAAGAATTGTCCCAACTGGGGAAAAGTCATCGTCGCAGCGAACGCATCTTTATTGTCATGACGCTGATTCTCACGCTGCAGGCCGGGCTGATACTGTGGCTGGTGGCCACGTTGCTGGAGTGGCAGTAATGAGCATAGGTTTCGAGAACAAGATTCTGACCCGCCAGCAGTGTATTGATGCCGTTCGCAATGGCGCATTGCCCCGACCGCTGGTGTTTACCAATGGCGTATTCGATATCCTGCATCGTGGTCATGTCAGCTACCTGGATGAAGCTGCGCAGCTTGGCGCCAGCCTGGTGGTTGCAGTCAACACCGATGATTCGGTGCGGCGGCTGGGCAAGGCGCCTGATCGCCCCCTCAATGGGCAGCAGGATCGCCAGGCGATGCTGGCCGCGCTGGCCAGCGTTTCTGCTGCGACTATATTCGAAGAAGACACCCCTTATGAGCTGATCGCGCAATTGCGGCCGGATGTGATCGTCAAAGGGGGCGATTATGATATGGCCACGCTACGAGAAACCGGGCTGGTGCAAAGCTGGGGCGGGCGCGCGGTTGCCATTCCGTTCCGTTTTCAGCGCTCCACCACAGCCCTGGTCAATGCCATCCGTGGCGCAAGCACCCAGTAATTGTCTGGTTGCGGCGGATGCTGTCATGTTTAAGCGATGCCTGCAAAGCCTGGAGTTCACGTCGTGATCCTGTGGAGGCCACTTCTCTCATTTTAAAGCGTGGATCCGTCTTCTTGCATTGCGCTCGCTATAGCAGGATACATTACGATTCCCTGAATATAAGCGGTGAACTCAGGATACTGCTCTGACATATCGAAACCATTGCCGCTCCCCCATCGATAAAACACCAGAAGGTAAGGATCGACTGCAGTCAGCCCATTGCCAACCGCGAAGGGCCCTGAAAGCCTGCTTTCAATCGTTTTAAAGCAATCAATGATCCTTGTTCTGGCTTTTGCCTGAACCGCTTCAAACAGGTTCGCGTCATCAACAAACCGTTCGGGGCGGAATAAGCCGCCAAAGCCTTGACCATGCAGTTCTCCGGACAGCCAGCACATCCATTCCATGACCCGGACCTGTTCAATAGACGTTTTACCCATCAGGCCCAGTTCAGGCGCCAGGTGCGAGATGGCACTCGCTATTGCCGGTACTTCCGTGATAACGCTTTCATCGATCGCAATCACAGGCACCCGTTGCTTGGGGTTAATGCGTGAAAAGGCTTCGCCTCGCGTCTCCAGCCTGGATATCGAGATCTTTATTGCCGTGAATGGCAGGCCGGATTCATGAAGTAAAACGTGTGGTACGAGTGAACAGGAGCCCGGGCCGTACCAAAATTTTATATCTGGCATAATCATTTTCGCTTTATTAATTAGATAGAACGGTCTATAATAATTACACTTATCGCAAGTGTCAACATGAGACCGGAAAATGAATGCACGTCAGAATCGCAAGGGCGCAGGACGAGAGCAGGTTTTGTCCACTGCAACACGTCTGTTTATAGATCGCGGTGCGGCTAACGTCGGCGTAAACGAGGTGACTGCCGCCGCAGGAGTCGCCCGGATGACCCTCTACAACAATTTTCCTTCCAAAGAGGCTTTGATCGCCGAGGTTTATCGGACACTTGCCGAACAAATAATGCAAAATCTGGCTGAAGTGGCGGCGCAAAAGCGCACCGAGGAAGAAAAAGTGCTTTCACTGTTCGATCATATCGGCACAGTGAAAGAAGGCTGGAGAGGTTGCCCGATGATTCACGCCAGCCTTCAGGCTGAAGAGTCCTTGGGAGAGATATATGACATTGTGCGGTCTTACAAACGTAAACTGCGTGCGTTTATTTTCGACCAGCTTGACCAGGCACGTTTTGCTCGTGACGAACTTGCAGACCAGTTATTGCTGTTGCTCGACGGTTTGGCGACGCAGGCCTACCTGGATGGCGCGGTTTCACCTGTGTCGTCAGCGAAGCAGGCAGTGAAGATATTACTGCGCAACATGCCGTAATGGAGTGACGCGCAGCGCGTCATTAAATCGGCGTGCCGGACAAGGACCCTGATTTGCCCTGGACCGCAGCGCCTGGCATTAGCGCTTCGGTTCCACGCTGCAGCGCCATGCAGAGGCAATAAAAAAAGGCCGTTCCAGCGACTGCATTGTGCAGCGCGCCTGAACGGCCTCTTGATATTGAGTTGCGACCAATGGTGGTCAGTCGCGGTATAGACGAATCAGAATTTGAAATGAGATACAGTGGTGCCGCGCAATGGCTTGGCGTATGTATCAAACAGCGATTCGGTTTCAAATGCAGCGGCGCTGACCCGCGTAATGCGCAATGCCGTCATGACCGGCGCCTGTCCCACAATGGCGACCAGCCGGCCACCGATGGTCAGTTGGTATTTCAGTGAATCGGGAATGTTCGGGATGGATCCGGTCAGCAGGATGGCGCTGTACTCGCCAGTACCCCAGCCGGCGCGCCCATCGCCAATTTCCACTTTCACATTGCCGATCTGTTCGCGTTCCAGATTGGCCTTGCCAAAAGCCGCGATATGGCGATCGATTTCGACGCTGACAACGGTGCTGCATAGGCGACTGACAATCGCTGCCTGATAACCTGAACCGGTGCCGATTTCCAGTACGCCGTCGGTTGGCGTCAGACGCAATTCCTGGGCCAGCCGGGCCTCTATTTTCGGCGCCAGCATGGCTTCACAGCTGTTGATGCCTTCAACCTCCAACGGAATTTCGATATCGGAATAGGCCATATTCTGATAGCGGATGGGTACAAACCGTTCACGCGGAATCGCAGATAGCGCGTCCAGCACATCCTGGTCCAGCACATGCCACGGACGGATCTGCTGTTCGATCATGTTGAAACGGCTTTGTTCGGCGAGGGAAGTCAGAGCATTCATAGGAAGAGTATCAAACGTGGTCCTGAGATTGGAATTTCTTGTTCATTTTACCCGCAACTGGCGCGGTGCTTCCGGTTTCATGACCATACGGCATGAAAATGATGAACGGGCCCGTGCCCGTGGCCAACGTTCAGCTCACCCGAGCGGGCAATAGCTGTCTCGATGTAGGCCTTGGCCAGCCGGGCTGCCTGCGGCACATCGCCCGTGCCTGGAATCAGCGCACACAGGGCGGCAGACAGCGTGCATCCTGTGCCATGAGTATTCGCAGTGTCAACGCGTTTGCCGGGCAACTCGATCATGCGGTCGCCGTCGGTCAGCAGATCAACAGTGTCGTTGCCTGGCAAATGGCCGCCCTTGAGCATGACCCAAACGGTGCGGTGATGATCCATGAGTTTGCGCAGGCGCTCGGCCACCCGATACATTTGCTTTAAGGAATCGGCTTCCCGTTCTCCCAGCAGCACGCCGGCTTCGGGCAGGTTTGGCGTAATGACGGTCGACAGCGGTATCAGTGCTTCACGCAGCGTGGCGATGGCCGGCTTGTCCAGCAGCACATCGCCGCTTTTGGCCACCATGACCGGATCCAGTACAATATGGTCAGGCATCCAGTAGGCCAGGCGTTCGGCCACCATGCGGGTTACCGGCTCCTGGCCCAGCATGCCGATTTTTACCGAATCAATATGAACATCGTCAAACAGCGTATCAATCTGCTGGCGAACGAACTCGGGTGCGACAGGCTGCACGCCACTCACTCCCTTGGTATTCTGGGCGGTCAGGGCCGCTACAACGGCGCAGGCATAAGTGCCCAGGGCACTCATGGTCTTGACGTCGGCAAGAATGCCGGCACCGCCGGAAGGATCTACACCGGCAATGGTCAAAGTATTAAAAATCATACAGCCTCTCTGTCGACAGTATTGTTGTCATACGCATATGATAATGTCTTCCTCTGAATTAATGTTAATGATTGATTGAAGGCGCAATCTTACCGCGCGCTTTTGTCAGTACTAGGATGTCAAATGGCTACCCGTAAATCTACAGATCGAACGAGCCGTCAGGGCAGTAAATCCAATGGCCAGCACGCCAAGACCGATCGTATCGCACGTGAGGTGACCGCGGGCGATACCCAATCGGGCGACACGCCCGAGCAAACCCGCGACAATACGGTCATGGACAGTCAGCGGGCGCGCATCAATGCCGAAGCCGCTGCCTTTACGGCAGATCTTGTCGGTACCGACAAGGCAGCGCGCAATCAGCGGGCCAATCTTCTGCTCGAGGGCATGGCGGCCGATGATCGTCGCGAACTGCTCAAGTTGCTGCGAGAGGAAAAACTGCGCGTCGACAATCTCAGGCACCCGGAAACCGATCCGGACTACAAGCTTCAGGATAATTGGCAGGATGGCGGGTATCCCTATAAATATCTCATGTCGCGCCGTAATTACGAGTTTCAGAAATATGACCTGCAGGTTGAACTGCTCAAGCTGCAGTCCTGGGTCAAGGAAACCGGCCAGCGGGTTGTTATTGTCTTTGAAGGTCGCGATGCGGCGGGCAAGGGCGGCACCATCAAGCGTTTCATGGAGCATCTGAACCCGCGAACCGCCCGCGTGGTTGCGCTGCAGAAGCCGACGGAACGTGAGCTGGGTCAATGGTACTTCCAGCGCTATGTGGAGCATCTTCCCACCAGCGGTGAAATCGTCATGTTTGACCGATCCTGGTATAACCGGGCGGGGGTTGAGCGGGTCATGGGATTCTGTACCGATGCCCAATACATGGAATTCATGCGCCAGGCGCCGGAGTTCGAACGCAACCTGGTTCGCAGCGGCATCAGTGTCATCAAGTTCTGGTTCTCGGTCAGCCAGGATGAACAGAAACGCCGGTTCAAGGAACGCCGTCACCATCCGCTTAAACAATGGAAACTGTCTCCCATCGATATGGCCTCTCTGGACAAATGGGATGACTATACCCGGGCCAAGGAGGCGATGTTTTTTCATACCGACACCAGCGACGCACCCTGGATCGTGGTCAAATCCAACTGCAAGAAACGCGCGCGGCTTAACGCCATGCGCTATGTCCTGCAGCAGTTCAATTACACCAATAAAGACTCCAGGCACATCGGCAAGATTGACCCGCTGATTGTGGGTCGCTCCAACGTGGTCTACGAACAGGGCGAACACGCGTTGCACAGCCCGTCAGGGGTAAAGCAGGACACGCGCTAAAACCGGTTTGCGCGGCGCGTTGTCGTTGCGGGCATGCGCCGGTTATCGGTACATGCCCCCTGCATGGCCCATTAAGCTATCCGCGCGCCACCAATTGCTGGGCCCGGTTCAGTACCTGGTCCAGATAGCGCTGCAGCACCTCGCGCTCGGCCGGTGTCAGGTCCTGTAACAGGTAATCGTTGCGCGCCATCATCAATGGTGACACTTCCCGATAGGCAGCCTGGCCGGCAGGCGTCACCGCCAGAATCTGCTGGCGTTTATCGTCAGTATCTGCGGTGCGGGACAAGAATCCCTTTTTCTCCAGACGGGCAATGGCCCGGCTCACCTGCATTTTGTCCAGTGTGGTGTGTTGTGCAATATCGGTCGCACGCATATGCTGTGCCTGATTGACGGCAACCAGCACGCGCCAGTCGTCGCGCAATATGCCCAGGCGGCTCTCATAAACCGTGGCTACCGAATGGCTGACCACGTCGGCCAACTGCGAAAATTGGTAGGGCAAAAAAGCATTCAAATCAATCATGGAAAACTCGTTGAATATTCATTTGGTAACGTATGATACTTTATTTCAATTGACTGGCTTGGCTGGATAAAAAATGAGATAAGGTTAAAACTCGCACAATATAAAGGATTACTGAATTTAGTGGTTGACGTGGAAAAGCAAATACTATTTAATAGTAACGTTAGTTACTATTATTGATAGTCTGCGCCTCAGAAGCTTTGCATTGGTACTTGCACATCGGCGCCGGTGCATAGTGCGCATGACTCATGGCCGACTCGCACTGCAAAACGTCGCCCGGGCCCTTGCGGTGAGCGTGTTTTGCGATCCGGCGCCCAAGCGCAATATTTCATTCAGCATATCAGACAAAGAGGGTAGACATGGACATTCAGAAAATACATCACGTGGCCTATCGCTGCAAAGACGCCAAGCAAACCGTGCTCTGGTACAAGGAAAATCTGGGGATGGATTTTGTGCTTGCCATTGCCGAGGATCGCGTGCCGTCAACCAAGGCCAATGATCCCTATATGCATGTTTTCATTGACGCCGGCCACGGCAATATACTGGCGTTCTTTGAACTGCCTAACTCCCCGGAAATGGGCTTTGATGCCAACACGCCAGACTGGGTTCAGCATATCGCGTTCGAAGTACCCAGTGTGCAGGTGCTGGAGCGCACCAAGGAAAAGTTGCAGGCCAAAGGAATCGAAGTTGTGGGCATTACTAATCATGTTCTGTTCCAGTCCATTTATTTCCGGGATCCCAACGGACATCGTGTCGAACTGGCCGCGCCCACCGCCACGCCGGAAATGAACCGGAAACTGGACGAGGTCAAATGGGATATGCTGGAAGAATGGAGCAAAACCCGGCGAGCACCCAAGCATGCCGCGTGGCTGCACGAAGCAGAGTTGCAGGCGTGACGATTGCTGGGCGCCCTGCAAAAATGGGCTAATAAATTACGCCGATCAAAAGAGGCAGCTCGCCAGCCGTGGCGGTCTGCCTCTTTGTTATTGTACTAAAGCGCTGTTAAACGGTTTCGTGGGATGGGGGGCGCATGCCGACGCCTGGGTGATTGCCCTTGTCCTGCCGATCATTGAAATGCGTATTATTGAAATGCCGTTCGTGCGTCCAGGAAACGTTCGGCGAAATAGCGGCTATCCAGTGAATCGACGCGGACCTTGCCATTGTTGCGGCTGGATGGGGCATGGACAAATTCGTTGTTGCCGATATAGATACCCATATGCGAATAGGGCTTGTAGGTATTGAAGAAGACAAAGTCGCCTTTTTTGAGTTCTGATCGGGCAATCGGCTTGGTCAATTTGGCGATCATCGCGGTGTTATGCGGAAAGCGGAAATCCGCCGACTCCTGAAATACGTAGCGCACAAACCCGCTGCAATCCATCCCGTCGGGGGTCATGCCGCCGTAGCGGTAGGGTGTGCCGGTCAGGGTCAGCGCCCGTTCGAGCACCGGATCGCGATAGGAAGCGTCAAGCGCAGGCGTTGAAAAGGAGGCGGGCACCTCAGCCACCGGACCGCGACTTGCGCAGCCTGCCAGCAGGCAGCCCGTCATCACCACTGCAATAGAAATCTGGAAACGTAGCATAGCTTACCCGGCGCGAAAAAACTCTGGATTCCAGTATCGCAATTTCGCCGCGTCGGGAAAAGCATTTTGCCTGTTTTTTAAAAAATATACAAAAAATTAATCATAAAAACAACAGCTTAATGAAGTTAGCTTATGTTGTTTGTGAAGAGCGTTTTTAATCTTGAGGGCTGGCTGCGCCAAAATTGGGGCGAAGCATCAATCTGTGCGCCCAGTTCTGCTGCGGCATGCCATGGCCAGCGCGCGTCATAAAGCATGCCGCGGGCAACGCCGACCAGATCTGCCTGGCCCGAGGCCACCACCGACTCGGCCATTTGCGGATCGGTAATCAGGCCAACGCCAATGACCGGCACATTGACGGCAGTTTTGATTGCCTGCGCAAATGGCAATTGATAGCCCGGCTCGTTTTTGATCTGCTGCGCCTGCGACAGGCCGCCTGAGGAGACATGAATGAATGCCGCGCCACGCTCTTTGAGCGCCTGGCTCAGACGAATACTCTGCTGCACGTCCCATCCGCCATCGACCCAGTCACTGGCCGAAATCCGCACACCCACCGGCACCTTGCCGGCCACTTCTGCATAAACGGCCTGGAACACTTCCAGCACAAAGCGCATGCGGTTTTCCAGGGAGCCGCCATAATTGTCCTGGCGCTGGTTCGACAGGGGTGAGAGAAACTCATGCAGCAGATAGCCATGCGCGCCATGCAGCTCTATGGCGTCAATGCCCAGGTCTACGCTGCGACGGGCCGCCTGCACGAAGGCATTGATAATACGCGTGCGCCCGGCCTGGTCCAGTTCCTGGGGCGCACGATCCTTGGGATCGAAAGGCACGGGCGACGGGGCATAGGTTTGCCAGCCGCCTTCCTCCAGCGGCAACTGGCCGCCGCCAAACCAGGGCTGGCGGCAGGAAGCCTTGCGTCCGGCATGCGCCAGCTGAATGGCAACGGGCGTATCGGAAAAACTGCGGATATCGCGCAGGGTGCGCGCGATTGCTTCCTGGGTGACAGCGTCCCACAGCCCGACATCTGTCGGCGAAATGCGGCCCGCCGGTTCGACGCCCGTAGCCTCGATAAACACCAGCGCTGCGCCGGACACAGCCAGCGAGCCCAGGTGCATCAGATGCCAGGGTTGCATGCAGCCGTCTATGGCTGAATACTGGCACATGGGAGGAACAATAATGCGGTTTTTAAGCTGCAGGCTGCCCAGGTCGAAGGGACTGAACAGGATCGAATCGGTCATGGCGTCTTCACACTTTAGAAATTGTCGGGAAAGGGGTATGAGCGCCGGCAAGCCTTTGTCAGCGCCATGTCCTGTTTTTACCATACCGGCCAGCGGTGGCCGGTATATGACCCTGATGTTGACATGATTGCGCCTATTTACCCGCAGAAAAACGGGTTTATGAACAAGGCCGGCGGGGGCACGCTGCGGTCCATATTGCTTGGCGCAGCAAAACTGCCGAAAAAATGGTATAAAGCAGCATAAAATGTAATTATATTTTCATAAAAGATGAAAATAGTAAGTTTACTTACATCGCCGTAGCTGCTGTTCTTCCTCATTCGGACTCCATACTTTCTGCCAATTATGATTGAAACCGACTTTACACGGGCGCTGGCCAAACGGCTGCCTGAGCTGACCAAACCCCAGCGTTTGCTTGGCGCCTATGTGCTCGAACATCCGTTCAAGGTCGCCATCATGTCGATCGACGAATTTGCACAGGCTGCAGGCGTTTCCAGCGCGAGCGCCAACCGCTTTGCGCGGGCGCTGGGCTACCCGGGGTATGCCCAGTTTCGGCAAAACATTATCAAGGGCTTCGAAGGCGTACTGGAGTCAGTCAATCGCCTAAAAAAAGAACAGTCGTATCCGGCCACCAACCAGGAAATCATGTCTAATGTCCTGGTGGAGGGACAGCGCAATCTGGAGAAGACCCGCCTCAATTTAAGCGCCGAGACCTGTGACAAGGCGGTTGACATGATCCTGGCCGCACGCCGCATTTTCATCCTGGGCCTGGGCTCCAGCGGCTATCTGGCAGGGTTGCTGGAGCGGCGCCTGTTTTCGCACAACGATATGGTGGTCAGCCTTGCCGGCCCTGGCGGCGTAACCTATGCGGCTCGCAGGCTGGCGCTGGTCGATGAAAACGACCTGGTGATCGCTCTGACTTTCCCCCGGTATCTGGCCGATACGGTCAGGATCGTGCAAAAAGCGCATGGTCGCGGCGCCAGGGTGCTTGGGCTGACCGACAAGGCCACTTCGCCGGTTGTGCCGGCCTGTGACTGCGTTCTGTATACCTCCAGCGATAGCGTCTATGGCACCAATAGCGACCCGGTGGCGCTGGCCCTGATCGACGCGCTGATGGCCGCCCTGGACTATCGTTCACCCTTTTCAGTTGAAATTGCCACTGAAGTGGCCGAAACCATCACCCCCTGGCTCATTCACGGAGAAACCTCGGCATGACAACTGCCATTATCGCCATTCATGGCGGGGCCGGCGCCCTGTCTCGCGAAACCATTACGCCGCAACAGCAAGCGGCCTACGAGACAGCATTGAACGACATTCTGGTGCAAAGCGGCGCGTTGCTGGACAAAGGCGGCTCGGCGCTGGATGCCGTGACGCTTGCTGTGCGCCTGCTTGAGGATTGTCCGTTATTCAATGCCGGCCATGGCTCTGTATTTACCAGTGCCGCGA
>Ga0160433_100917_pt1 | contig 9905 bp, 10 predicted proteins | sample HID1972K_E0MG_FD_108235 | JGI IMG/M metagenome (GOLD analysis project Ga0160433, IMG submission 108235) | Enriched pill bug-associated microbial communities from UW Madison campus, WI, USA - HID1972K_E0 MG | ecosystem: Host-associated > Arthropoda: Insects > Digestive system > Unclassified ... | reverse complement strand
CCCCCCATAACGTCCATCGCCATAGCAGAGGTATTCCGCGACCCGCTTCGCGATTTTGCCGCTTCGGCGGTTTCCTGCATACCTTGGTTTGCTCGTTTGTTGGCAACGTATGCCACTACAAGACAGAAGGCAAGGACACAGCCAGTGGCGATATACATTGGTCTTTTGTTTACACGGCGTACCCCGCCGATTTTATTAGCGACGTCCGGAGAAGTATCAGGGGACATTTTATCTTGGTCAGCCATCCTTTATTCCTCGCGTGTCCATGGGCCAGCCGGGTATGCTTTGCCATCAGTTGCAGCCATAAAGCCCCGGCTGAAAGTCATATCCCCGACATGAGTAGTAACCTGGTACAAATTAGGCGCTATGTTGTTCACCACGTAGCCGAGTGATGTACCCGGAGCAGCGGTAAGAGTGCTTTGTGGTTTACCGTCGTTCGTAAATTCCTGAACCGCAAAGCCCCGTGAGCGCAGATGGTTTACCAGTGCAGAACCGAACGGATCTTTAGCTGGCTGTTTCATCGTGAAGGTCGTGCTTCCTGGTGGAAACTGAGACGCCAGATAAGTAACCGTGTTATCGGCCATGCTGCTGCTGGCGAACGTCGATGCATTGGAGTAGTTGCCGTATCCTGATGATACGCAGCCGGTCATAACCAGACAGGCCGCTAATACAAAGGCTGATGTGAGTTTAGTTACGCGCATAATTACCCCCGTGTAATGGTTACTTTTTCCTGGCTAGAACCAACGCCAATGATTAAATAGGCTTTATCAAACAGGCCATCAACAATCGTTCTGTCCCCCTGGGTGCGCAGGTTTACCTGTTGCATCTCATCTTTCGAGAACAGGCCACCGTCTTTTCTTACAACGAGCAGTACGGGGGTTTCGCCGGAAGAAACGTTTTTCGGGAACTGAATGATTGTTTTCACGCCATCGTTGTATACCCGAACAGGTTTCCAACTCGCGGAACCGCTAATTGAATAGTTAAAGTCGAGGTTGCCGAGGTATTCACCCGTTTGGGGAATTGTGTTGTCACGCAGCTGCTTCGCTTCGCGTGTGCGAATCGTGTCCCATTTGGCTTGTGCATCTTCCGGGTATGTGAAGGACACGAACGGCATGAACTGAGTGCGGCTAGACTTCAAGCGGAAGCGATAAGTACGGCGGTCAGTGGTGACAACCAGTGAAGTATCCAGCCCTACATCCAGCGGTTTAATAATCAGATGCAGCTGCTGCGTAGCGCCGGAGCCGGTGATTGATGGTTCAATAGTAAAGCGCGGATCGCCTGCATTGATATTGTTTACGTTTTCGCCCGGTTGAAGGGCAATATCGCAAACCTGCAGGACGGCGCAGACAACTTGTGTCTGACCAGTGGTGTAAACGTAATTGATAGCCCCATCTGGCCCGGCAAAAGGCTTGCTGGTTACACTACCGGCCCCTGTCTGCCATTTCTGGCCGATGCCGATAGCCGCACGTTCCTGTGGTGTGAGTGTCGGCTCATTATTGGAAAAATACTGGTCGGCTAACGGATCACTACCGGGAGCCGCATTAGCCAGAAGCGGTAAGCTAAGAATTAATGCTGAGATAATTGACTTTTTCATATTTCGGCCCCGATTACAGTTGTTTTGACCAGTTGAAATCTTTAATGAAAATACGATGAGGGTTCATTACATCATTGTTTTCATTGATATTGGCGTTCAAATTTGTGTTCTGATAAATGTTGACCAATGCCCGCATACGGACCGGAGGTATTTTTAAAGTGCCGTCGCGGTTGCGTGTGGTTTCAATCCAGTCAACCTGCCATGTGTCCGGTGTTTGCTGCAGAACAGAGACAAGCTCATTACTGACCATTTCAGTTTTGGCGCGAGTGAACGGGTTACGCTCTTTTGAGCTATTCAAAAATGCATTCGCTTTGGTGGTCGCCGGATCGTCCGGGAATAAAAACGCATAAGTCTGCAGAACGGCTTTACGCTGCAATTCGCCATCTGGCGTAACCAACCTGATATGGTCAATGAAGTTCCATACGGCTGTACGGTAGTCATCAATTTTCGCCGGAGGCAGGCGGTCAGCTCGCGTCAGGCTGACGTAATTACCGGCACGGTCTTGTTCGTATACCATCGGGACCGTTTTTGATTGGCTACCGATATGAACAATGCCGCCGACTGCGGCCAGTGCAATAAGAAGACCAGCTACGCCAATGAAAATACCCAGCGCACCGAATTGCTGAACGTGGCCCATATGGATATTCCATGAGCGCCGTGCATTCAGATACGGATTAGCGCTGTCAGGTTTAGGGGTATTGTTTCTTTTCCAGAGTTTCATGCTGCGACCTCGTAATCATTTAAATCCAGTCCCCGAGTGCGAACCCATTCATCAACCCAGCCGTCACCGAATGTTGCTGATAGCTCTTTAACAGCGGCGATTTCGTCGGGACTAGTCGCGCCCACAAAGGCCAGTGCAAGCGGGCCTAATGCCAGCTGGTACAAGCGACGGCCTTCTTCTGAGACGTAGTAGTAATCGCGTTTTGCAATAGCAGACGCGATGATTTCAATCTGGCGGCGGTTCAGTCCCATATTGAGGTAAAGCGGCATCGCTTCTTCATGCAACGCGTTACTGTTCGGCAGGAAGATACGGCAGGCTGTAGACTCAATGATCACATCGAGGATGCCAGACTTGGCAGCATCACCGAGCTGTTGAGTAGCCATAAGAACGGAGCAATTTTTCTTCGCCATGGATTTGAGCCATTCACGAATTTTGCCCCGGAACTCAGGATGGCCGAGCATCAGCCAGGCTTCATCAAGGATGATGAGTGTCGGACGGCCATCAAGGGATTCCTCAATGCGACGGAACAGATACAACAGAACCGGCAGCGCATACTTCTGATCCATGTTCATGAGGTTTTCAATCTCAAAGGTCATGAAATCTGACAGGTCCAGCCCATCCTCTTCTGCATCAACCAGGTGGCCCATGTTCCCATCAATGGTGTACTGCTTGAGCGCTTCACGGACTACGTTGTCCTGGACCGTAACTGTAAATTCAGAAATGGTCTTAGAACCACTGTCAGCCATGCTTTTGATTGCATCGGCTATTGCGTTGCGCATTGGTGATTCGACTTTTACGCCGTTCAGGATCAGGATGGATTCAATCCACTCCATGGCCCAGGCACGACGAGACGGCGTATCGAGCCGAGATAACGGCGCAAAGGCTAGCCGGTCATCATCAGCAGCAATAGTAAAGTGCTTGCCACCAACCGCTTTACAGGTTGGGTACATCGACATGCCTTTATCAAATGAGAAAATACGAGCATCAGGATAACGACGCCACTGCATAGCGATTAATGCCAGATGGGTAGATTTACCCGCACGAGTCGGCCCGAACATAAAACCATGGCCGAGATCGCGCACATGCAGGTTAAGACGGAATGGAGTGTTGCCAGCGGTAACGCAATGCATCAGCGGAGGTGATCCAACTGCAAACATTGGGCTTGGGGCGCGATTCTCCCCCGGCCAGATTGTGCTGGTAGGCAGTAAATCAGCCAGATTCATTGTGTTCACCAGAGGACGACGAACGTTTTCAACGCCGTGGCCGGGTAATGAACCAAAGAACGCATCCACCGTATTAACGGTTTCAATACGAGCCGTGAAGCCAAGGTTATTAATTGACTTACGCATAAACTCTGCTGCATCTTCGACTTTTTTACGGTCTTCATTCATCAGGACAACGACGCTGGTCATATAACCCTGGCTCACCATGCCTGAGTTGGTTTCTGCGATGGCAGACGAGGCATCATTAACCATCGACAACGCATCTTCATCGACGTAGCCATTGTTCGTGTTAAACAGCTGCGACATGAAACCACGAACTTTCTGTTTCCATTTGCGACGAAACGCGGTGAGTTTTGAAATTGCTTCGTGCGGATCAAGGAAAATAAAGCGTGTAGACCAGCGATATTCACAGGGCTGTTCAGCAAGCTTGGTCAGGATGCCCGGATAAGACTCAGTGGGGTAGCCTTCAATCGCTACAACCTGAATGTAGTTTTTCCCGATGCGTGGTGTGATACCCGGAATAAATTCTTGCCCGCCGATCAGACTGTCGAGATACATCGGATTGTTAGGCAAGCGCACAGGGTGAGAAAGCCCGGTTGTGCAATACTGCAGGTACTCCAGTTGCTGATCCATCGTAATAACAGATCCGTCTTCCAACTCCATTTTTACGCCGCCTAAACGTTCAACGGATACGGCCTGCGAAAGGTTAGCTTTAATGAGGGAAATTTCATGTTTGAATTTATCCAACAAATTAATGGTTGTAGCCTTGTTGCTTGATTCTGGTCGGTCATCATCAAACATCAATTCCATGAACTTTCTTTCAGCGAGTGCTGGAGGAAACCATGTAAAAGTGACTACAAAGCAACCTTCATACAGCTGTCCCAATTTCTCAAACAACCGACGACGTTCTTCATCGATGGCCGCCGAAATGCGATCAGGGAAATGTGAGGCATTTTTATTGCTGTATGAGGGAGCTGGATTGCGCATTGCATCGACGTGCATCATCCAGCCATTGCCGAGCTTGCCAATAGCTTTATTGATGCGAAATGAGACTAGCTCTCTTTCCTGGTCCGTCGCGCTAGCGTTGTCAGCGCCCTTATAAAAGAATGACGCCATGAAAGAACCGTTCTTGCAGACAATCACCCCATCATCAACAACAGCTGCATGGTTGAGCAGATCGGCAAGGGCTTCGTCTTTCGAGCGGTTCTTTTTGAGATGGTAGTCTTTGACCATTCGTTGATAGACGGCCAGCATCATGCCCAGCAGAACTAGTCCAATCAACGCCACCAAGACAGGAATTGCTGTATTCATTTATATCGTTTCCCCTGAGTTGCGGTATTAACGCGGAACGGTGTGGCGCGTGGCGCATAATACGGCTGGTTGTACTTGAGGCTGCGGAGATAAACTTGGCGCAATAGTGGATCTGATTTCGCCATTCTTCTAAGCAGGGCAAGTGACCCTCCCCAAATTGCGATACCTACACCGGCAGCGATCCAGTCTTGTGATGTAAAGATGAGGACCGCCGCCAGGAGGATTGAAAACATAACCAATTCACGGTCCCCGCCCATGAAGAGGTTCGTTCTTGAAGCCACCCTACGGATGGGGATCGTGCGTAATGCCATGGTTATGCAACTCCCCCGGTTTTAACTTTGGTCAACATAGCGGCCAACTCAGCACCCTGACCCGTGATTGCTGATAGCGTGTTTTGCGCGGCAACCAGTAAGCTGAGCACAAGCACGAGGAAAATCAGGGTACGCAGGAATCCGTTCATATCGCCGCCAAAAATCAGCATTGCACCTGCACCAACTAACCCAATGATTGAGGCGGTGTAGGCGAACGGACCGGTAATAGAAGTACGGATGGTGGTCAACCAATCGTCAATGGGAAGACCGCCCCCTGATGTGTTTGACGCCAGAGCAGGTTCAGCGGCAACGAAAAACAGCAGAGCGCCCAAAAATGCAATAAAGGCGTGTTTGCTGAGATTGAATTGAATAAGACCTGATTTCATTTATTACCCCTTGTTTAAGGTTTTGCTGTTACGTGTATAAAATTGAGCTTTTGAACCCGCTCGAAGGTTGAAGCTATCTGGTTGTTTTATGCGTAGATATTTCCTCATAGTTAAGCTGCAACGAGGCGAGAAACGTAGTCCCCGCCCTCGTAGCCTTGAATCTCACGTACTTCTTTAATACGACGCCCTTCGGTAGTTTTGGAGATTTGCACAATGACGTTTACCGCTTCGCCAATAACCGGTTCGATTTCACGCGGAGCAAAAGGGTTACGGGATATAAGTGAGCGCAAACGAGACAACGCAGAAAGTGTGGTGTTGCTATGCATTGTGCCAGCCCCGCCAGGATGGCCAGTGTTCCAGGCATCGAGCATATCGAGCGCTTCCGGGCCACGAGTTTCCCCGACCAGGATACGGTCAGGGCGCATACGCAGAATGATGCGGAGAATATCTGACATAGAGACGTTTACGGTGGTGTGGTACAGAACGCTATTCAACGCAGCGCATTGCAGTTCCCCCGTATCCTCAATGATGCAAATTCGCTCATCTGCAAACTGACGAACGATTTCAGCAATGATTGCGTTTAATAGTGTTGTTTTGCCTGAACCTGTCCCACCAATAACAAGAATGTTCTTGTGTGCTGCGATAGCGCGGCAAATGTAATCTGCTTGTGCAGCGGTCATCACACCGTTTTCCACATATTCACTCAGTAGAAAGATACGAGAGGCTTTTTTACGAATGGCGAAGGTTGGGCCAGCTACGAGAGGTGGTAGTTGACCGGCAAAACGGGAGCCGTCAATTGGCAATTCACACTCTAAATATGGCGAAGTGTGATCAACTATTTTTTTGTGAAACCCTGCAATGGTTTGCAGAATTGTTTTTGAACGCTGGACGGGAACAGTTCCCATGCAGAACATAGGCTGTCCAAATTTTTCACGCCACAGCTGCCCGTCCGGATTAAGCATGATTTCAAGCGTCTCAGGATCTTCCAGGGCTTCCATCAGGTCCGGCCCCATATCCCTTTTCAGCTTTTCAATCGCCCGTGAGTCAACGGAATCTAAAGCGTCCATAAAATCCTCTTTTTTTACACTGCCTTTACATTACAGGTTATGGCAAACGATATACCGAAACAACCTTTCAGGCAAGAGTAAATCCCACATTATAGAGAAATTGTTTTATTTTGGATTTACGGCAGGGGACTACGGTAGAAGAGGTATGAAAATTTTAGCTGCTAAAATCTGCGTCCCTGCAGAATAATTCCCTTTTTGGCGTCAATCCTTTTTTTCTTTAATCTGCTCCAGCATGGCTCTGGCTTCCTCGCCCAGCTTGCTACGCGCTAAGGTATCCCACCGGCGTACCTGAAATGCTTGTTGCTCTGACAGGATGACTGAAATTCTGACATAGCCAGGCGGAAGGCTTTTAACAGGCTTTCCCTCAGCCATGAGTGTAAGGCTATGTTCATCGAGATCGGTTGTTTCAAGAAGCTCGGGAAGCGCTACATCAAGGGCGTTTGCAATAGATTCCATGACTCTTAGGGAAGGGTTAGCTTTTCCATTCGTTAGGTCTGATAAAAATGAAATTGAAACCCCGGCTTTATGGGATAGCTCCTGCTTAGTCATATCTCGTTCTTCAAGCAGTCGAAGGATGTTGGTGAAAAAAATTAAGTTGTACACGATACGCTTTCGCCTCAACGTGAATTTTAGCGGCTAAAATGTTGACCGCGTGATTTTGTATAGCTAAACTGATGTTTCCCTAACTACTGAGGTAAAGATCTGTCATGAAAAATTTAAACCGATTTCAGTTTATCGGAAATTTAACCAAAGACACAGAGTTACGGTATACCGCAAAGTCACCCCCGATCGCAATTTTCGATATAGCCGTTAATGGCAGCTATAAAGATGGGGAGACAGGAGGCAGCAAAGACTATACCGATTTTTTCCGTATCAAGGTATGGGGTAAAGCTGCTGAAAATGCTGCTAAATACTTAGGTAAAGGTTCGCAAGTATTCGTGGAAGGTTCTATGAGGAACACCGAATACGAAAGTAACGGTCATAAAAACTACGGCAATGATTATGTTGCTGACACTATTCAATATTTAAATACAAAATCGCCAGCGAATAATCCGGCCCCTGCCCCGTCAGGTAATGAAAGCTAATATTGGCATGGGGATTAGGGTAGAATGAAAGGCCCATTATGGGCCTTCTCTCACTTCGCAGGCAAAGCGGCTGAGGCATTTTATGAAGAGTGATAACAATAATTCTGAACTCGAAAAGCTGAAAAAGGCAGCGCTTGAACAGCGTTCCAGAATGGCAGTCGAGGGTAAGACAGAAAAACAGCTGACGCTTTTTGACATTGCGCCTTGGCCGGATTCTATGCGGGCGTTGCCGAACGATTATGCCCGTTCTGCTCTGTTTACCGTAAAAAATAAACGTCAGCCTCGTGAAGCTTTGCAGAAGAAGGAAATCTATCACATCAATAAAGATGTGCGTATTACCTACACCGGGCTTGAGCTGCGAGCTGATGACGATGAACTTGTTTGGCAGCAGGTGTTGGAGTACGGAAAAAGAAAGCCCATGGGGGAACCGATAACCTTTACTTTTTATGAACTCTGCCAGGATTTAGGCTGGTCATACAATGGGCGTTATATAGAGAAAGCCGAGGAATGCCTTACCCGTCTGCAGGCTACAGCTATGCAATTTATATCTGATCGTGTGGGCCAGCTGGAGTCTGTTTCCCTGATTGGTCGCTTCCGTGTGCTGGACAGAGGGAAACGCTCATCCAGGTGTGAAGTCATCATTGATAAAGAAATGATTTTGCTTTTTGCTGGCGACCACTATTCAAAGTTCGTGTGGGAAAAATATCGAAAACTATCCCCAACGGCTCGCCGTCTCTTTGATTACTTCGGTTCTCACCGCGAGCCTTACCCGATGAAGCTGGAAACGTTTCGTCTTATGTGTGGTTCCGAAACTTCAACCCCACGAAAATGGAAGCAGCAAGTCAGCAAAGCTTGTGATGAACTGAACGAGAGCGGGTTAATTTATAACGCCTACGTTACCGGAGCTTTAGTTGGTTGCCAGCGTTCTAACCCTGCATTGAGCACTGTACCCACAGAGAAACAAGAAGAAGGTGACGGTGAAGGTCAACAAGCAAGTTAATGACATTTGAGGTACACATCATGACATATGAGGTACGCCCGGAAAGTTTAGCTGAATAAAATACGCACAATAAAAAGTTTAGGCCGTGTTTAGCTCCATCATAGTCCCTGTAGTTGTGTGTTTTATCCACGAAGTACGTGCATAACCGTGTGGATAACCATGTATAATCATGACAGATGAAGTACGCTTTGCCGACATATGAGGTACGGTTTAACGACATTTAAGGTACGGCTTCATGACATATGAGGTACACCATGGCGACATATGAGGTACGCTTTTACGACATATGAGGTACGCAGGGCGGTTAAAATAGCCAATAAAATCAATGTGTTATATGATATTTTCGCACCTATCTAACCTGATCTTTAACCGATCCTTTAACCCTCTTTAACCAAAAAAATAACCTTGTTATTTAACCGGCGTCAAAGACGCCCCCGAAGGGGGGAGGCACCCCCTTCTCAATCCCGCCCGGCCGCAAACGGCCTCCCATCCCCCCCAGGGGCTAAAGCCCCTCGACCGCAAGCGGTCTTCACCCCAAAATATCTCACTCGCTACGCGAGCTTAGGCCGCTTCGCTCTGCCAAAGATAAATCTTTGGCGAAAACCTAGCCCTGCGTTGGTCTTTAACTCAATGGCGATGAAAGAAAAGAGAAATAATTTCTCACTCGCTACGCGAGCCTAAGCCGCTTCGCTCTTATCAAAGCAAGCTTTGATACCAACTACTGCAGAAAAGCGCTCAAAATGGCTTACAGCTCGTCTGAGAAGGTTAGAAATGATCGACTGCAAGTGTCCAATCAACTTCGTAAAACAGAGTAGCCTGAAAGGACGAAGGTTTTACGCAAGAAAGAAGGGCTTTCAGGGCGATCTTTTTAGGATCGTTTGAGGGGTTTGAGGGCCAACCGTACGAAAACGTACGGTAAGGGGTCCGCTTGGAATTCGGAAAATAAACCACGCTAAGGCTATTTTTTAACCAAAGTGCTTTTGGTTGTCACCAGAACGGCGGGGCTACGGCGTTTCTGTGTCCGAAACCGAACGATTGCGTACACCATGCCAATAACATGTACGAAAGTAAGCAAAACTGTTAACGGACAGTCAGATCGTTCCGTACATCCCTTACGGTCAAGGGTTCGCGCTCAATGGAACGAAATCACCCGTTAAGCTCAAAACGCTTAACGTAGGAAAATTTCCGTTTTCCAAGCGGACCCCTT
>Ga0160433_100916_pt1 | contig 9932 bp, 5 predicted proteins | sample HID1972K_E0MG_FD_108235 | JGI IMG/M metagenome (GOLD analysis project Ga0160433, IMG submission 108235) | Enriched pill bug-associated microbial communities from UW Madison campus, WI, USA - HID1972K_E0 MG | ecosystem: Host-associated > Arthropoda: Insects > Digestive system > Unclassified ... | reverse complement strand
TCCAGTGCTTTAACCACTTTATTTACTTCAACCCATAGATCGCTCCATCTTGACTCATTTCCTAACGACCATAAAATTACCGAAGGGTGCTTCCTATTGCTCAACACATTATCAATATTCGCATTAATCATTGTCTCCAAAAACTTAGTATCCTCGAAATTCCAATGACGCCATATTGGTGAAGCATGATGCTGGATCCAATTTAATGCCGATTCACTTTCAACATACAATCCCAACTCATCTGCCGCATTCAAAAACTCCTCTGAAGGCGGATAATGAGAAGTACGAATATAATTCAAATTTGCTGCTAAAAATATTTCTGCGTCTTTTCTATCCAAATCAGGATCAGAAGCTCGACCAATAAGAGGATGAACCGAGTGACGATTAACACCTTTCAATTTAACTGGACGACCATTCACCAACAATTGATTTCCTTGAATTTTAATCTCCCGGAAACCCACTTTTTGCTTATTCACTTGAATAGTTTCTGAATTACTCAATAATTCAGTTGTTAACTCATATAAATAAGGACTTTCCGCTGTCCAATGCTCAGGTCTATTAACATTCACTTCAAAATCAATCGATAAAACCTCAGCACCTGTAACCTCCTTCTTAGCCGTTACTTTCTGAAATACAGACTTCCCTTTTTTATCTTTTAAAGTATATCGAATCGAAATATTTTTAGAAGATTCCGAACCATTTGCTACCCTACTATTCAAGTATAGTTTTGCATTTTGGAATTTAGCATCAAATTTTACATTCACATCCAAGTCGGCAATATTAACCTCGGGAAGTGCAAACAAAGTAACCTTTCTTAAAATACCACCTACCGTATGTGCTGCATATTGAGATACACAGGAAAGTACATCACTTATTGTATTGGCCCTTACTTCTACCGTAAGTGTATTTGCCCCAGGCTTCACAGCCTTTGTTACATCCATTTCAAAAGCAACAAATCCACCTTCATGCTCTCCAATATACTCACCGTTCATCTTGACAAGCGCGTATGAACTGACAGCATCAAACTTGATAGCTATTCGCTTACCATTCCATGATTGAGGAATCGTTATTTGCTTTTCATAAATCGCCTTCTCACCTGCATTCACCCGATACCCTTGCATTTCCCATTCACATGGAACTTTTATTGTTCCAGGTATTCCATTTTCTACACGAAAATTCCATTCACCATTTAGCGATTTTTGAGGTTGATCTAATGCTAAAACACTCGTGGGTAAGGGAGACAACCTTGTATTTACTCCTTTTAACTGAGCCGAACATGCCTGAGTAAAAACAAGCATCAGCACAATCATTAAAATATTTTTCTTTATAGCTTTCATTATTGTATTACATAATTCCATACTTATCAAATGCTTCTTTGGCTCCCATTCCTTCCAAGACTTTCCGAAAAACTACTTTCTCACTTCTCGCTTTTTCTAAAGCACGAGTAAAAATCTCTTCTTCATGCTTTTTAGGTACCAAGCACACTCCATCTATATCTCCGATCAAGATGTCTCCATCTTCGATTAGAATATTATTAATATAGATAGGCACTCTCCAATCGATAACTTTTCCACGCGGAGCTTGATCCTGCGCATAATTCCCCAATGAAAAACATGGAAAATTCAAGGCTAAAATACCTTTTGTATCTCGAGAATAACCATTCACAATGGCACCTGCTGCACCTAGCTTTTTAGCTCTTGCACTCATAATTTCTCCCCACACTGCATAATTCGGAGATGATCCACTACATATATAAATTTCATCTTCCTTAAGATCATCTAATGCTTCCAACATATAGCCAAATGTTTTCGAGAGAACAGGATTGCGTGAAGAGGGTTCACCTAAAGAACTTACATCTGCCTCCAAGACTGTCATCGCCCTTCCAACCACAAACATATCATCGCGAATAGGCTGAATATTTGGTGGGAGAAATTGATGGAACATGCCCATCTTATCCATAATATCACCGATAACGGCAGTAAACAACTCTTTATGAATTAAAGCAAATAATTCTTTATCGCTGTTCCATTCTACTTTAAGATTACTCTCCATTTTAAGACTTTTCTTTTAATTATTATTAATTTTCTTTTACCACAAAACGATATATAAGGCGGTCAATACACCAATGATCAATAAACTCATCACCTTAAATAAATCAGAAACCAAAAACATCTCTTTATTCAAAATCAAACCTGGTTGATCCTTTCTCTTTTTATCAAAAAAGCTTATTATGACCATGGTCAATATTGTAAATCCAAAGACTACTAAAATTCTATTCATGAAAGGCACATTATCAAGCCATACATTCTTAAATAAGATGGAATAAAAGAAAGTCGAAAGGGCACCGCCTATAGCTGCATTTGCCGTAGTCCATTTAGTTAGTATTCCCATTAAGAAAATAGCAAGTACTCCTGGCGTTATGAAACCAGTAAATTCTTGTATAAACTGAAAACCTTGATCCAGATTACTTAACAATGGCGCAAGTGAAGCACCGATCACTAAAGATATTACAACGGATATCTTACCCAATCTCACTAGGAAAGACTCTGCTACCGGTTGCTTTTGTGTGTTTTTATAAATGTCCAATGCTACGATCGTAGCAATACTATTTACCTTACCTGCCAATGAAGCAACTATAGCCGCTGTTAAAGCTGCAAAAGCCATACCTTTAAACCCAGTTGGCAGGATAGATAATAGCAACGGATAAGCCTTATCTGGTTTTACCACATTATTATCCATCATTCCATCCACAAAAAGAGAATTGCCTCCGTTTTGATAAAGGTAAAAAGCAGCAATACCAGGCAATACTACAATTAAAGGCATCAGGAGTTTCAAAAATGCAGCAAACAACATTCCTTGTTGAGCTGTTTGCAAATTTTTAGCCCCAAGCGCTCTTTGGGTAATATACTGATTACAACCCCAATAGGAAAGGTTCATGATCCACATACCTCCAATAATTACAGACCATCCTGGCAAATCCATATAAGCATCACCTTCGTCGGGTTTGATCAATTGCCCTTTTTCAATAAACAGGTGAAAATGTGATGGTACCTCGATTTTCAATACTTTAAACCCTTGCCACCAACCCGTCAATCCTTCACTATCAGCAACTAGATTTAAAGCAATATAAGTAGTTGTCAACCCACCGAGGATTAACAATACAACCTGTACCACATCCGTATAGCCGATTACCTTCATCCCTCCTAGCGCAATGATAGCAGCTAAAATAGCTAGAATCCAGATACACACCACAAAAGGCACATCCGCAATAGCATGTATTGCCAAAGCTCCCAAATACAGGATGGATGTCAAGTTTACAAACACATAGACCAACACCCAAAAAACTGCCATAATCATACTTACCCGATTATCAAACCTCTTTCGGAGAAACTCCGGCATAGTATAGATCTTATTTTTAAGATAAATTGGTAAAAAGAAAACAGCAACTATAATTAGCCCCAAGGCAGCCATCCATTCATAAGAAGCAATGGCAATACCGAGAGCAAATCCCGATCCTGACATTCCGATAAATTGCTCCGCAGAGATATTCGATGCAATAATTGATGCACCTATAGCCCACCAAGCTAGCGACCCCTCAGCTAAGAAGAAATCATGGCTTATTGACCCCGATGTTTCTTTCTTCCGGTAAATATAGTATCCATAACCGCCGACAAGCAAGAAATATAGTACATAGATCAGTTGATCAATCCAAGTTAACATATTAGTTTAATTTAAAATCTAAATGTTATTGCTCCACTGCAAGGGGATGCCTCTAACGTCTTACAATAGTTACCCCATGCAATCTCTGGATAATCCCATTTGTTATTAACGTATAAAATAACTTGTTCATCGTCCATACGGTCTATACGGCATGCGACGTCAGCTTGAGGAGATACCACCGAAAGTCGAGTAGACTTACCACCCAAAAGTGTATAAAAATAAATGTTTTCTTTCATGCTTTTCGCTTTATTGGTTAATGGTTTTTTACTTCTGGCGCCTTTATCGGACCAATAATAGAAGTTATGTGTATCCTGATCCCAAGCTTGCGTAGGTTTTACGCCATAAGCAGCCTGCTTACTTTTATAAAGATGAACATATCCATCATTTCCAGCAAATTCTCCTTCAGGGTAGTAATTCCAGTAACCATTGCGTTCCCACTTCAAATGATCTATATCATCTGGCATATAATATTTAAGACCAATTTCTCTTAAATATCCATTCGGCTCACCGACAGTGCGATAGTTAGTCGTTATCTCCCCCTCTGGTTTAATAATAATATCAAAATATGCATTCAACCCTTGATATGTTCCTGCAATCGAAATCAAGGCTATGCCATTTTTGAGTTCACATTTGATGTCAGTCTTTTTCCAATCTTTGTCATGGATCATAAATTTATCTGCACTTTTTCTTACTTCAGCACCAGTTAAATGATTCAGATTCACATCCATATTCAAAAAGGGTCCCTTTTCAATGAACACTTTCCCATTTGATTTTGCATTTTCAATTAAGCCAGTTGTCTTAGAAACAGGAATTTCAAAGTCAGTCCCCTTAATAAAAAACATATTTTTATTCTCGGTAAGCTTTAACACCCCTTTATGTGAAGCGCTTGGCATAGTGATTGGTCGTTCTCCCAAAAAGTATTCATAAGTATCTACAATACGATTATCCGGATCGATAAAGTTTAACAATACCGATTTTCCCTCTTTCCAATTTTCTGCAGGCAATTGAAATTCCCCCTTTTCATGCGGATTAATATTTGGCAAATCCACCGTTTTCTTCTTTCCTTCATACACATACTCCAATTTAACTTCATTTAAATATGTATGATCATATCGGTTATACACTGAAAACTCAAGCTCTTGATTGGGAGTAAAATCCTTGATCACCTTCCCTTCATCTAAAATACGAATTGGAGAGTGAGCTTTTTTTGTTGACCAAAACTCCGGTTTAGGTCTTCTCCATACATCCACGATTCCCCATTCACCGTATCCAACAGCATGTCCTTGAAAGCCTTCAGGCTTAGCAGTCTTAGCAAATTCATTCCAAAAAGCTGTTCCTTTTTTTAATTGTTGTGGAATATTAAATGTCTCATCAACATATCCCCATATTGCACCTCCTAACCCACCTTTCGTCGGAAACAAACGTCCCCACATCATATCCATCGAAATACCCCAGAACGCTCTAATATTTGGATCATCACGCAATGTCTTATAAGTATAACATGCAGGATGCGCCCACTCATCAAACAATGCAGGTATACCATGACCTTCAAACCCTTTAGTCGTCTTCCCAAATTGCGTTAAATTACCATTAACATCTTGATAATGCATACTCAAAATCTCATAGATTTTCGCGTCACTACCCTGTGAACCTGGATAACTCCAGATTACAGGTCTAGTCCTATCTGCATTTTTCACATAGTCCCAACTCTTTCGAAAGTTACTTCCATAGATAGATTCATTCCCGATAGACCAAATCACAACAGCAGGGTGTGATCTAAACGTATTTACCATTTCACGACACTGACTTATGTACTGCTCTGTATGATTGTGGTCATTCTGAGTGGCCCCTGGAGCATAGTTCTTTTGTCTATATGTATCTACAAAACAAACAGCAGTCTCAACCTCAACATATATTCCATAGCGATTACACAATTCAACGAAACGCTCAGAAGGTGGATAATGAGATGTACGAATAAAGTTGATATGTGACTCTTTGAATAACATAACATCTAAACTATCATAATAAAGTGTACTCGTTCGTCCCAAAGTCGGATGTATGTCATGACGATTCGCACCTCTTAGCTTGACAGGCTTACCATTAATCAACATTTGATCCTCTACAATTTTGATCTCTCTAAACCCTATCTCTTTACTAAATGAATAAACATCTTTGCCATTATTTTTAATTTTAACTTCCAGGCGATACAAATTAGGGTGTTCAGCATCCCATTTCAAAGGATTAGAAACATGAAAGCTATTTACATTCTGCCCTTTATTAATTACAAATTGATACTCTGATCGAGGTACAAGTTTATTTTCCTTATCAAATAAAGCGTAATGGATTGTGGTTCCATCTGTCTCTTCTGTATCATAACTCAATCTTAATACTGCATCTTTGAAGTCTTTATCCAAGTCCGTTTCCACACCAAAATCATGAATACTATTTACAGCCGTTGCAAAAAGAGTTACGTCTCTTAAAATACCGCCAATAGGATGATGTGCATAGCCTGAAGCATAAGATATATCATCTAATTTATCCTGAACCTCCAAAAACACCTCATTATCTTTATCAAATGAAACATAAGGAGTTATATCAGTTTCCCATCTGGTAAACCCACCTTTATGTGTTCTTAATACTTTTCCATTTATACTTAATGTAGCCTGACTATATACCCCATCGAATCTTAAGACAATTTTCTTCCCTTTAAAATCTTTTGGAAGAGAAAACTTTCTTTTATAGAAGAAAGACTTATCATGTTCAATACCATATCCTTGCATTACCGCTTCGCCCGGCACTTGAATTACGTCCCATTCTGAATTAACATCAAATTGAAACTGCCATTCACCATTGAGAGACATGATAGGTCTCTTAACACCAACTATACTTTTAGGTAACTCGTAAGCCTGCTCTTGACCAAAAACCTCTATACATGAAACAGTTAATGTAAAAAACAGCAATAACATTTTCCACATTCCCGTTTTAAAAAAATTGATTACCATATACTTAATTATAAACTACAGCTCCTTGCGACATCATAAATCAAAGCTATTGCTACTTCTTTCAATAAACTAAAACTTGATACACACAAAATCAAACTTTTTACACACAAGAACCTCGTTTATAGATTATAAGGTATCATTATTGTTTCACTTTTACAGTTATTTGTTTATTTTGGTAAACAATTATAAATTATGATACAATTATGAAAGCACACTTTATCGAATTATCGCCACCGTCTGAAAAAACCATCAACATCAAACAAGTTGACCAAGAGTTTTTAAGCAATCCTCTACATTTCCATGAGTTATGTGAATTAGTACTAATTTTAGAAAGCTATGGCAAACGGGTTGTTGGAAATCATGCAGCCTCCTTTATTGTCGGCGATCTAGTATTGATGGGACCAAATATACCCCATATTTGGCGCAATGATGATATCTTCTTGGATCCGTTACATGATGAACGGGCTAGAGCCATTGTAGTCTATTTTCCTGCCGATTTCTTACTTAATCTGACAGACGATCAATCGACTATCGTAGCAATGCAAAAGTTTATAAAAAGAGCTGAACGCGGGCTCCGCTTTTACGGAGAAACCTTAGAAAAGGCTACTGGATTGATCAAGTCGCTCGTCCATAAGCAGAGCTTTTCAAGAATCACCGGTTTCTTGAACCTTATTGAATTGTTGCATCAGGCCGATGAGTTTGAAAATTTAGCTTCTGAAGGCTATAAACCTACATTTGACCAACAAGAGACAAACCGCATCAATAACGTGTATATCTATGTTATGCAAAACTTTAGAGAAGACGTTTCACTTAGCAAAGCTGCAGCAATAGTGAATATGACTCCAAATGCCTTTTGTAGATTTTTTAAACGCCATACACAAAAGTCCTTTTCAAAATTCGTCAATGAGATACGTATTGGACATGCATGCAAACTACTCATAGATAAACAGTTATCCATCTCCGAAGCATGTTACCAAAGCGGCTATCAAAATCTCACTAATTTTAACAAATTCTTTAAAATTATCATGAATAAAAGTCCAAGAGAATACCGCAAAGAAATGAATATTTAACTCACTAAAATTAGTTTTTTTAACAATCTGTTAATCGATTAATTAACAATCGCGTAAAAATTTAAATTTGGCTCCTTGGATGTCTCCACGATCAAACACATTTACCTCTTTATTTTTTAAACCTTACGGTAACCTTTCCTCTCATCTAGCATAGTCAATATCTCCGGAGCTAATTGAAACACATATTCATCAATAATAAATCCCCAAAGGGGATTTCATTGGATAAGTTTGTCCCAAGAAATATCTCTTCATCCAGCTTTGCATGTGTATAGTGTAATAACAGTGGATAGGCTGTCCCCCGATATGCGTCTGTCCTTGCTCATTTGTGGTTTAGAGCTCTATTTGGCGTCTTGAGATTTTACTGTCCAAAATTGTCCCTTTGTACCCATAGCGTCCGCTTCGCAGTTTCACTCTCCACAGCAGGTCTCCTCGTCGATAAATAGCATCTTTATAAGTGGTTCATGGCGCTCTCATATAGCCAGCAGATCACCTGATTTGGAGTTACCAATTATCAACTTCGGAGGAAATTCGTCTTTTGTCAAACCATGTACCTTAATTCTTTCATACCTCAATGCAGTCTCACTAAGTCACACTTCCACCTCTATAGATTATCCAATGCTTCCAAACCGAATGTTGAGAAATAGGGAAGTCTCTATTAAAACTTTTCAAAACCCTTGTATGGTTTTAATTAAATAATCCTTGGTAGAACCATCAGCAGCTTTAACACGATAAACATGGTCTTTCGAAAAATCTCCTGAAGATCCAAGCTTTGGAGCGTTCTCCAAAGGATTTATTGTAGCTACATCGGAAATTGTCATATATACCCAAAGTTTACCTAATTGGTCAATCTTAATCTGTTCTTCAAAGTCCGCATAAAGCATTTCCTTGGTGACAGAACCGGTTGGACCTGCTTTCAAAATTGAATTGATATCATAGGATATTGTCGTTTTGAACCCTTCCATTTTATTTTCTTCAATACGTTCTACTTTCTTTTTGAAAAGAACTTCACAAACTCGTCCCTCTAAAATTTCTTGATTTTCTGTCCCCTTTTGTATTGTATCATTGTACAAAAACCTATAAGTATAATCAATGGAAGACAAGGCTTTATCACTGGAATTTACCAAGTCATCCATCCCATTTCGTAAACAACTCGTTAATGTCAAAAAACCTCCAAGCAAAATTATGCTCAATACTATTTTTATTATATTTTTCATGTCTAACTAATTTAATATTGAAATTATTCCCAACCTGGATTTTGGGCGACTTTTGATTGTAAACGAAATGATTCATTGATAGGCAATAAATAACGCTTTGGTGAGAATCTGGCTTCTCCTACTGCATTATTATCTTGAAAAAAAGAATAACTCTTGCCATCTCTAGAAATTCTGATACCACGAAGCGATCCTTGTAATTCAGGAATAACATAACCACTACTAGCATACTCTCCATTCCTTACTCCACCAGATGATCTCATCCCCCAACGCATAAGCGACCAATAATAATCATTATTCTCATACACCATTTCAACATTCCGCTCTCTCTTATAGGCTTCAAACAATGAATCTCCCCAATTATTTCCGCTTAGAGAAGCAAGATACGCCATTACTTTATCAGCTTTAAACCCTCCGTGCTTCACCATTGTAGGAGCTATATATTTTTTTGCATTTTCAAAGTCTCCCTTCATGAGATAGGCCTCCGCCATATTCAAATAAGCCTCACCATAACGAAGAACTGAAAACAAATAATCGAATTTCTGATCACTAGGATTAGGAAGACTGACGATTTGATCATAGAAATATTTTATCATAGCATATCCCGTAGATGAATTATAATTTTCAGTATTCCCTGCTCTATATCCATATTCTTGTTCAGAACCCTCGTTAATTTTGCTATTTGCATTACTGACATTTCCATCTCTTCTAAAGAAAACCCGGACTTGGTTATTGAAGTACATGCAGCTGTCATACAAAATTGTAGCATAAAACCTATGATCTCTTTTCTTTGTATTAGTGAAATACATTTTTTCATCAACATTCTTACCTGTAGTTATATATGATGCATCTTCCCAATACTTTATACTACCATCAATATCTTCCACCAAATAGTCATCCACTAAGTCCTGTGTCGGCCATGCACCACC
>Ga0160433_100913_pt1 | contig 9971 bp, 12 predicted proteins | sample HID1972K_E0MG_FD_108235 | JGI IMG/M metagenome (GOLD analysis project Ga0160433, IMG submission 108235) | Enriched pill bug-associated microbial communities from UW Madison campus, WI, USA - HID1972K_E0 MG | ecosystem: Host-associated > Arthropoda: Insects > Digestive system > Unclassified ... | reverse complement strand
CCGGTATCCTGAAACCTACGGGCAAAGTGATCGATCAGCTTATTTTGACCAACGTTTCCTCCGTCTGGAAAATACATGAACATGACCATGAGCATACCGATGAGGAGCGCCAGACACATGCAGATGAGAATCCGGAGAAGGAAATCACTGCGATGCTCGTTACCTTGAGAAGCCCGATGGGGCTGATCACATTGCCCAACCTGATCAGCCAGAGCACGAGCATGCAAGCCGTGTCGCCCAACCTGGAAATTATGCGGTTGTTCGATGTACTCGGTATAGGGATTGCGGCTATACAAGGCATTGCTTTTTGTATCGTGCTGCTTGCTAGCTTGAGTGTTTTTATTGCACTTTACAACCGGTTGAAAGAACGGAACTATGAACTCGCACTGGCAAGGACAATGGGTGCCTCACGCGGGCGGTTGGCTTTCTTGACCATCGTTGAAGGGTTGATCCTTTGCATTGTTGGCTATCTGACCGGTATGTTGTTTTCCCGCCTTGGACTTTATATCATTGGTCTTTTCGCTGAAAAAACGCAACATATTAAATTTGATGCATTCCGTTTTGGCATGACAGATGTCTACTTATTGTGTCTCAATCTGTTATTGGGCTTGATCGCAGCCTTTTTGCCTGCTGTAAAAGCCTTTACCTTGAACATTTCTAAAACATTGAGCCATGAATAAATGGATTGTCACCTGGATTATAATCTTCTGCCCTTTTTTTACTTTTGGTCAACCAAGAGATCCCATTCATAAGGTCAGTTGGCAAACGCTGGAAAACATTGCTTTTCAAAGGAAATTCCTCAAGGATTTTGAGGCTTATGTCTTGTTTCCGCAATTTACCGATGCGCTTAAAAATCTCGTTGGAAAGACCGTTGAGATAAAAGGTTATGTTATTCCTTTGGAGCCCCGCGCGGATTGGGTAGCATTATCAGCCTATCCGAATGCATCCTGTTTTTTCTGCGGGGCAGCCGGTCCGGCATCCGTAATGACCATTCGCTTTAAAGATGGAAAGCATAAATACCGGGTTGATGAATTCCGGACGTTTCGAGGGAAATTGAAACTGAACAGTGATGATATCCATGAGTTTTATTATATACTCAATGAGGCAGTCGAGGTAAAGTGATGATCCATGAGAAGCGACTCCATGCTATAATGAATTTTTGTGCTGAGGGACAAATACTTGTGTGCAAAATAAAAAGCTTCGTTTTACAACACCGAGCGCAGTGATCCGCTTTAAAATAAAGAGTTCATGATATCAAATTTTGCTTTTTTTATAAATTATTTTTTAATTCGGAAAAGTAAATGCAATTTTGCTGCAATTGTGAAAGCGAACAGAAAATATTCAGTAAATGTATTTAGTCGGGTCTTGTTGTGCCTGCTTGCTGTTTTCTATGTTTCCATTTTTGCAATAGAAGCCATACACTCTCACGAAAGCTTTATTGAGACCAGTTCCTCGGATGGTGTAAAGAATGGACTGGATGCAGATGACTGTAAGATATGTGCTTATTTTGCTCACCACGAAAAAGATGAAATCGCTGTAAGCACAATTATTTCTTTTGCCTTATTCATTTTCCAGGATGGCTCTTTAACCACGCTTGAGCTTACAAGAGCTTATCAAACCAGTATACAGGATTTTATCAATAGGGGCCCTCCCTGTCTATTCGTCTAACGGATCAATTCCGACTAGTTTCATAAATAAAGATTTCTGTAATCGCCATAAAGGTCCTGCTGTATCTGCATTGTGATTCGTTCTATTGTCTATTTCCCATCTGTATTGTTTTATTGTAACTGAAAATGAAGGTTTTCTACCTGATTCTATTTTATCTGTTTCTTATTAACCCGCTTTTCGGGCAATCTTTAACCTTATCCGGAAGAATATTAGTGGATAGCGGCTTGCCCTTGCAAGGTGCTTCGGTACAGTTGGAAAACTCCAAACGGGTCATTAAAACAGATTCTAATGGGTATTTTACTTTTCGGGGGCTTAAACCTGGTGTTTATAAGTTTACAGTTTTTATGACGGGCTATCAAACGGTAGAACCAGAGATCAGTCATCCAAACGAAGCAATTACCATCCGATTATACCCGGTAGTCAATGAACTGCAGGAAGTGACAATTACCAAGACTATCGGCGAACTGCGAAAGAAGACGGAACCTGTGAACATTGAAACGGTCAGCAGCAATTTTATTCAACGTAACCTTGGTGGTAGTCTCATGAAAACACTGGAACGTCTGCCCGGAATTAAGACAATCGGGATTGGTTCCGGGCAGTCCAAACCTCTGATACGCGGGATGGGCTTTAACCGCGTGGTGGTGGTTGATAAGGGCGTTAAACATGAAGGGCAGCAATGGGGAGCCGATCATGGTCTGGAAATCGATCAGTTTGCTGCCGGCAAGGTAGAACTGATCAAAGGCGCAGCATCTTTTATGTATGGTTCCGATGCCATCGGTGGGGTAATTGACGTGAAGCCTGCGCCTATACCTGCGCCACAGACACTTGGCGGGTCTATTGACCTGATCGGCAAGACCAATAATAATCTATATGGCAACTCTGCAAATCTTTTTGGACGGAGCCAGCATTTGTTTTTTGACGGCAGATTAACCTATCAGAATTATGGGGATTATCGTGTGCCGGCCGATAGGGTGTATGTTTACGATTACGCCGTTGATCTTGATAAAAACCATTTGCGCAATACGGCGGGCCGGGAAAGCGGGCTGCATTTGAATACCGGATACATCAACGATCATTTCCGTAGTATCTTCTACCTGAGCAATACCTACACCAAAAGCGGCTTTTTTGCCAATGCACACGGACTGGAACCCCGTAATGTAAACACCGAATTACATGATGCCTCGTCTAGGGATATTCTCATGCCCAGCCAGCAGGTCAACCATTTTAAGGTGATCAACCGAACTGCTTACCAATCGGGCATTCATCAATATGAAATGGATCTGGGCTACCAGCACAATTTCCGTCAGGAGTTCAGCCAGTATGTTAATCATGGTTATATGCCTCCTGTATATCCCGATACAATGCAGATCCCTGCTGATCTTGAAAGGGAGTTTGACAAACATGTGTATTCATTAAATCTCCGAGATGAAATTGCTCTGGGCAAACACAGCTTCACTGTCGGCTTCAATGGTGAACATCAGCAAAATGACATCAATGGCTGGACGTTTTTGGCGCCGGCCTTTAAACAAACGACAGCAGGTGCGTTCATTTACGATAAGTTTGAATTGAACGATCGGGTACTTCTTCAAGGCGCTATCCGTTACGATCACGCACAGATTCGGATGGATAAATATATCGACTGGTTTAGTTCTGATATCACCGAAGGTGAAAACACGGTATCAGAAAAACTTGTGAGGGCAGATAACCTTAACCGTAGCTTTAACAGCCTAGTCTGGTCAGTCGGTCTTAACTACAATTTGGAAAAACTGGCACTAAAGGCTAATCTGGGCAAAAGCTTTCGCATTCCGATCGCTAAGGAGCTTGGAGCAAATGGAGTGAACTATCACTATTTCACCTACGAACGCGGTGACCCAACCCTGTCACCAGAACAGTCCTATCAAGCTGATTTCAGCGTAGGATGGAATGAGGAGAATTGGTCAGTGCAGGTCAGCCCTTTCTACAACTATTTTCCTAATTACATCTATTTGAACCCTACTGCTGACCATGACTATTATTATGGGGCAGGTAATCAGGTTTTTCAATATGCGCAAAGCCGGGTAATGCGCTATGGTGGAGAGTTCCAACTGAAATGGAAGTTCTTAAAGAACCTTAGCACGGAACTCTTGGGCGAATATCTGTATTCTGAACAGCTATCGGGAGATAAAAAGGGCTATACACTGCCTTTCTCGCCGCCAGTCACCGCGTTGCTCAATCTTACATGGTCACCTGAGGTAAACAGCCGTTTGAAAAACAACTATCTGTCGGTTGATTACCGGCTTACAGCTGCACAGAACAATATTGTGCCTCCGGAAAAGAAAACGCCCGGTTGCCGAATTGTGAATGTACAGGTCGGTACTGAATTGAATTTGTATGGCCAGCCCATAGGGGTTAGCCTCCAGGCACAAAACCTGCTGAATACCCGCTACATGAACCACACTAGTTTTTACAGGTTGATCGAACTGCCCGAGGCTGGAAGGAACATCATTGTGGCACTTAAAGTTCCCTTTTCAATTCGTTCGCCAACAAATGAACATTAATTAATAACAAATGATAAAACAACAACCATTCAACTTTAAAACCATGAAAACAACAAAAGTTATTGCAGCAGTATTCTTATTTGTAGCCACTTTTACGGCTTGTAAGAAAGATAAGCAACCAGAGCCTGAATTGGCCATGCCCACAATTGACAACATTGAGATCGGTCTGAATAATAACCAGATTGGGGTGATTGGAAAAGACTTCCACTTTAATGCAGAGGTACTGGCTGGTGACAAAATCGAAAACGTACAGGTGAAGATTTTGCCGAGAAGCGGTGAGAGTTATGCCAAAGCATGGGAGCTCGAGATTACCTGGGATCAATATAAGGATGCTAAAAATGCGACGGTGCACAAGCATTTTGATATTCCAGTTGACGCAGTGGAAGGTAAATATGATTTCTTAATCATCGTCAATGATCAGAACGGAAGAACACTTGAAGAGAAAAGGGAGATTAACATTTATAAAGCGGAGAATCTGCCGGTAGACCCTACACTTTCGATATTCAATGTGAGCGTCAATGGATCATTCTTCTACCGCGACGGGAAGTTTGCAGCCCAGGGTGCTAAATTGTCGAAAAATGACAGGTTCAGTGCTCAGGCCACGATTGAGGGTGTGAAAGGCGATGGTAAAATGTACCTGCTCCTGATTAACAAAAAACTGAGCCATAGACCGGAGAGTATTGATCAGATCGATTTCGACAAAGCCATTGTATACGATGTTTATGAACACAACAACTGGGAGGAAGTGGAAAGTTTTTCCAATGCGGTTTATGACTTCGCGACATTTACATGGGTCCGTCAGGTACCGCCATTGATTATCGGAGCTACCAATGATAATAACGCTCCACAGCCAAGGGTTATCGGTGGTAATAAGGCTTGGGAGTCTGGTACCTACTATTTGGGCGTAGTATATAAAAACACAACCTATAATATGGGCTATTTCCAGTACATCGAGTTGCCTCTGGAATTTTAAATAAGGAACAATAACAAATAAATGAAAAAGCAGTTAATGGCTATATGCCTGATCTTGATAACGATCATCAGTGCCTGTAAAAAGGAAAATCAAAAGGAAATAGATACTGAATACCCGGTGATTGATGTCACTGCACAAAACTCCTTTCCGAAGCAATGCAGTGTAGTAAAACGAGGTGAAACGTTTGTGTTTCGGGCCTCGGTTAGTGATAATGCGGAGCTGGGCTCAGTAAGCGTAGATATCCATCATAATTTTGATCACCACACCCATAGTACAGAGGTGGAAAGCTGTGATCTTGAACCAATTAAAACTCCGGTAAAGCCTTTTTTGCTGATCCAAAGCTATCCGATTTCCTCCGGGTTAAAAACCTATGAGGTACAACAGGAAATCACCGTTCCTGCCGATGTTGATCCGGGCGACTATCATTTTATGATTAGGCTTACGGACAAGGAGGGTTGGCAAACAATTAAGGGGCTAAGTATAAAGATCGTCGAATAAAGACCAAAATAAATAATCAACATATCACTAATAACTATTTTTTAACTAAATCAATTTCAAAATGAAAAAGAAAAGTACATGGAGAATGCTCGCAGGATTGGCAGCTGTTTTATTATTCGTAACCTCTTGTAGCAAGGATGATGACAAGGTTCCGATAAAAGAAGGGATTCAACGTTCTGAACTAATTTTGACAGAGGTGAGCGGAGAAAGTGTGGAAGCTCATGGTGACCATTTTCATGGGCTTGACGATGGTGTCGAAGGCGAATCGCTAATCATTAAATTTGATGAAAACGGAAAAGCCACATCTGGAGGCCACCTTCACCTGGAAGCCGATGCTGTTTATAAAATAGCATTGAAAGCCTGGGATCATGCAGGGAAAGAGGTTCAAAATGATTTCATTGCCAGTAAATCCGTAGCGGACAGTTACAAGGCATTTCTTGTAGGGGGTAACTTTACACTGAACACTGCAACCGATGATGAAAGCGGATCCATCTTCCAACCGCGCGAAACGAAGTACGCCGACGGTACAGATGTAAGCGGAGCCTTGGAAACCACCGGTGTTTTAAGCTATTTTACGGTTGGGCATTCCAATGAAGGACCAACCAAAGAAGTGAGGTATGTGATAAGGAAACTGAATGTCGGCGAGAAGGGGAAAATCACTCGTTCCGATTGGCAGACGGAAACCAAATTTGCCGGGCAAAACGTGCTGGAACTGACGTTTGAGATCCATGCCGAGGAGGGCCATCATCATTAATTATTGAATTTTCATGATTGTATGGAAAGCGGTACGGATTGAGTTCTGTATCGCTTTCTTATAGGCAAACGAATAAATTTATTCTTTATCTTTTTTATTGCAGCTATCACAAGAACCATATATTATCAGATTCTTACTCACAGCCTTAAATCCTTTCGGAACGGAAACTGTAGGAATTTGAACTTCATCCATACAATAGATATTCAAACAGACCGTGCAATTAAAATGAACATGTTCATCCTTATGTTTTTCGCTGCTGCATAAAGGTGAGCATAAAGCGTAATTTGAAGTTCCGTTTAGATCCAGAATCTTATGAATAATTCCATTCTTCTCAAAAGTATTTAAAATCCGGTAAAGGGTTACTCTATCTACTTCTTCTCCAAGCATTTGCTCCAGATCGGGTTGTGACGTTGCAACTTCCCTTGAATTCAAAACAGAGAGAACACTTAGCCGTGGCCCGGTCTTTTTAAGATGGTGCTTATCAAGAAGATCGTTAAATTTTTCAGTTGTCTTCACCTTACAAAGGTAGTGTTAATGATTGATTAATAAAATTGAAGTTTTGCCTCCTGGATAAAGAGAAATCTAAGGGAGCTAATATGGCTACCTTGGAAATAAATGATTTCAAATACACCTTATCAAACAATTCTCTACCAAAATTTGGAGTATCCCTGAAACTTTAGTCACCTCGTTTTAAGTAAAAGTTCTAAATCCGGCATGTCCTAAAGTGCTACCGTCTATAAAGTGTTTCAGACCCGGTATCTTTTTTAAAGGAAGCGTTGCTTTTTTGTAAACAGGCTCGGCAGGTACCTGAGAATAAAAGTACGCTCTCTAGCACGGCGGATTCTTTTATGCATTCAAGATAGGACGCGGGTAACACCGGCATCCTATCGACTGCACCACAGCTAAGGCAGCGAAAATGAGGGACCATAGGTGAGTAATTTGCATCATAATAGTAACGTGCGACACCTTCTGTGTCGATGAATTTTCCGACAATGTCCACACGGTGCAGATCTGCGAGAACTCTGTAGATTGTTACCCGGTTTTTGGTATAGTTAAAATGGCAATTTATCTCAAGCGCAGAATAGGACCTATTATTGGATTTCAAAACATTCAAAATTTCGATTCTTTTCTTTGTTATCTTCAATCCTCTTTCCCGAAAAAGTAACATCAAACTGTCCATAATTTACATTTATATCATACCATCTCGCAAACCGCTTATCAGCGAAGTATCTCGATTTCGAAGTGTATCCTTCTACCCTTTAATTTTTATAGCAACACTGTTGCAATAATATTCTTTTTCTGTATATTTGCAACTATGTTGCTATAAAATTACAGATAATTTATGATACCTCAAACATTTGAACAGTGGGAAAACTGCATAGTGAATGATTGCAAGATCAATCTGACCAAAGAATTTGTGCTGACGAGGCTGGAAGTATACAACGACCCGAAAAATCCAGAAACACAAAAGTTTACTGACTTATATGAACCACACACCTTCAAAATATCATTTGTTGGTTAAAAAAAACAGCGCAGGTGAGGGGTAAATCAGGAAGGTCATTATAGGGAATATCTTTATTATATGCCATATGTCGAAATTTTATCGGAATTTCATCTTTATCATTTACTTATGTCGAATGACTCATCATGAAATAATATTCATGTCGAAAAATCGTTATTTTTTCACCATAATTGGATTGACTATTGCCTGAAACGATAAAAGCTATTTAGCTCAAAATAAATGACTTAAATGCAATTTTTGTGTTCCCAGCCGGATCACCAAGGTGCAATTTCTTGCGCCTTTTTTGCGTTTTATACCCAAAAAACGGCGATTTCAAATATCTAAAAATCAGCTAAAGAAAAAAATGCTATTTTTCCATATTCTTTTCGATTTCAGTAAAAGATAAAAACTATTAACAATGAAGAAATGGTTATTTTGTCTGCTCATCGCTACCGTCGTAGCGGTTGCTGCTTTTACGCCCCGGAAACTTACCTGGGTGGCCATCGGGGATTCTATTACCTATCTGAATGAACACCCGGATGAAACTGGGAATAGAATTACCAAAGGATATATGACCCGTGTGGTAGAAAAGCTACCCAATATTCAGTATATCAACAAAGGCTATAATGGCTGGACTTCCGGAGGCATCGCCGATGACATAGAGAATCTGGACTTAGTAAAAGCAGATATATACTCCGTGTTCTTGGGCACAAACGATTGGTGGGCGGGTCACCCAGTCGGTAATCTATCTGACTACCTCAATAAAACAGGGAATAGCACTGTGTATGGCGCCTTCCGAACCATCATCGATAAATTAAAATCGCTGAATAAAAATGCTCATATCATATTGATTACGCCTCTACAGCGCGGCGACTTTGTATACCTCGCCAATATGAAAAATAACGCCTGGGGTTCCTATAAAGCAAAAAATGGCCAACGGTTGTTGCAGGTGGCAGCGGCCATTGATTCTATCGCAGACTATGAACACTTCAATACGGTAAATCTGTACCATAAGAGTGGCATCACGCTCGAAAATATCGTAAAATACAAACGGCTGAAAGACCCTACCACTGGCAGTTATCGGGAATATCATTGGCCGGACTATAAAGAAATACCATTTCATCCGGATACCGACGAATACCCTTATCCCGTAGATGCCATTGATATGACCTACGATGGCTTACATCCTTCTGATAAAGGTTTTGCAGTGATTGCAGATATGCTGGTGGACATCATAAAGGATTATTAACTGAGCCTGCAGCATAGATTATCTTTCAATTGGTTGCTTTTCAAGATTAAACGAAGACCGTGGATCAAATAGGATTGGAGTCTGATAGCTAAAGGAATGCGGATGACAGAGGAGTGCGCGATAGTTTCTTGATTTTCTTAACATTACTCAGCACGCTCATTAAGTGTGCCTATACTTTCCTTGGTGGAAGATCGAACGCCGTGGCTTCATGCTCAAAATGTCCATTGTGTGAACCATCGCAAAATGGTTTGTTTTTTGAAAGTCCACAACGACAAATCGAAAGTACGGTTCTGCCTTGCAATCCGTAGGCATCCCCATTTCTATCTACGATTTCAAAATCGCCTTCTATTTTTACCGATCCGTTATTGTTTATTGTAAGTTTTGTTTTCGACATGTTCATTGAGGTTACTATATTTTTCACAAAACTAGGACAATGAAATGAGTATACGCGATCTCATTTCTATTTAGAAACGTTCCTTTTAACAGAGAAAAAGAAAGCTGTTCTACCAACGGATATTAAGATACCGAAGCACTAACGGTCAAAGAAAGAATACTAAAGTAATTTAGTATGAATATATCAAACCAAAGAAGGAAACTCCCTCTTTGATTTATTTGGGTTATCCTATATTATGGTAGCAAATTGTTCTTTCGGCAACCTTACCTTTTTCAGTTTTGCAAAAACATCTTTTTCTTCATCACGGTAACCAATGGAAAGCAGTACTACGCTTTTTAATCCCTGTGTTTTTAGATCAAGTAATTTATCAAGCAATTGACTATCGAACCCTTCCATT
>Ga0160433_100912_pt1 | contig 9973 bp, 9 predicted proteins | sample HID1972K_E0MG_FD_108235 | JGI IMG/M metagenome (GOLD analysis project Ga0160433, IMG submission 108235) | Enriched pill bug-associated microbial communities from UW Madison campus, WI, USA - HID1972K_E0 MG | ecosystem: Host-associated > Arthropoda: Insects > Digestive system > Unclassified ... | reverse complement strand
TTTCTCAGGAAAAGTCGGAAACGTTGTCGGATCAAGCATTGTGTGGGTAATTGTGATTCTACAATCTGAATGATTTAATAATTTATTTCCTAATGAAATTCCCTTTGATATTATCCAGAGGGTATAGCCTCATTCTAATTGTCTATTTTATTATCATGTTTTTTGAATGTTAAATAAAGATAAAACATGGATCCTAAAAAGATAACCAATAAAACAGATCCTATCAACAGGTTATGTGACTGAAAGAAGCCTGTAAAATTATCCATTGTTACATATTCTTTAAAAATAACGAATCTCATACCAAAGGAAATAAGGTTAACGACGGCATGCATAAGTATGCAGTATAACAGATTTTTAGTTCGGTAATATATCCATCCGATAAATAGGCCGAACAAAAAGGTTCCAACCAAAGATAAGTGTAGTACAGCAAAGAGGGCTGAAGATATAACTATTGAAATAACAGGGGAATATTTCGTAGACAGGCCTCTCTGGATTACGCCTCTGAAAATAATTTCTTCTAAAATGGGTGCGGTTACGACCATAGAAATAAAAATAAAAATATCGGATTGATTATCTATAGCATTAACAACATAGTTCTCAATCGTGTCTTGCTTAAACAAACTAAATTCAGGTAAAGGAAAAAATGAAATAGATATAATCCCTAAAACACTTGTAATAAGCACAGCAATGTCTATTTCTTTTAGCGAAAATTCCAACTTTTCAATATATTTTTCTCTAACCATATAGAGCAGAAAAAGAAACAGCAAACAACATTTAAATATTCCATTAAGCATTGTGATGAGGTTATCATTTTCAATGAAAGAAAGTAAATTTTTTATAATTATGTGACTAATACTGAGCATTATAATTATAAAGACAGATTGAAGGACATTGGGAAAACTTGTCATTTGTTATTCTATAAAGTTTAAGCTGTCGGTCAGGTTAATTTAATACTCTATAGTGCTATACAGTTCAACGGCACATAAAATAATAAAATTAACTATTGAGCGTTTCTAACAGGCCTTATGGGAGAAACAGCAGTAGTATTATCAATAAAAATTATTGCATCGTACATTTTTATTAATTTCTGATTTGACACTTTTCCACCGTTTTCGTCTTTTTTGGGGTTATACTGGGCTCCAATTGCGCGTGAGTATATGTTTTTGTTTAAGAATTCATTAATAGTTGGGTTCACTTGTGCAGACTTAAAATCGAGTATGAAGTTTGGAACAGCACATTGACCAAATACATAATCGCTTGAATTTTTTATGCTCACTTCGGGAACAGTACAGATCATGATTTTCTTTTTTTCTGTATGGTAGGCACGAAAACTCCCCGAATTAAAACCAAATCCTATTGCATAATATTCGTTGGGATATTTTTGAGATAAATAATAACCCATCGGGAGATTATTGTTTTTCGTTATGTCTTTTGCGATATGAAGATTATGTGCCCAAACGATCATTTTACTTTCTCCAGTGAAATTATAAATCCACTCACAGTTTTCAGCCATGTACTTGTCCCTGATAATGTCCTTGTCGAAACGATGTTTCGGTATACTAAATTCAATTGTTTGGATGACGGCTGAAATGTACTGTTGGTAGATTTTTGTTTTTTCTGGGCTGCTTTTAACTACGACTGCCTTTTCCAATTCCTTCGCCGTTGCATTTAACAAGGGTAGCTGAGATTTATCCATTGCACCGTACCGGTGATCAATGATAACCTGTAATCCTTTTCGGGCATTATCACTAAGCGGCTCTTTTAACTTTATTGTGCCATTCAGTAGAGCTGGCGCAGAGTTAAATGCAAACTGCATGTCAAAGCCATAGAATTTTACTTTGTTTTCATTGGTTTGAGTTAAGTTATATTGCTTAATCCATTCAACCATATCCATGAATTCTTTGGTGAACCATACACCTGTAGCCATTTCTTCCAAGGCTTCCAGCACTGTGCCGTTCCTATTGACCACATAATCATTCATCGCAAAAGTACCTGCAAAATCAGCTTCTATAGTGAACGTTTTGAAACCCATTTCTTTTACCAGGAACTCCAGCATGCGGTGTTTGAATGTAAAAAATTCATGGGTGCCATGCGTTGCCTCACCCAAGCCAACAATTCTTTTGTCTTTTAGAATGGACTTTAATCCCTCCAGGTCTGAAAAATCACTGGTTGCTTCAACGGATTTAAGCGGAATCAGTTCGCTGTTAATAGCTGTAACCAGATCGGCTTGTCCAAACGATAGTATAGGGCAGAAAATAAATAAATAAAAAAAAAGCAGATTTCTAAAGTTAGCAATCATAATTAGGTCGTCTAAGTGCAAATATATAAATTTACCCGCTGGGTGGAAATGAGTTAAGCCTCTTGGTCAGATCGCTTTTGCCCTTAATTTTATCTGAACCGAATGGAAAACATTAAATTAGAATGAAATACTACTTCTTACTACAATATAAAATGCTCAATAGGCACATCTCAGATAGTGGAATAAATCCATTTGTCTTTTCTGTCGCCTTATCGATCATTTTTATTATCCTTTCTAATTACATCTTTTCTAAAGGCTCTGGTGTAGAATATTTCTATGCATTAATTCCAGTTATCCTGGCTTCTAAATTGAATGATGATAGCAGAAACCAGTTTTTAAAGTCCTTCTTTTCAAAGAAAAGATACATTGGAGTTCGGATTATTGAAAACATGACTATAGCCTTGCCATTTATACTTTACCTTATTTATGATGGCAAACACCTTACTGCCCTTATTTTGGTTGTTTTTATAACGATGATGACGTTTATAAATTTTGCAAACCCATTCAATCATAGCGTACCTACGCCTTTTTATAAATATCCATTTGAGTTTATTGTTGGCTTTCGAAAAAGCTTCCCTTTGATTTTCATAGCTTATTTGCTAGCGGTCATAGCGATTATCGTTACAAATTTCAATTTAGGACTTTTTTCGTTGGTCGTAGTCCTTCTAGTATGCTTGTCCTATTATACTTCGTTGGAAGAGCACTTTTATGTATGGTTTTATTCGCTAAATGCGAAGATGTTCATCCTGAATAAGGCACAAATATTAATCGCCTATACAACCCTTCTTTGCTTTCCGATCTTATTGGTACTAACTATATTTTTCAAAGAGCAGTTTTTGCAAATATTAATAGTTCAATGTATCGGGTATGTGTATGTTCTGACGGCTCTGTTAAGTAAATATTCTAATTTGCCCAATAGAATAACTCTGCTGGAAATAATAATATTTTCAGTTTCACTTGTAATTGTTCCATTGCTCGTATTTATTATTCCCTATTTTTATTTTAAATCTCAAAAACGGCTCAAAGAAACTCTCGAATGATAATAATTCAGCAACTGTCAAAATCCTACGGAAAAAATAAGGTTCTTAAAGACATTGATCTTACTTTCAAAAGAGGAGAAATCCATGGTATTGTCGGCAATAACGGCGCTGGAAAATCAACTCTTTTTAAATGTATCGCGGGAATTGAAAAATATACAGGATCCATAACGTCTGAGTATGAAATCCTAAAGAACCATTTAGGATTTCTTTATACCGAGCCTTATTTTTTTTCTAAAATTACCGGAAAAGAATATATTCAGTTGTTATGTAATGGCAGGCAGATAAGCGAGGAAAAAATTGATGAGAAAAATATCTTTGACCTCCCGTTGAACCAGTATGCTTCAACTTACTCAACCGGAATGAAAAAGAAACTTGCAATTACTGGCATTCTATTACAAAACAATGATTACTTCATCTTTGATGAGCCATTTAACGGCCTGGACCTCCAAAGTAGTTTTGTGATAACTGCTGTAATCCATAAACTGAGATCTCTTGATAAAGTGGTAATAATTTCATCACATATTTTTTCAACCCTGCGGGAAACTTGTGATAAAATACACCTTTTAGAAAATGGGGCTATAACAAAAAGTAATGATAAAGAAGATTTTGACGAAATAGAAAAAGAAATGAAGACTTCTATTTTAGAAAATAAAATAGAACGACTAAATCTTAAATAATTATATTGGAAGTAACGTAATTGCTTATGAACCAATACCTACTGGAATCGATACCGTTTTCATCATGGATAACTTTAAAAGCTGCTGTTACGTCCGCTTTTGATTGTTTAATATCAGTAATATCAATATGAATACTTGCCACGTAATCGTTATTAAAAAGATCAACGTTTCCTTTCGGCATGAGCCTCAAATAACTGAAAATAAATTTCGAGTAACAAAATCTAGTTAGGTATTGCTGATTATCACGGCTATTATTATTCTGAATGGAACCTTAATTGCAAAAAAGCTCTTTTTTAATTGTTATTTTGTGCGAAAATTGAAATTACCATGTACAGATGTATTATTATAGACGATGAAGTGCGTTCGATAGAAAACTTAACGAAATATATCGAACAGTTTCCTGGCTTGGAAGTTTTAAAAAGCTACTCGGAACCTCTTGAAGCTCTTAAAGAGATAAGTCAAATGGAAAAGGTAGATTTGATTTTTATGGATGTGGATATGCCGTTAATGACAGGGATTGAATTGGCAAAAATGATACGGCATAAAACAGATAAGTTGATTTTCACGACGGCTTATTCTAAATATGCATTTGATGCTTATCAATCCCAGGCAGAGGCGTATTTGCTTAAACCCTTTAGCTTTGCCAAGTTTGCAGAAGAGGTAAACCGTGTATTACCAGCGAAGAAAAAAGAATTTCCAATTGAAAATAGCGCTAAAAATGACGACTTTATTTTAGTGAAAAAGAAGGATGACCAAAATAGTATTATTAAGGTAGAATTTAAGGATATTATAGCTTTCGAAAGCTTTGGCAATTATTTAAAAATATACTCATCTTTATATAAGGATGCTATCGTTTCCTATCTTACACTTAAAGATATATTGAATGTGCTGGTAGAGAAGAATATTACATATTTCCTGCAAGTCCATAGGGCATTCATTATTTCCTCAAAACATATCAATTCCATAAATGGAAATATGATTACAATGACAAATGGAATGGATATACAAACCGGTGGAAATTTTAGAACCACAGTCAAGTCGATGGTGGAAAGGGATTTAGTAACTACGAGCCGTAGGATGAAAAGTAGATAATAACTATTTAACTTAACATCTTACATGAAGAATTCTCCTGTTTCTCTTTTTAATTGGTTACGGTTGAAGAGAGTACATATACTTGTTTGGGTCATTTTTATCTTTTATGAAGCCATAATCGTTGGATTAATAAGAGACTCATTTGCGACCTTCTCCAATTACTTGATTCATTACGCTATTAATATCAGTATATTTTATGTTCATGCCTGCATGGTACTTCCATTAGCTTTTAAGCATGTTAAAAGTGCAATTTGGAAAGTTCCATTGTATGTTTTGATTGAACTTTCGATCTGCATAGTGATAGTTTATTATATTGATATCTTTTTGATAAAACACACCGATATAATGCAGACCAAGGTTATTGGTTCACATGTTAGGATTGTGTTAGGAATTGCCTGGAGAAGTCTTTATTTTATGATGTTTGGAACCGGATATTATTTTTTGAATGCCTATCTATCAGAACGAAAAGTAAAGGACGAAATGGAGAAGGATCGGCTTCTTAATATTATTGAGCGCCAGACAATTGAAAAAGATCTGGAAATGGCCAAGAGTGCTTACTTAATAGCCAAGAATGCTTATTTAAAGGCACAAATCAATCCTCATTTTCTATTCAATACCTTAGACTTTATCTATCATGATGTGGTGCAGCATTCCCCAAAAAGTGCTCAAGCAGTTTTGGATCTCGCAGACATCATGCGCTTTGCTTTAGATGCTAACCATTTGGGTGAATACATAACACTAGGCGAGGAAATAACACAATTGGAGAAGCTAATTAGTCTGCATCAGGTCAGGGATAATGGAAGGTTACAGCTTAACTTATCGTATAAAGAAGAGGTTAAGTCTTTAAAGATAATTCCATTGGTGCTGGTAACATTGGTAGAAAATATGTTTAAACATGGCAATTTAAGAGAAAAAGCAGGGCAAATGGAGATCTTCACAAAGGATGGTTATTTGTATATCACTACCGTTAACTTAATTCATAAAGGAAAGCGCCGTCCTGGCTTTGGTTCCGGTTTAGCGAATATTAAGGAAAGGTTAGAGGATGCTTATAAAGGAAAGGCTAATTTTAAATATATGGATGAGGGCAATTGTTTTAAGGTTCAAATATCTGTTCCTAAAAATGACTAAAATTCCATCAATCTTGCCAAAATTCATTTGACAACTCCAATTGAATAGCAATTTTGAAAGCAGCGTTAATTCTAAAAAATAACAATAAAAGACACACATTAGTGAGGCAAATGCGGTTTTACTGCTGACAAAATTAATGGACTATATAAAAAATTGAGTGTTCTGTCCAGCAAAGTAAGCATTTTATGTAAAAAAATAGTACTACTGCATAATAATAGGATTCTTTGCATTAAATAGACAACTAAATAATCTGGAAACGATGTTTTGTTCGATTCTCATTTCGTTCATAAAGCGTTAATCACTATTTCAATGGCCAATCTCTATCGGCGGTATACGTTTGTTGGCCTATAAAGCTTGGGCTATGTCTAATTGCTCTTCGACAAAAAATAAATTAAGAATATTAAAAAAAGAAAGATGAAAAATAGAATCGTATTTATAGTGTTTGCTCTCATAAGTGCAGTTGTCCAGTCGTGCGATGATAAGGAGGTTGTGGATCCCACGACTGAATTTAACATTGATTTTATAAGTCAGACGGCGTGGGAAGGTGTGTTTACCACAGAGTATAGCGACGAGATTCAAAACACGACAGATCCGTTTTCCATCCTGTTTACTACAGATTCAAGAGGTAACTATGAGATCGTTAGCTCAGAAAAAAAAGATACCTTTAGGGGGGGTAATTACGCTGTTGATGGTAAGCTTATTACTGTAACAAATGATAACCATAGTTTCATACATGGAGATTGGATGGTAACAAAGGTAGGAGAGAATGAACTAGAATTAAAACGATATTTGAACTCTAAAGAGTATCGTTCTGTGTTAAAGTTGACCAGGATATATTGATAAATGAATTATCTGATCAGGACAAGCATACAGTGGCTAACTGTATGTTCAGGGCAGCGGGCTTTGGTGACAAAGAGATCGTCTTCGATCTAAACCTGCCCCTGAACCAAATAAGCCAATATATTGGAGAAAATTACAAAGACAATTATGGCTTGCCTATTTCGTTTAGGGGGCTTACCAAAGGATAACCGTGTCTTTGAAAACAGTTATTGAAAGCGTAACAATAACCGCAAGAAAAAAGCTTGTTGAAGAAAATAGATTAACATTTGTAATCTTAATCCACGTATCTCATATTGATATGTGGGCTTTTAAAAGATAATTTTATGATGAGATTGTTCCTTTCAATGTTGATAGTTTGTTTGTTAGTTAATTGTTCAAAAAAGCACGATACGCCCAATCTATTAAGTGATGACACTTTTTTCAATGGCTTTATTGGTCATGATTTTTTTGATATAAAAAATGAGTTCAGAGAAGACAAAGCCATTAGAACAGTTCAAGAAAGCCCAACTTATAATTTTATATTCTCCTATACTTTTGATAATCGTCCAAACCAAACAGAAGTTTACACCACTATTCTGAATGTAAATATCCCTGATCCGAAAGAAGGCGAAAGATATCTTATAACCACTGAAGTTTCTGCGAAAGACCTCTCTCATGCAGGTATTATCTGTGATTTGCGAAAAAATACATTTAATCCCGATGAAACTCAAAGTAAAACGTACACAGCTGCTGGCTTAAGAAAACCTGTTCAAGTCCTAGTTAATAAGGTTGATGTTAATACGTACAGTAATTCTAAAACGATAACCGGACAGATTAGAGGTTTTTTGTATAATAAGCTCAACCCACAGGACAGTATTGAAATTAGTGCCCAATTTAAGACAAAGCTTTATAAATAAACCGTATGAGAAGTCGTAAGTTCGTTACTTTTTTTGTTTAATTGTTATTTTGCGAGAAAACCGAAATTACCATGCACAGATGTAGTATTATTGACGATAAGGAGAGTTCGATTGAAATTTTAAAGAAAGATATTGAACAGTTAGTGAGAAGAGATTTGGTAACTATGAGCTGTAGAATGAAAAAATAGATAATTGACTATTAAACTTAATATTCTACATGAAAATTTCTCTTATTTCTCTTTTTAATCGGTTGCGGTTAAAAAAAGCACATATAGTTATTTGGTTGATCTTTATCAGTTATGAAGTGCTGATTGCAGCTATAATCAATGAAAGATTTGGTGAATTAACTAATTATATTATTCATTATATGGTAAACATTAGCTTGTTTTATATACATGGAGATATTCTTCTGCCTAGGTTGTTCAAGAAAAAACAGGGGGTTTATTGGTTACTGATTATTTTAATATTGATTGAAGCGCTTATTTATATTCTCTTTGTATATAACCTAGATCTCATTTTATATAAATATACAAATATAATGAATGCTGCTTATATGCCTTCAAAGTATTCTTTAATGGCAAAGATCACTTGGCGGGGTCTCTATTTTATATTGTTTGGAACTGGGTATTATTTTTTGAATGCCTATCTATCAGAAAGAAAAGTAAAGGAGAAAATGGAAAAAGATCGGCTTCTTAATATTATTGAGCAGGAGAAAATCGAAAAAAACCTTGAAATAGCTAAGAATGCATACTTAAAGGCACAGATCAATCCTCATTTTCTATTCAATACCTTAGACTTCATCTATCACGATGTGGTGCAGCATTCCCCGAAAAGTGCTCAGGCAGTTTTGGATCTCGCAGACATCATGCGCTTTGCTTTAGATGCTAACCATTTGGGTGAATACATAACACTAGGTGAGGAGATAGCACAACTGGAGAACCTAATTAGCCTGCATCAGATTCGGGATAACGGAAGGTTACAGCTTAACTTATCGTATAAAGAAGAGGTTAAGTCTTTAAAGATAATCCCATTGGTGTTACTGACATTGGCAGAAAATATGTTTAAGCATGGCAATCTAAGGGAAAAAGCAGGGCAGATGGAAATCTTCACCCAAGATGGTTATTTGTATATCACTACCGTTAACTTAATTGATAAAGGAAAGCAACGTTCTGGCTTTGGTTCTGGTTTAGCGAATATTAAGGGAAGGTTAGAGGATGCTTATAAGGGAAAGGCTGGTTTTAAATATACGGTTGACGGTAATTGTTTTAGGGTTCAATTATCTATTCATATAGATAATTGAATTCTTATCAATAGTGTACTCCGCATTGGAGTTATTTTAGATGAGTGGCGAATTCTATAGAACTGCCAAAGACCTATACTACCAATCTAGTTTATACCTAAAATTAAGCGATAATCCCATTTCTCGGAATACTTTATCATTAGAACTATTGGCGCCTTGTGTATAACCGAACCTGAGGCGTGTGAGGACATCCGTATATACCTTCGCATCTATCTGCATACGCTCACTGATCGGAACAAAAACGCCCACGTGGGCACCGATATTCAAAGGGTGCCTATAAGCGTAAGATGGGATAGATCCTAAATGGCTTTGTAAACGGCTCATATGTTGTTTGTCAGTACCCGGTTCGGCCGGATTAGCTGATAATTGGTAAAGTAAATCTGCTCCTATCGAGAATCCAAATGCCTCAAAAGAACGGATGGCAATAGAAAGAGGCAGGTGTAATGACCAGGAACGGAACGTCTCTGTTTCACCCAACCTAGGTAAACCCGAATCAGAGGGGTCAAAAGGAGCTGATAGGTCTTTATGATGTTCTACATAGATTCTAAAGCCGGCTGTACGTAGATTTAATTGAGCGTCCCATTCCAGGGTGCCGTGCTTTGTCATTGGCCCCGATACTCCAAGCCCTACGTTTGTGGATAAGATAGGCTTGCTTTTGAATCTGTAACGAACGTTGGGGGAGTTTTCTGATGAATACGCGT
>Ga0160433_100909_pt1 | contig 10008 bp, 5 predicted proteins | sample HID1972K_E0MG_FD_108235 | JGI IMG/M metagenome (GOLD analysis project Ga0160433, IMG submission 108235) | Enriched pill bug-associated microbial communities from UW Madison campus, WI, USA - HID1972K_E0 MG | ecosystem: Host-associated > Arthropoda: Insects > Digestive system > Unclassified ... | reverse complement strand
TTGTCTTGCACATCGTGGGCATAATTTATCTTCGTGTTTAGGCATAAGCAGTCCTTTATCGTTTTAAAGGATGAGATCGAAATTGCTGTAATTTAATCTCATCCTTTTTATTGTTTTAAACAGTAACGGTTTCCTTTTGTAACAGCCTAAGCTCCTTTGCGGCTTCAACCATCGCTGTCAGCGCTTTTTTAGTTTCTTCCCAATGACGTGTTTTCAAGCCACAGTCCGGATTAACCCAAAGTTGGTTTGCAGGAACCACAGCTTTTGCTTTCTCTAAAAGATTTACCATTTCTTCCTTTGAAGGCACGCGTGGTGAATGGATGTCATAAACTCCGGGTCCAATTTCGTGTGGATATTTGAAATCCGCAAAAGCCTCCAGCAGTTCCATCTTTGAACGGGAACATTCAATTGTAATTACATCTGCATCCATATCTGCAATATTCTGAATAATATCGTTAAATTCAGAATAACACATATGTGTATGAATTTGTGTTTTATCAGATACTCCGGATGAGGCAACTCTAAATGCTTTAACTGCCCACTCCAAATAACTTTGCCAGTCAGCTTTTCTTAATGGGAGCCCTTCTCGAATAGCAGGCTCATCGATTTGAATGATTTTAATGTTTGCTTTTTCAAGATCATTTACCTCATCCCGTATCGCCAGGGCTATCTGGTTGCAGGTTTCAGAACGCGCTTGATCATTGCGCACAAAAGACCATTGTAAGATTGTAACCGGACCTGTTAACATACCTTTGACTAGGCGGCTGGTTAAATCTTGTGCATATTTAGTCCATTGAACTGTCATTGGGTTCGGCCGATAAACATCTCCAAATATTATCGGAGGTTTTACGCATCGCGAACCATAACTTTGAACCCAGCCATTTTTTGTGAATACAAAGCCGGCTAATTGTTCCCCAAAATACTCTACCATATCATTGCGCTCAAATTCACCATGAACCAAGACATCAATATCAATTTCTTCCTGCCAACGTATTGCTTTTTCTGTTTCTTTCTTTAATAAGGCTTCATATTGTTCTTTATTTATAGTTCCTTTTTTATACTGAGCCCTCCAGGATCTGACTTCTGTGGTTTGAGGAAAGGAACCAATGGTTGTAGTTGGGAATAAAGGAAGGTTAAGCGCCGTCAGTTGTTTCTCTTTACGAATATCAAAAGGATGACCACGTTTAGCATCCAAATCGGTAATCGCTTTTACCCGGTTCTTTACGCTGCTGTTGTGAATGAGGGTAGACGTACGACGGCTTTCAACGGATGTTTGATTCTGTTTTAGTTTTTCTAAAACCGCCGGGTCCTCCTTATTAGTTGCTATTTCCTTGAGCGTTACTACTTCATCAATTTTTTGTTTCGCAAAAGCAAGCCATTGTTTAATTTCTCCAGATAGTATTTCTTCATTCGTTTCAGAATCTAAATCACATGGAGAGTGAAGCAATGAACAGGAGGGACTAATTATGGTTCTATCGGAGCCGATCTGTTGAACAGCTGCATCGATCAGCCTTAAAGATTTTTTAAAGTCATTTTTCCATACATTTCTTCCGTCAACCACACCAAGTGATAAACTTACTTTAGGATCAAGGTGCTGCAGTACATTTTCCAGTTGTCCAGGACAACGAACCAAATCAATATGCAAAGCACTTACCGGTAAAGAGGTTGCTAAAGCTGTATTATCATCTAAATCTTCAAAATAGGTAGCGACAATTGTTTTAATGGCAGGGAATTGTTTCTTAATCTCTGCATAGACATATTTGAATGCTTCTTTTTCCTTTTCACCTAAATCCATCATCAAAAAAGGCTCATCAAACTGTATCCATTCTACACCAAGGCTCTTTAGCTTATTAAGGATTTCGATATAAACAGGTAAAAGATTTTTTATTAGGTCAATCCGGTTAAAACCCGCCTGCTTTTCTTTTCCCAAAAGGAGATAGGAGACAGGTCCGATAATCACCGGCTTGGTCAATATTCCCAATTGCTGTGCTTCATGAAATTCGTCAATGATCTTCGTAGAGAACAGTTTGAATTGTTGATCTTTATCAAACTCAGGAACGATATAATGGTAATTGGTGTCGAACCATTTAGTCATTTCCATGGCGGTTATATCAAGGCCATCTTTTTGATAGCCTCTTGCCATTGCAAAATAAAGATCCAGCTCTGAGTTGTTTTTACTTAAAATAACTTCATAATATTGATTTGGAATTGCACCTACGGCCAAAGTCATATCCAACACTTGATCATAAAATGAAAAGTCGTTGGATGGGATTAAATCAATACCCGCTTGTTTTTGCATTTGCCAATTTTCCTGGCGTAATTTCTTCCCTACCTGTAGGAGGGCATACAATGAAGTTTTTTCAGCCCAATACTGTTCTGAAGCTTTTTTGAGTTCTCGATTGCTACCAATACGCGGGTAGCCAAGATTGTTAGTTAGCATTTTTTTGCTTTTAAAAGATAAATAAATCTGTTAAAAGTTCTCTGATCGAAATCACAATGCTATACAAGAAATGAAAGAGGAGAGGAAGATGCACAATTGAATATCAGCATCGCCACAAAGGAGAGCCTTATATAAGTGTACATCACACCTGACACCGGCTCCATATCGCGAAAGCATTGTCAATTCGAAAAAGGCAGGTCTCCTGACTTGTAACATTTTTTACCATCCTTCCCATCAGATTGCTCCGACAGTGGATTTTTTTATTGGTAAAAAACTCGAGTTACTTACAGTTGCGCGACAGTTCGTGATTTTCACACGATTCCCTATTAATTTGCAGCTAAGCAAAACCCTTTCCGGTTGATGAAGAAATAAATAAAAGAACTTGAAAAGCAAATATACAATTAAAACTTTATTTCAACTATTGTTTAAAATATCAGGGTTAATTATCTAAGTTTGCATCGCTTTTGGTTTTCAGTCGGTCTTGCCGGCATGAAATTAAAAGGGAATCCGGTGTGAATCCGGAACTGTCCCGCAGCTGTAATCTCCAAAGAAACGGCTATCCATTCATTACGTCACTGTCTACAATTAGATGGGAAGACCGGATAGTCAGGAGTAAGTCAGAAGACCTGCCCTTAGCTTTTTAATATTCATAGCTTTCGAGGATTGAAGCTGGAATGAGAATACAATTTCTTGTGGTTTTCCCATTAGTCGTGTTCTTGATCCTCTTTGCTGTGCGTATCAAACAGAAATAAATGAGGAACAAAGACGTATATTATTTTAATTGCAAGAAACTGGCATTGCTAATAGCGATAGCAGCAGTTACCATTACTTCTTATGCGCAATCCCAGCCTTTAGATAAACATCTGCAAAAAACTGATTCTCTAAAAAATTATAACTTAAATGAAGTAGAGATCAAGGCATTGGAAAGCCTTCGCATACATGTGTCGCCTGTTCCAGTCCAGATCCTGAATGGAAAGGCCCTTGAAAATCTGAACAGCCTTTCGGTTGCCGATGCAGTAAGGTATTTTTCTGGTGTACAACTAAAAGACTACGGTGGCATTGGAGGTTTAAAAACAATTAATGTAAGAAGCTTAGGTACAAACCATACAGCAGTCTTTTATGATGGAATAGCCATTGGTAATGCTCAAAACGGACAGGTTGATTTGGGTAAATTTTCATTGAGCAATCTGGAAGAGATTTCCTTATACAATGGTCAAAACCCGGATTTATTACAACCAGCCAAATCGTATTCATCAGCAAGTTCAATCTATTTAAAGTCTAAAATTCCGACCTTTCAAGCAGATAAGCCTTTGAATGCGACTTTTACCCTTAAGTCGGGCTCTTTTGGTCTGATAAATCCGGCGCTTGATATCGACTATAAGTTAACCAGTAAAATCTATTCAAGAATAAGCACCGAATTTACAAATGCGAACGGACATTATAAATTCAGATACACCAATGGTGTTTATGATACGACTGCCGTCAGAAATAATGCTGATATCCTAGCCTATCGATTGGAAGCAACCCTATTTGGAAAGCCTGATTCAAATACATCATGGACTGCCAAATATTACCATTATAATTCTGAAAGGGGGTTACCAGGAGCAATCGTAGCAAACAGGTTTGATTATTCGCAGCGATTATGGGATCAGAGCAATTTTCTTCAAATAGATTTTAATAGGAAAATTACCGCATTCTATAATCTGGCCTTTAAAGGAAAATATACTGCTGAATATAATCGCTATTTAGATCCTGAATACATTACTACAAACGGCTTTTTGGAAAATGAATACAAGCAGAAAGAAAGTTATTTTTCTCTGGCAAATGAATTTCAATTATTTCCCATTTGGAAAATAAGCATATCAGCTGATTATATACACAATACGCTGGATGCAAATTTGTACCGCTTCCCATATCCAACTAGAAATACGCTCCTTGCCGTATTAGCCACCGATGTTAAATTTGACGGTTTAAATATCCAGGGAAGCTTGCTCGGTACATTTATTGACGAATCTGTTGAAGTTTATCAGGCTGCTTCCAGCAAACAGGAATATACGCCTGCTGTTATGTTCAGCTGGAAACCGTTTGCAAATCAGGATCTTCGTGTCCGGGGTTTTTATAAGTCTATCTTTAGAATGCCCACTTTCAACGATCTCTATTATACATTTATTGGTAACAGCTTTCTCCGACCGGAATATACTGATCAGTATGATATTGGATTGACCTATTTTAAATTTTTGAACGGAAATGTCTTCAATTATTTAAGTGTCCAAAGCGATGTATATTATAATTCCGTGCGTGACAAAATCGTGGCAGTACCCAGTTCAAATTTATTTCGATGGACAATGATAAATTTAGATGAAGTGAAAATAAAGGGATTGGAAGTAAATATCAAAACAAATGGAGTGATATCCAGACAACTTCGCTTTTCAAGCCTTCTAAATTATACCTATCAAAAGGCGCTCGATGTAACGCCGGAAGCCTATAACTATCATCATCAGATACCGTATATACCCTTGCACAGCGGTTCATTTACTGCGTCTGTAGATGCAGATCACTATGGTGCAAATTACAGCTTTATTTATACGGGTGAACGCTACAATCAAAAAGCCAATATTCCGGCTAATTATGTTGAACCATGGTATACTCATGACATTTCAGGCTGGTATTCTTTTAAGGTCTATAACTATCCGTTTACTATAAGGGCTGAAGTTAATAATTTATTGAATCAATATTACGATGTGATTTTGAACTTTCCAATGCCAGGCCGTAATTATCGTTTTACTTTATGTATGAATATATGAAAAAGAATACCTCAAAAATAACTTTTCATGCAATCGTTTTGCTATCTGTAGCAAGCTTTTTTATACAGTCATGTAGAAAAGACAGAGTGCCTATACCTTCTGAAATTGAAGACGTCATTGATACAGTAATAACCAAACCCGAAGACAGTATTGGAAAGCCAGAAGCAACCTCGCCAAAAGGCTTCTATTTGCTAAATGAGGGTAATATGAATAGCAACAAATCTTCTTTAGATTACATCGATTTCTTGACAGGGAAATACCACCGCAATATTTACAATGCGATTAACCCTGAAATCACAAAAGGTCTTGGCGATGTAGGGAATGATATTGGTATTTACGGAAGCAAGCTTTATGCGGTAATCAACAATTCAAATAAAGTTGAAGTCTTAGATGCAAAAACAGGCAAAAGGCTTAGCCAAATAGATATTCTAAATTGCCGCTATATTATTTTTGATGGAGGTAAAGCCTATGTAAGTGCCTATTTGGGAACGATTGGTGATCCGAAAGCTCCCAATGGAATTGTTGCTGAAATAGATACAACAACCTTATCAATTACCCGTAAAGTGGAAGTGGGTCGACAGCCGGAAGAGATGGCTATTGTTGGTAACAAGTTGTATGTGGCAAATTCAGGTGGTTATAGCCCCCCTGATTATGAAAGCACCGTTTCAGTCATTGATCTTTCATCTTTGAAAGAAAGCTATCGAATTGAAGTAGCACCAAACCTTCATCGTCTAAAAGCAGATAAATACGGAGATTTGTATGTTACATCCCGTGGCGATTATTATGATATTCCATCCCGCATTTTTGTGATTGATACAAAAACTGACAATATCAAAAAGAGATTTGATATCGCTGCAAGTCAGCTTATTATTCAGGACGATCTAGCCTATATCTATAGTACTGAATTTAGTTATGTTACCGGAGAAAATATCATCTCCTATAACATGATCGACGTGAATACTGAAACCGTTTTGAAGCGATCTTTTATAACCGACGGTACCGAAAAGAAAATAAAAATACCCTACGGTATTGCAGTCAATCCTGTCACCAAAGATGTATATGTAACGGATGCCAGGGATTATGTCAGTCCGGGTACTGTCTATTGCTTTAATCCGGAAGGTGTCTTTAAATGGTCAGCTACGACAGGCGATATACCCGCTCACTTTGCTTTTGTTTATTAATGATTAACTATATAAAATGAAAATTAAATCTACCTTTTATTGCCAACCTATATGGATGTCAATTCTAATCGGGAGCCTGTTTTTTGCTGGCTGTAAAAAGGACAGCAGTAATCCCGAACTGCCGCAAGAAGCACCTATCAAGCCAATTACAGACGAAAGTAATATGTATGTAACGGAGTTATTCGAATTTATGCCTGCACCCGGACAGTTTATTAATAAAGCACCTGGGGATCTGGCAAGTGCAAAAGGCATCCTTGGCGGTAAAGGAATGGTCTCGCTGTGTGCATGGGGCGGTTATATTGTCCTTGGCTTTGATCACACAGTGATCAATAAAGATGGTGAAGATATTATTGTTTATGGAAATGCCATGCCTACTTTCTCAGAGCCAGGAATTATCTATGTGATGCAGGATGAGAATGGAAATAGTAAACCCGATGACACCTGGTATGAAGTTGCGGGAAGTGAATTTGGAAAAGAAGGTTATATCCGTAATTATTCAGTCACTTATACGCGTCCGAATCCAGCTACAGGAGATATTCCATGGAAAGATAATCAAGGAAAAACCGGGGTAGTGGCAACCAATACATTTCACAAACAACCATATTTTCCGGAATGGATTGAAAAAGATGAATACACGCTTACCGGATCAATTCTATCTTCTAAAAATATCGATATGACGAATCCAAGCTATATCACAAGTGCTCCGTTTGAATATGGTTATGCCGATAATACTCCTGATGGAGATAAAATTGATATTTCGAATGCTATTGATAAAGACGGAAACAAGGTTTCCTTAAAAGGAATTGATTTTATTAAAATTCAAACCGGCATACAAGCCAATATGGGTTGGCTTGGAGAATTGTCTACGGAAGTGATCGGAGTGGCAGATTTAAATTTAGTGAAATAATAAATTACAGAGAAACTATCAAATAACAATAAAACAAATAATTATTCAAATGAAACACTTCAATTTTAAACAGCTATTTTCATTAGTACTGCTTTCAACCGTCTTTTTTGCAGGATGTAAAAAAGATTCTGATGACATTATTCCCGATCCAATTGATCCGGTGTACGAAGCGGGTAAATACGAAAATGGGTTCTTCTTAGTTCATGAAGGTTGGTTTGGACATGGAACCGGGTCTGTTAGTTTTTATGATTACAGTACTGGTGAACTTACAGACAGCGTTTTCCAAAAAGAAAATCCTGGAAAAGGTTTTGAACCAACAAGTTCGACTGTTCAGTACGGAACTATTTTTAACGGAAATTTATATATTGTCAGTAAGGTAAACGGTCCGGTTGTTGTCGCAGATGCTAAAACCCTAAAAGAAGTGGGCCGTATCCCTGCACAACAAGGCTATGATTGGCGGGCATTTTTAGGAATAGATGAAAACAAAGGACTGCTTAGCAGTAGTGATGGAATTCATTTGGTAAATCTAAAAACAATGGCACCGTATGATAAATTATATGGTATAAGCGGGCAAACGGGAGACATGTTGAAAACCGAGAACCATGTATTTGCCCTGTCACAAAGCAACGGTGCCGTAGTGTATAACCTTCCAGATTTATCAGTGGCCAAAAAACTATCCGGAGTGACCATGGGATTTGCAAAAACTCCAAATGGTAAAGTGTGGTATACTTCCAATGATTTTTTAATTAGCTTAAAACCAGAGACATTGGAAGCAGATACAGTAAAACTTCCTTTCAAGTCGAATACAACGTGGTTTGCCTGGTATTCGTCACCAATGATTGCATCAACAAAAGAAAACGCAATTTATATGCAAAATGCACCAGCGTTTGGTGGTGGAAAAGAAATCTATAAATATGTTGATGGAAATACGGAGTCATTAAGTAAACCATTTATCACCACTCCAGAAAAGCAATCTTTTTATAAGAGAAATATAGGTTACGATGCGAAGTTAAATCAAATCGTGACTACAACCGTTCAAGACGGATATGGCGCTAATTATGCCGTGAACCAATTGTATTTCTATGACGCAAATAGCGGAGAATTGCTTAAACAGATGCCATTTAATAAAAAAGTTGATTCTCAAGGTAACGATGTTAGTTATTACTTTACTGCGATGCCAGTATTTCATGAAGGAAATTAATCAAACAGTCCGCCTTGACGGGTAATTGAGAACAAGCATATCTTATAGAAAACAATAGGTCGCAATTTCTTAACTGCGGCCTATTGTTTTTTAGAATTTGTAAAGTTTAATTTCTAGATGGTCAACTGTAACAAAGCTGATATAAACCTTCTTTTACCAATGAAAACTAAACCGTTTTACTACTTTTAATTTTACTTTATTATTATAAATCAAAACCATTTTACTTTGAAAAGAAATTTTATTTATTTAGGGCTCTTAACATTCGGGGTGGGGTTTTGGACCATCGGTGCCGGATTTATGCCTGCCAACAATTCAAGTGATCCAATTCCATTTTCTTTACAGGATCTGTCCTTATTCAATAACCCCGGCAAGAGTTGGCAAATCGCAGGAGATGTAAGTTCTGATTTATTAAAAGAAAATACACTTTTTACCTCGGCGGGTGCTGGTATACTTTTAAATCAACCTTCTAAAAAAGAATCAGGTAAAGATTTATTCACAAATGCAGAATTTGGTGACATAGACTTAGAGCTTGATTATATGATTGCCAAGAACGGGAATTCAGGTATTTATCTTCAGGGCCGTTATGAAGTGCAATTGGCTGATTCCTGGGAAACAACACAGGTAAACTCTGCCACCAACGGAGGGGTTTATGATTTAATTTCACCTCGTGTTAATGCAAGTAAGGCTCCCGGACTTTGGCAAAAGTTAAAGATTTCTTTCCAGGCGCCCAGATTTGACAGCAATGGTAATAAGGTAGAAAATGCACGCTTGCTAAAAGTCATATTAAATGGTGTTCTTGTGCAAGAGAATGTAGAATTGTTTAAGCCAACGCCGGGCGCAATAGATGATAAAGAAGTTGAGAAAGCTCCTTTACGAATTCAAGGTGATCATGGTGCAGTTGCTTTTAGAAACATTCAAATAGCAAACAGGGAAAGTAAAGCAGCAATAAAGAATGAAGGTAACGGTACTGATCCAATTTTGGTTGATGCGCCGGTAAATACAATCTTAAGAAGCTTTATTGATTTGGATAACCGGGTACGTGTAGTTCACGCAGTGTCAGTCGGTAGTCCGCAAAATGTGCATTATAGCTATGATTTGGATTATGGTATGTTGGTACAGGTATGGAGAGGTAAGTTTCTGGATGCCACACCGATGTGGGATGGTAGGGGAAATGGAACTTCTATACCACAGGGTGCAGTTCAACGATTTGGTAAACCAAGCCTGTCAATTGCAAAACTAGCCAATGTGGAAGCTAACTGGCCTGTTGATACAGCAAATACACAATTCAGACCGAAGGGATATCAATTGAATGAGAAGGACATCCCAACTTTTAAATATTTGATATATGGCGCTTCTGTATCTGACTCAACGTCAGTTATGGAAAATGGGAGAGGGCTCAACCGATCAATTAAGATAGTGGATCAAAATTCCGGAGATCAAAATGGAATTTATCATCGTTTAGCAAAGGCAAAACA
>Ga0160433_100906_pt1 | contig 10042 bp, 9 predicted proteins | sample HID1972K_E0MG_FD_108235 | JGI IMG/M metagenome (GOLD analysis project Ga0160433, IMG submission 108235) | Enriched pill bug-associated microbial communities from UW Madison campus, WI, USA - HID1972K_E0 MG | ecosystem: Host-associated > Arthropoda: Insects > Digestive system > Unclassified ... | reverse complement strand
CGACTTCACCCTGAATTTCCACCATGTCCTGCGGGGTGACGGTTACGCCGTTCCAGCGTTTGTGGTCGATATCCACGTTCACCGTGCCCGTGGCATCTTTGAAGGTGTAAAGGTCGTCGGAAATGCGCTCTACGATATTCCCGCGCAGCGTCACCCACGCATCGTCGCGCATGGATTTGGCTTTTTCGACGGTAGTGACGCTACCGTTTGGCCCGATAAATCCGCCGTTCTGGCTGGTCTGGGCCGCTGTAGGCGCTGCACCTGGACCCGAAAAACCGCCCTGAGTATTCGCCGCAAACACCGGGGCTGACATCAAGGCCACAATGGCCGCCATCGCTAATGTCTTTTTCATCGCAAACTCTCCTTTTGAGTGGACTCTGAGCACCATTAAACAGGGTAAAACTTAACGACTTCTTAAGACGCAAAAAGATTATTTTTTGCTGTACAGCACCGCTTCGCGCGGGTTTACTGGCGTTTAATGTCGGTTAAAACGGGGCGAAAGGATGCGAATTTTACTGGTAGAAGACGATAAGCTGATTGGCGATGGTCTGAAGGCCGGGCTGGTCAAAATGGGCTTTGCGCTCGACTGGTTTACGCGTGGCGAAGACGGCAAAGCGGCGCTGTTTACCGCGCCGTATGACGCGGTGATCCTCGATTTGACGCTGCCGGGCATCGACGGACTGGAAATCCTGCGTGAATGGCGCGCCGACGGACGCAAAGAACCGGTGCTGATCCTCACCGCTCGCGACGCGCTCGCCCAGCGCGTAGAAGGCCTGCGAGCAGGTGCCGACGATTACCTGTGCAAACCGTTCGCCCTGATTGAAGTCGCCGCCCGGCTAGAGGCGCTGATTCGTCGCGTACACGGCCAGGCCAGCAACGCCCTATGTCATGGCGCGGTGACGCTCAACCCCGACAGTCTGACTGCGTTCCTGAACGACGAACCGCTGACGCTCAAACCGAAAGAGTTCGCGCTATTGGAACTGCTGATGCGCAACGCCGGGCGCGTTCTGCCACGCAAACTCATCGAAGAAAAACTGTATAACTGGGACGACGATGTCTCCAGCAACGCCGTGGAAGTTCACGTCCACCATTTGCGTCGTAAGCTCGGCACCCCGTTTATCCGCACGGTACACGGTATCGGCTACACCCTGGGCGGACAATAAATGAGATTTCTGCGCCACATGAGTCTGCGTCTGCGCCTGACGCTGCTGTTTATCGTGCTGACGCTGGTGGCCTGGAGCTGCGCCAGCTTTATCGCCTGGCAGCAAACCACCGATAAGCTCGACAAACTGTTTGATACCCAGCAAATGCTGTTCGCCAAACGCCTGAGCGCGATGGATTTCAACGAACTGCACGTCACCTCGCCCCAACTGCGTACCAAAAAGAAAATTAAGCACGGACATCTCGACGACGACGCGCTGGCGTTCGCCATTTATACCATCGACGGACGGATGGTGTTGAACGACGGCGATAACGGGCAGGACATTCCCTACCACTATCGCCGCGAAGGTTTCGACGATGGCCGCATTAATAATGACGACGACGAATGGCGTTTATTGTGGATAACCACCGCCGATGAAAAATACCGGATCGTGGTCGGCCAGGAGTGGGATTACCGTCAGGAAATGGCACTGGAAATCATCACCTCACAGCTTGCGCCGTGGCTGGTGGCGCTGCCGCTGATGGTGCTATTGCTGATTCTGCTGCTCAGCCGCGAACTTGCGCCGTTGAAAAAACTGACCCGCACCTTGCGCAGCCGCACGCCGGGCTCTGATGAACAACTCGATACCACCGGCGTGCCGGGGGAAGTCCGTCCGCTGGTCGATGCCCTGAACCAGTTGTTTAACCGCTCGCATGAAATGATTATCCGCGAGCGGCGTTTTACCTCCGATGCCGCCCACGAACTGCGCAGCCCACTCACCGCCCTGAAGGTGCAAACGGAAGTGGCGCAGATGTCGATGGATGATCCGCTGAGCCGGGAGAAAGCGCTGTCACAGCTACATTTTGGCATCGACAGGGCCACGCGTCTGGTTGAACAATTGCTCACGCTTTCGCGCCTGGATTCCCTCGCCGGGCTGGATGATGTCGAGCAGATTTCGTTGGCCGACCTGCTGCAATCGGCGGTGATGGATATTTACCACCCGGCGCACCAGGCGGGCATAGAGCTGCGTCTGCATGTGAATGCGCCTGACGTGACGCGCAAAGGCCAGGCGTTATTGTTAAGCCTGCTGGTGCGTAACCTGCTGGATAACGCCGTGCGTTACAGCCCGCGCGGCAGCACGGTCGATGTGACGCTCGACGCCCATGATTTTACCGTGCGTGATAACGGGCCGGGGATCAGCGCCGATGCCCTCGCCCGCATTGGCGAGCGTTTCTATCGCCCGCCAGGACAGGATGAACCCGGCAGCGGCCTCGGGTTATCCATTGTGCAGCGCATCGCCGCCCTGCATCAGATGACCGTTGTTTTCAGCAATGCACCGGAAGGGGGATTCGTCGCCCGCGTCAGCTGGTGACGGCATTATTGCTAAAAAAGCAAAAGACTTTGCACATTTTGCTAATTTTATCGTCTCGTTGCCGGGGTTACACTATCGGCAAACTTCCTTTCTAAGGCATTACGATGAGCAATATCCTGATTATCAACGGCGGTAAAAAATTCGGTCACTCCAACGGCCAGCTGAACGACACCATGACCGAGGTCGCGGATGGTTTCCTGCGCGACGCCGGGCATGAAGTCCGTGTTGTACGCGCCGACAGCGATTACGACGTGAAAGCGGAAGTACAAAACTTCCTGTGGGCCGATACCATTATCTGGCAGATGCCTGGCTGGTGGATGGGCGCCCCATGGACCGTCAAAAAATACATCGACGACGTGTTCACCGAAGGCCACGGTTCCCTGTACGCCAGCGACGGTCGTACCCGTTCTGACGCCAGCAAAAAATACGGCTCCGGCGGCCTGATTCAGGGCAAAACCTACATGCTGTCCCTGACCTGGAACGCGCCGATGGAAGCGTTCACTGAGAAAGATCAGTTCTTCCACGGCGTCGGTGTGGACGGGGCTTACCTGCCGTTCCACAAAGCCAACCAGTTCCTGGGGATGGACGCGCTGCCGACTTTTATCGCCAATGACGTGATCAAAATGCCTGACGTGCCGCGCTATGTCGCAGAATATCGCAAGCATCTTGCCGAGATTTTTGGTTAACTGACCGTCTGCATAAAAAGGAGTACGACTATCATGTTAACTGTTATTGCTGAGATCCGTACCCGTCCTGGCCAGCATCACCGTCAGGCCGTCCTGGACGAGTTCGCGAAAATTATCCCCACCGTGCTGAAGGAAGAAGGCTGCCACGGCTACGCGCCAATGGTCGACAACGCCGCAGGCGTGAGCTTCCAGGCCACTGCGCCAGACTCCATCATCATGGTTGAGCTGTGGGAAACCGTGGCGCATCTCGAAGCGCATCTGCAAACTCCGCATATGAAAACGTGGAGCGAAGCCGTCAAAGGCGACGTGCTGGAAAGTCACATCCGCATTCTGGAACCTGCGCTGTAATTTCCCCCGTATAAAATTTAAAAGCCGGATAACGCAGGGTTAGCGTTATCCGGCTTTTTTGTTTGTGTTTTGCATAAAGTAAAAAAGTGGCTATTTTTTGCACAACAGCAACGCCGTTTTGTTTATATCAAATAAAGGCATCCATCTTGATTAATCAATATAAAAAGTAGGTGTTTTTTAACAGATTGATTTTTATGAATTAAAACATGGCTTACAGGATTGCATCAATAATAGCCGTGGGGCATATATAAATAGCACAATAACTAAATTATAATTCTTTAACATCCGGTTGTTATACGAGGTTAGAATGCGGTTAATTGTCATGCTGTTTAGCTTTGTGCTCTCCACACAGGTCTGGGCGGGCGAACTTACCAAACCTGCCGGTAAAGTCCTTTTAACGCTGTCTGGTCATATCGAAAATACAAATGAAGGTGGAAAAGCCGTTTTTGATCTCGCCAGCCTTGAGAAACTGGGTATGGTCAGCTTTCAGACCACGTCACCCTGGTATGATGGCCGCACAACTTTTACGGGTATTCCACTGCAAAAGCTGATGGATTATGTCGGGGCGAAAGGTTCGGTTGTTAAGGTCACTGCGCTCAATGACTACACCACCGAGATCCCTCTCAATGATTTTAAGAAATACAACGTTATCCTTGCGTTAAAAGTCAACGGAGAATATATGCGCATCCGTGATAAAGGCCCGTTATTTGTTGTTTACCCTTATGACAGCATCCCTGAATTGAATAATCAGATTTATTATTCAAGGTCAGCCTGGCAGGTCAGCAGAATGACTATTGAGTAGGGGTCTGAAGACCAACATGAACAGAATTCTGGCTGGCATCATTTTTTTCCTTTTTATATCGACCGCGTATATCTCTTTTCTTGTGCATGAAAGGCAGCAAGAGCTGCAAAAACTGACTCACTACGCCGCTTCGTGGTCTGCTGCACAGATGGTTTCAGAATATTACCGGTTCGAATCGTTGCTGGGTCTTTACACTATCGATGAGACGATGACGCTGGATGATGTGCGCATGCGTCTCGACATTATGCTCAGCCAGAGTGATTTAATGAAAGAAGGTGATCTGCGCAATTACATAGAAAGTAATAAATCCCATCTGGCACTGGCTCTACAGCTTGAAAAGACACTGGAGTATCTGGATATTCATCTTGAGAAAATGAACCGCTCAGAGCTCCAGGCATACCTGAAAAAAATGCAGACGCTTGATGCGCAACTGGGCCGTCTGTCGTCCAGCGCGTTAGACAAAGACATTAATTCGATTAATGACGCCAACCTCAAAATTAAAACCCTGTACTATATTTATTCAGCGACGTCTCTATTGCTGATAATAATGAGTGCGATACTGGGCGTACTGATATTTTATCAAAACAGAAATATTCTGAAGGCCCATCTTCAGGTCAAGAGTCTGGCTGACGCACTGCAGGACTCTAAAGAAAAACTGCAACTCCAGAATGCAAAACTGGAGTATGACGTCTACCATGACTCTCTGACCGAAATGAATAACCGTCATTTCTTCTGGGGGAATTTGAATGAAACCATCGACACCGCAGTAAAAAACAATATGCCGGTGAATGTGATGTTGTTTGATTTAGATCGATTCAAAGAGGTCAATGATACGTATGGTCATGATGTCGGTGATATGTTATTACGCCAGATATCACAGCGTCTCATTTCAATGGGCCTGACGCCCGATACGCTTTATCGTTTAGGCGGGGATGAGTTTGCGTTTCTCTCGAGTGGCCTGACGGAGAGCAGTGCCGTTTCACGCGCCCAAAATATATGCGATGCAATCAATCAGCCCTACACTATTTATAATACGATTATCAATATCACCACCAGTGTCGGCATTGTCATTTCAGATACTGAACGCCGCTCCGACTATCTGTATAAATTTGCCGACCTGGCCCTTTATGAAGCCAAGAAAGAGGGCGCGGGTAAAATTAAAGTCTTCCGGCAATGGATGTTAGATAAGCTACAAGAAAGCCGAACCCTGGAGCATGATATGGCCCAGGCGTTAGTGAATAAAGAATTCGTGGTTTATTATCAGCCTATTGTCGATTCTTTCACCCGCGAAATTTACAGCTATGAAGCCCTTATTCGTTGGATACATCCTCTGAAGGGCCTCCTGTCGCCGGACAACTTTATTCCTGTGGCAGAAAAAACAGGAATGATTAACGAGATGGGAAAATCGGTGCTTGAAATGGCCTGCCGGGAAGCTGCTTCCTGGGTTATTCCGGCTAAAATTTCAGTCAATGTCTCTCCCGTCCAGCTAAGCAGCAAAGCTTTTGCCGGGATCGTGCTGTCCATTCTGAACGAAACGGGGCTTCCCGCAGAGCGTCTTGAACTGGAAGTGACTGAATCCTCTCTCTTTACTGAGAGCAATACCCCGCTGAATACACTTAACCGGCTGCGGGCGTTAGGGGTGAAACTCTCCATCGATGATTTTGGAACCGGTTACTCTTCCCTTTCACGCCTCAGCAGACTTGCCTTCGATAAAATCAAAATAGACAAGTCCTTTGTGCAGTCAATATCGACACAGGAAGACGCCCTGAATATCATCAGGCTCATCACCGGCATGGCGAAATCCCTCAATATGAAGGCTGTGGCGGAAGGGGTTGAAACTCAGGAGCAGCTGGAAAGCCTTAAGTTGCTGGGCTGTGATTTCACACAAGGCTATCTGTTTGGTAAACCTCAGCCTGATATCGATGAAAAAATCAGATACGGTTAAATAGAGGTCTTCAGGAGGTCTGGCGTATCACGTATTAAGGTCCTCTGAAAGGTGCCGTATGTTATCACTCATCTCTTGTAACTCGTTGATCAGTCTTGCGACATGAAAACCATCGCACACGGAATGATGTACCTGAACGGCGAGAGGCAATAAGGTTTTTCCCTCTTGGTTGTAGTATTTTCCAAGCGTGAACATGGGGGCAAAAAAGTTCTGCATGTTAGCCACGTTGACAGTAAAACTGGTAAAACTCACCCAAGGAATAGCCGATATGAAAAAGATATTTTCCCGAGACTCTTCCTTAGGCCAATAAGAAAGGTTATTACCATAGCGTGCAACGTCTTCTGAATAAACATCCTGGAAGTGATGAATATTACCATCGTAGTGACTCCATAATGCTGAGAAAGTCTCCGTTTCATTATGGAAAATCGTATAGTTTGGATGAACTTCATTCCAAATGACAAGCTCGTTATTCTTCATGGCCATACGGAATTCCGCATGACTGTTTACGATTTTAGACAGCAGAAAAATAATAGTCGGGTAAAACTTCCAGCCCACTTCCTTTATATGTTTTAGCAGCGCGGTAATATCTAACAGAACAGTCTGGTTAAATGTACTTTGAGCAAAGGACTGGAATACCTCAAAATGCTCCTTCCTTGCCCAACGAGACAAGTCAACAGGGGTATATTCCAGCGTTGTTTTTTCCATTTTTTAACCTTTGATTAAAAATTATAGTTCAGATATTAGTCACGTTTTTTTTAACGCCCGCTTCTTGCTCATAACGGTCGATCTTCAATGTAGCCCTCCCCGTCACCACAGGCAATACACCAGGTGAATAGAAATGCACAATCAATTGATTTAAATGATGTAACCACTGTTCCGTAGGCCCGCGCAAACGAAGTGCCGCCGGGCAATTCGCGGCCCAAATCCCGCGCCGGGAGGGTGGCCGACGACGTTAAATTCGTTTACCATGGGGCCATTCACTGTATAAAAAAACAGGTTTATTCCTATGACGCTCGCACTGACCGCCGAAAAAATTGAAAGAAACCGCTTCACTGGGCTGAAAATTGAAAACAGCACGTTTCATCACTGTGATTTCTCTGCCGCTGACCTTACCGGCACTGAGTTTATCGGCTGCCAGTTTTACGACCGCGAAAGTCAAAAAGGCTGTAATTTCAGCCGAGCAATTTTGAAAGATGCGATTTTCAAAGACTGTGATTTATCGATGGCGGATTTCAGGAACGCCAGCGCGCTGGGCATCGAAATTCGTAGCTGTCGCGCGCAAGGCTCAGATTTTCGCGGCACCAGTTTTATGAATATGATCACCACACGCACCTGGTTTTGCAGCGCCTATATCACTAACACCAATCTGAGCTACGCCAATTTTTCGAAAGCGGTGCTGGAGAAATGTGAGCTGTGGGAAAACCGTTGGATGGGCACTCAGGTTCTTGGCGCGACGTTTAGTGGGTCAGATCTCTCCGGCGGGGAGTTTTCCTCTTTCGACTGGCGCGCCGCCAACGTGACGCACTGCGATCTGACCAACTCAGAATTGGGTGATTTAGACATCCGGGGCGTTGATTTACAGGGCGTCAAACTGGATAGCTATCAGGTGTCATTGCTCATGGAGCGACTTGGGGTCGCGATTATCGGTTAGCCATACCCTTTGCAGCAAAAAGCCCGGTGGCGCTGACGTTTAACGGGCCGACAACAGGCATAAAAAAACCGGCGTATTCGCCGGTTTTTTAACATCTGCTCACTCGAATCAGGCTTCGAGGTCAGCCATGTCGCCTTTTTCCTGCAACCAGTTACGACGGTCTTCGGAACGTTTTTTGGCGAGGAGCATGTCCATCATCGCGTCAGTTTTTTGATCTGATTCATCGTCGATATATAACTGCACCAAACGGCGCGTGTTCGGATCGAGCGTCGTTTCACGCAGCTGGAGTGGGTTCATTTCACCCAGACCTTTAAAGCGCTGGACGTTGGGTTTGCCTTTCTTGCGTTTCAGCTGGTCCAGAACGCCTTCTTTTTCCTGCTCGTCGAGTGCGTAATAGACCTCTTTGCCGAGATCGATACGGTACAACGGCGGCATGGCGACGTAGACGTGTCCGGCTTTCACCACGTGGCGGAAGTGTTTCACGAACAGCGCACACAGCAGCGTGGCGATGTGCAGCCCATCGGAGTCCGCATCCGCAAGGATACAGATCTTGCCGTAGCGCAGCTGGCTCAGATCGTCGCTATCCGGATCGATGCCGATCGCCACGGAAATGTCATGCACTTCCTGAGAGGCCAGCACTTCATCGGACGACACTTCCCAGGTATTGAGGATCTTACCCTTCAGCGGCATGATCGCCTGATATTCACGGTCGCGCGCCTGTTTGGCAGAACCGCCCGCTGAGTCCCCTTCTACCAGGAACAGTTCGGTACGGTTAAGATCCTGGGCAGTACAGTCGGCCAGTTTACCTGGCAGCGCGGGGCCACTGGTCAGTTTCTTACGCACCACTTTTTTCGCGGCACGCAGACGGCGCTGAGCGCTGGAAACGGCCATTTCGGCGAGCATTTCTGCCGCCTGGACGTTCTGGTTCAGCCACAGGCTGAAGGCATCTTTCACGACGCCTGACACGAATGCCGCGCACTGTCGAGAAGAGAGGCGCTCTTTTGTCTGCCCGGCGAACTGTGGATCCTGCATTTTCACCGACAGCACGTAAGCGCAGCGATCCCAGATATCTTCCGCCGAAAGCTTCACGCCCCGCGGCAGAATGTTGCGGTATTCGCAGAACTCGCGCATGGCGTCGAGCAGACCCTGGCGCAGACCGTTGACGTGCGTGCCGCCCTGCATGGTTGGGATCAGGTTGACGTAGCTTTCAGTCAGCAGCTCACCGCCTTCCGGCAGCCACAGCAGCGCCCAATCCACCGCTTCGGTGTCACCGGCAAAGCTGCCCACAAACGGCTTTTCTGGCAGCAGCGGCAGGCCGTTGACGGCTTCGCACAGATAGTCGTTCAGACCGTCGGCGTAGCACCACGTCTGCTCGCTGTTGTTCACCTTGTCTTTGAAGACGATTTCTACGCCGGGGCACAGAACCGCTTTCGCTTTCAGCAGGTGCGACAGGCGAGAAACGGAGAAACGCGGGCTGTCGAAGAAGCTTTCATCCGGCCAGAAATGGACGCTGGTGCCGGTGTTACGTTTGCCGACCGTGCCGGTCACGTGCAGATCTTCCACTTTCTCGCCATTTTCAAAGGCCATGGTGTAAATCTGTCCGTCACGACGCACGTTCACTTCGACGCGTTTTGACAAGGCGTTAACCACCGAAATCCCTACGCCGTGCAGGCCGCCAGAGAACTGGTAGTTTTTGTTGGAAAATTTACCGCCCGCGTGCAGACGACAGAAGATCAGTTCTATCGCTGGAACACCCTCTTCCGGGTGAATATCGACCGGCATACCGCGACCGTCGTCGATAACTTCCAGCGACTGATCGGCATGTAAAATAACTTCCACGCGCTTGGCGTGGCCCGCCAGTGCCTCATCCACACTGTTATCAATAACTTCCTGACCCAAATGGTTAGGACGAGTGGTATCGGTGTACATCCCTGGGCGGCGGCGAACCGGCTCTAGCCCGGTGAGTACCTCAATGGCATCAGCGTTGTAAGAAGATTGCGTCATGGTTTTTTCACGAGTAGTGAGGGCCGACTAACGCAGCCCCAGAAAATCGATAATCTGTGTGAAATGATCTTCAAAGCCGATAAAGGCATGATT
>Ga0160433_100899_pt1 | contig 10161 bp, 5 predicted proteins | sample HID1972K_E0MG_FD_108235 | JGI IMG/M metagenome (GOLD analysis project Ga0160433, IMG submission 108235) | Enriched pill bug-associated microbial communities from UW Madison campus, WI, USA - HID1972K_E0 MG | ecosystem: Host-associated > Arthropoda: Insects > Digestive system > Unclassified ... | reverse complement strand
TTACACTCCTGTTAATCCATACAGCAACAGTGCCGGGGAGACCCGGCGCTGTTGTCCGTTTTAGCATCAAGGACCTGGAGTGCCTTTCTTGAGCCAGGAATACACTGAAGAAAAAGAAGTAACAATTAACAGATTAAGCAGCGGGCGCCGTCTTCTTGAAGCGTTCCTGATCCTCTGTTCCCTTTTTGCCATCTGGCTGATGGCAGCACTACTTAGCTTTAACCCTTCCGATCCCAGTTGGTCACAAACCGCCTGGCACGAACCGATACATAATCTTGGCGGAATGCCGGGTGCATGGCTTGCTGATACGCTGTTTTTCATTTTTGGCGTAATGGCCTACACCTTGCCCGTGATGATTATCGGTGCCTGTTGGTTTGCGTATAAGCATCGTGCGAGTGACGAATACGTTGATTATTTTGCAGTGGCGCTACGTCTGATTGGCGTCCTGGCGATGATCCTCACTATGTGTGGGCTTGCCGCGATCAACGCAGATGACATCTGGTACTTCGCCTCCGGCGGGGTTATCGGTAGCCTGCTCAGCACCGCATTGCAACCTATGCTGCACAGCAGCGGCGGTACGCTGGCCTTGCTTTGCATTTGGGCTGCAGGGCTGACGCTGTTCACCGGCTGGTCCTGGGTCAGCATTGCCGAGAAAATCGGTAACTGGATCCTCAATATTCTGACCTTCGCCAGTAACCGTACCCGTCGCGACGATTCGTGGATTGACGACGAAGAGTACGAAGATGACGAAGACGAACATGAAGCCGCACCGAAGAAAGAAGGGCGCCGCGCCCGTATTCTGCGCGGTGCACTGGCGCGTCGTCAGCGCATTGCCGATAAATTTAGCAACCCGATGGGGCGTAAAACGGACGCTGCGTTGTTCTCCGGTCGTCGAATGGATGAAGACGAAGCGGAAGTACAATACAGTGCGCGTGGTCAAGCCGCAGATGCCGATGACGTCTTGTTCTCGGGCAATAGCGCAACGCGCCAGTCTGATGCCGACGATGTTCTTTTCTCCGGCAACAGCGCGACCCGTCCGGCTGCCTGGGATGAAAACGATCCGCTGATGAACGGTCATTCCATTGCCGAACCGGTTGCCGCAGCGGCAGCTGCGATGGCGACCACTCAGGCATGGGCAGAACCTGCGACAGCCGCGATGGCTGCCCCTTCCGTTCCGGGCGGCGAAATGGCCGCTCCGAGTGTGGAATGGCAGGCCGTTCCGGCACCGCAAACACCAGACCCCGTTATTGCTCCGTCTCCGGACAACTGGCCACCGCAGGCACCGGTCGCGAAACCTGAATATGTTCAGCCTGAAGCCTTCCGCCATCAGCCTTCTATTGAAGAACTGTGGCAGGACCCGGAGCCAGTGCCTGTGCAGCAGTACGCACAGCCTGAGCAACCGTGGCAACAACCTGAACCTGAGTATTACGCTCAGCAGGAATATGTTCCGCCTGTAGAACACGCTCCGCAGATGCCAGAAGTGGTGCCGGAACCGGCAGAAGAAATTAAACCGCAACGCCCACCGCTCTACTATTTCGAAGAAGTGGAAGAAAAGCGTGCGCGTGAACGTGAACAACTTGCAGCGTGGTATCAACCCACGCCGGAACCGGCGACGGTGAGCACGCCAATGCCAACCATGTCAGCACCGTCTGCTTCAATTGTCGACCCGTTGGCCGCAGTTGCCCCTGCGGCGGCTGTTGCTTCCGTCGCAGCGGGCGTTCATCAGGCTACTGGTGCTGCTGCCGCTGCAGCTACCGCCGCGTCGGCCGCTCAGTTGTTCAGCCCGACAGATGCGCCGCGTCCGCAGGTTAAAGCAGGTATTGGCCCGCAGCTTCCACGTCCGAATCCGGTACGTGTGCCAACGCGTCGTGAACTGGCCTCGGCCTCTTTTGGTATCAAAATACCGTCACAGCGCCAGGCCGAAGAACTGTCTGACGAGCTGATGGGCGATGAAGACGCCGATGGGCTGCATCAAGACGAGCTGGCTCGTCAGTTTGCTGCCACCCAGCAGCAGCGCTATGGCCAGGAATACGAAGACAACAGCTATGTTGAGGCGCAGGAAGACGAAGATGCCGCGGCAGAAGCCGAACTGGCACGCCAGTTTGCAGCCACGCAGCAGCAACGTTATTCCAGCGAACAGCCGCAGGGAGCGAATCCATTCTCCCCTACGGAATATGAGTTCTCGCCGATGAAAACGCTGGTCGACGATACGCCGAAAGCCCCGCTGTTTACGCCAAGTGCCGCGCCGGAACAACCACAGCAGGTTTACCAGCAACCACCGCAAATGGCACCGCAGCCGCAGGCATATCAACAAGCGCAGCAGGCTCCTCAGGCGCAACCCGCCTACCAGCAGCCTCAGCAACAGCCCGTGCCTCAGCCGCAGGAAAGCCTGATTCACCCGCTGCTGATGCGTAACGGTGACGATCGTCCTCTGCAAAAACCGACGACGCCATTGCCGTCGCTGGATCTGTTGACCCAGCCGCCGAGTGAAATCGAGCCGGTTGATACCTTCGCGCTGGAGCAAACCGCGCGCCTGGTCGAAACACGTCTGGCCGATTTCCGTATCAAGGCAGACGTCGTGAATTATTCACCGGGCCCGGTCATTACTCGTTTCGAGTTGAATCTGGCTCCGGGCGTAAAAGCTGCACGTATTTCGAACCTCTCTCGTGACCTGGCGCGTTCGTTATCGACCGTTGCAGTACGTGTGGTTGAGGTGATTCCGGGCAAACCTTATGTGGGCCTGGAACTGCCAAACAAAAAACGTCAAACCGTTTACCTGCGAGAAGTGCTGGACTGCGCGAAATTCCGCGAAAGCCGGTCACCGCTGACTATCGTGCTCGGGAAAGACATCGCCGGCGAGCCGGTGATTGCCGACCTGGCGAAAATGCCTCACCTGCTGGTGGCCGGTACGACTGGCTCCGGTAAGTCAGTCGGCGTGAACGCCATGATCCTCAGCATGCTCTACAAGGCGACGCCGGAAGACGTGCGCTTCATCATGATCGACCCGAAAATGCTGGAGCTGTCTGTATATGAAGGTATCCCGCATCTGCTGACGGAAGTCGTGACCGACATGAAGGATGCTGCCAACGCCCTGCGCTGGAGCGTCAATGAAATGGAACGTCGCTACAAGCTGATGTCAGCGCTCGGGGTGCGTAATCTCGCGGGTTATAACGAGAAGATCGCTCAGGCAGCGCAGATGGGGCGTCCGATTCCGGATCCGTACTGGAAGCCAGGCGACAGCATGGATGCAGTGCATCCGACGCTGGAGAAACTGCCTTACATCGTAGTGCTGGTGGATGAATTCGCTGACCTGATGATGACCGTCGGTAAAAAGGTGGAAGAGTTAATCGCCCGCCTGGCGCAGAAAGCGCGTGCCGCTGGTATTCACTTGGTGTTGGCAACACAGCGTCCGTCAGTTGACGTGATTACCGGTCTTATCAAAGCCAACATCCCGACCCGTATCGCCTTTACCGTGTCGAGCAAAATTGACTCCCGTACCATTCTCGATCAGGGCGGTGCGGAATCACTGCTCGGTATGGGTGACATGCTCTACTCCGGGCCGAATTCCAGCTCAGCGCCGACGCGTGTTCACGGTGCATTCGTCCGTGACCAGGAAGTCCACGCGGTGGTTCAGGACTGGAAAGCGCGCGGTCGTCCGCAGTACGTCGACGGCATCACGTCCGACAGCGAAAGCGAGGGGGGTTCAGCCGGTCTGGACAACGGTGAAGAGCTCGATCAGCTGTTCGATCAGGCGGTGAAGTTTGTGACCGAAAAACGTAAAGCCTCTATTTCCGGCGTACAGCGTCAGTTCCGCATCGGTTACAACCGCGCCGCGCGCATCATCGAGCAGATGGAAGCGCAGGGGATCGTCAGCGAAGCCGGCCATAACGGCAACCGTGAAGTACTGGCCCCGCCACCATTTGATTAAACGCAGCGTTTGAAAAGTTGCGTAAATAGCCAAAAAATCAGTATTTTCTCCTGTCCCACTGTAGGTGTACTGCTTACAGTGGGAACAAAGAGACTCCCGCGTCGGGAGTGACGCATTTAAGGAATGAAGATGAAAAAATTTGCCATCACCTGTGCCTTACTGACCAGTTTTGTTGCCAGCAGCGTTTGGGCCGATGCCGCGAGCGACCTGAAAAGCCGCCTGGATAAAGTCAGCAGCTTCAACGCCAGCTTCACCCAGAAAGTGACTGATGGCAGCGGCAATGCGGTGCAGGACGGGCAGGGCGATTTATCGGTCAAGCGTCCAAACCTCTTTAACTGGCATATGACGCAACCGGATGAAAGTATTCTGGTTTCCGATGGTAAAACGCTGTGGTTCTATAACCCGTTCGTTGAACAGGCAACTGCGACCTGGCTGAAAGACGCGACCAGCAATACGCCGTTCATGCTGATTGCGCGTAACCAGTCCAGCGACTGGAAGCAGTACAATATCAAGCAGAGCGGTGACGATTTTGTGCTGACCCCAAAAGGCAGCAACGGTAATCTGAAAGAGTTCACCATCAACGTGAGTCGTGATGGCACCATTCATCAGTTCAGCGCCATTGAGCAGGACGATCAGCGTAGCAGCTATCAGCTGAAGTCCCAGCAGAACGGCACGGTGGACGCATCCAAATTTACCTTTACTCCGCCAAAAGGAGTAACGGTGGACGATCAGCGTAAATAAGAGGCATGCGTGAGCAATTTGTCGCTCGATTTTTCTGATAATGCGTTTCAACCTCTGGCCGCGCGTATGCGGCCAGAAAATTTAGCGCAGTACATTGGCCAGCAGCACTTGCTGGCTACCGGCAAACCGCTGCCACGTGCCATTGAAGCAGGACACCTGCATTCAATGATACTGTGGGGACCGCCGGGCACCGGGAAAACGACGCTGGCAGAAGTGATTGCCCGCTACGCCAACGCCGACGTGGAACGCATCTCCGCGGTTACGTCTGGTGTGAAGGAAATTCGAGAAGCTATCGAACGCGCCCGGCAGAATCGTAATGCCGGACGACGCACCATTCTGTTCGTCGATGAAGTCCATCGTTTCAATAAAAGCCAGCAGGATGCTTTTCTGCCGCACATTGAAGACGGGACCATCTTTTTCATCGGCGCGACCACCGAAAACCCCTCTTTTGAACTCAACTCGGCACTGCTTTCCCGCGCCCGTGTTTATCTGCTGAAATCACTCACTGTCGAAGATATCGAACAGGTATTAACTCAAGCGATGGCCGACAGTGCTCGCGGCTATGGCGACCAGGATATCGTCTTACCTGATGAAACCCGTAAGGCGATTGCAGAATTGGTCAACGGTGATGCACGCCGAGCGTTAAACACTCTGGAGATGATGGCGGATATGGCGGAGTTGGATGATTCCGGCAAACGCGTATTAAAGCCTGAATTGTTAACCGAGATTGCCGGGGAACGTAGCGCGCGCTTTGATAACAAAGGCGACCGCTTTTACGATTTGATTTCTGCGCTGCATAAATCTGTCCGCGGTAGCGCACCAGACGCGGCACTGTATTGGTACGCACGCATTATTACCGCCGGTGGCGATCCGCTGTATGTCGCCCGTCGTTGTCTGGCGATTGCTTCCGAAGATGTTGGCAACGCTGATCCGCGTGCGATGCAGGTGGCGATTTCAGCCTGGGATTGTTTTACCCGCGTCGGCCCTTCCGAAGGCGAACGCGCGATTGCGCAAGCGATTGTCTATCTGGCCTGCGCACCGAAGAGCAACGCTGTCTATACCGCCTTTAAAGCGGCGATGGCTGACGCGCGCGAACGACCTGACTACGACGTGCCGGTGCACCTTCGCAATGCACCGACCAAACTGATGAAAGAGATGGGTTACGGTCAGGAATATCGCTACGCCCACGATGAGCCCAATGCCTACGCTGCTGGCGAAGTCTATTTCCCGCAAGAAATGTCGCAAACCCGTTATTACACGCCTTCATCACGTGGTCTTGAAGGTAAGATTGGTGAAAAGCTCGCCTGGCTTACCGAGCAGGATCAAAATAGCCCCACAAAACGCTACCGCTAAACAGGGCGTTGCGGTAAGGTTATCGCTGAATCTCTAATGACCGCAGGCTGCGGTCATTTTCTCATTTTACTAATTCGATAAGCACAGGATAAGCATGCTCGATCCCAATCTGCTGCGTACCGAGCCAGACGCAGTCGCAGAAAAACTGGCACGCCGAGGCTTTAAGCTGGATGTAGATAAACTGCGCGCTCTTGAAGAGCGTCGTAAAGTTCTGCAGGTAAACACTGAAAATCTGCAGGCAGAGCGTAACTCGCGATCGAAATCCATTGGCCAGGCGAAAGCGCGCGGGGAAGATATTGAGCCGTTACGCCTGGAAGTCAACAAGCTGGGTGAAGAGCTGGATGCCGCAAAAGTTGAGCTTGATGCTCTGCTCCTTGAGATCCGCGACATCGCGTTGACACTGCCTAACATCCCAGACGATTGTGTGCCGATGGGTAAAGATGACAGCGAAAACGTTGAAATCAGCCGTTGGGGTGAGCCGCGTAAATTCGAATTCGAAGTACGCGATCACGTCACGTTAGGCGAAATGGCTAAAGGCCTGGATTTTGCGTCTGCGGTTAAACTGACCGGCTCTCGCTTCGTAGTAATGCAAGGGCAAATCGCGCGTATGCATCGCGCCCTGAGCCAGTTCATGCTTGACCTGCATACCGAACAGCATGGTTATGTTGAAAACTACGTCCCGTACCTGGTAAACCATGAAACACTGTACGGCACGGGTCAGTTACCGAAATTCGGCGGCGATTTGTTCCACACCCGTCCGCTGGATGAAGAAGCCGACAGCAGCAACTACGCGTTGATCCCAACTGCCGAAGTGCCACTGACCAACCTGGTTCGTGACGAGATCATCGACGAAGACGCGCTGCCACTGAAAATGACCGCGCATACCCCATGCTTCCGTTCAGAAGCGGGTTCTTATGGGCGTGATACACGTGGTCTGATCCGCCAGCACCAGTTTGATAAAGTCGAAATGGTGCAGATCGTTCGCCCTGAAGATTCTATGGATGCACTGGAAGAACTGACGGGTCACGCTGAGAAAGTGTTGCAGCTGCTGGGTCTTCCGTACCGTAAAGTGTTGCTGTGTAGCGGCGATATCGGTTTCGGTTCGGCTAAAACCTATGACCTTGAAGTCTGGTTGCCAGCACAGGACACGTATCGTGAAATCTCTTCTTGTTCAAACATGTGGGATTTCCAGGCGCGTCGTTTGCAGGCTCGCTGCCGTAATAAATCAGACAAGAAAACCCGTCTGGTACACACCCTGAACGGTTCCGGTCTGGCTGTAGGCCGTGCGCTGGTTGCGGTGCTGGAAAACTACCAGCAGGCTGACGGTCGCATCGAAGTGCCGGAAGTACTGCGTCCTTATATGAACGGTATTGAGTTCATCGGCTGATAGCTCCTCATTCCTTTCTTAAAAAAGCGCCTTAGGGCGCTTTTTTTATACCTGTTTTGATACTGAACAATAACCCTTCAGTCCAAAGCGGGGATACTCCCTTCGAATTAGAAGCAGCATAAAACTCTAAAAAAATCGACTTCGCTATATACATGTCTATATAGCGATTGATTCATTTCAATGAGCAATGAAGTGAGTATCCATGAAAATAAAAGCACCTGATGCTTTGCTGACTGCTGAAGTCAGCCGTCGAGGTTTGATGAAAACCTCGGCAATCGGCGGACTGGCGATCGCCAGTAGCGCATTCACGTTACCGTTTACCCGTATCGCCAATGCGGCGGACGCCATTGCCCCTGCCGCTGCTGCCGGGAAAACGGTCTGGAGCGCCTGTACGGTCAACTGCGGTAGTCGCTGCCCGCTGCGTATGCACGTGGTCGATGGTGAAATCAAATACGTTGAAACCGACAATACCGGCGACGATAACTACGATGGTCTGCATCAGGTGCGCGCGTGTCTTCGCGGCCGCTCTATGCGTCGCCGTGTTTATAACCCTGACCGCCTGAAATATCCGATGAAGCGCGTCGGTAAACGTGGGGAAGGGAAGTTCGAGCGCATTAGCTGGGAAGAGGCGTATGACACCATCGCCAACAACATGCAGCGTTTGATCAAAGATTACGGCAACGAATCTATCTACCTCAATTATGGTACCGGCACGTTAGGTGGCACCATGACGCGTTCCTGGCCGCCAGGAAAAACGCTGATTGCCCGTCTGATGAACTGCTGCGGCGGTTACCTGAATCACTACGGCGATTACTCTTCCGCACAAATTGCGGAAGGTCTGAACTACACCTACGGCGGTTGGGCCGACGGCAACAGCCCGTCGGACGTTGAAAACAGCCAGCTGGTTGTGCTGTTCGGCAACAACCCTGGTGAAACCCGCATGAGTGGCGGCGGCGTGACCTATTATCTTGAGCAGGCGCGTGAAAAATCCAATGCCCGTCTGATCATCATCGATCCGCGCTACACCGACACCGGTGCAGGCCGTGAAGATGAGTGGATCCCCATTCGCCCGGGTACAGACGGCGCATTGGTGTCCGGTCTGGCATGGGTGATGATCACTGAAAATCTGGTCGATCAGCCGTTCCTCGACAAATACTGCGTCGGCTACGACGAGAAAACCCTGCCTGCCACTGCCCCTGCGAATGGACACTATAAAGCGTACATTCTCGGTGAGGGCAAAGACGGCACCGCTAAAACACCACAGTGGGCTGCGTCCATTACCGGGATCCCGGCGGAACGTATTGTCCAGTTGGCGCGCGAAATCGCGACCGCCAAACCGGCATTTATCAGCCAGGGCTGGGGTCCGCAGCGCCATGCTAATGGCGAGATTGCGACCCGCGCTATCTCCATGCTGTCGATTCTGACCGGCAACGTCGGCATTAACGGCGGTAACTCCGGTGCACGTGAAGGATCATACGATCTGCCATTCGAACGTATGCCAACGCTGGATAACCCGGTAGAAACCAGCATTTCGATGTTTATGTGGACCGATGCGATTGAACGCGGCCCGGAAATGACCGCAACCCGCGATGGCGTGCGCGGTAAAGATAAACTCGATGTGCCGATCAAGATGATCTGGAACTATGCGGGTAACTGCATTATCAACCAGCACTCCGATATCAACCGCACCCACGACATCCTGCAAGATGACAAGAAATGCGAACTGATTGTGGTGGTGGATTGCCACATGACCTCTTCGGCGAAATATGCCGATATCCTGCTGCCAGACTGCACCGCGTCTGAGCAGATGGATTTCGCGCTAGATGCGTCTTGCGGCAACATGTCCTACGTCATCTTTGCCGACCAGGTTATCAAACCGCGTTTCGAGTGCAAAACCATCTATGAGATGACCACTCAGCTGGCAAAACGCATGGGTGTTGAGCAGAAGTTCACTGAAGGCCGCAACCAGGAAGAGTGGATGCGCCATCTGTATGAACAGTCTCGCCAAGCGATCCCAGGGCTGCCGACGTTTGAAGCATTCCGCAAGCAGGGCATGTTCAAGCAGCGCGACCCAGAAGGGCATCACGTGGCCTATAAGGCGTTCCGTGAGAACCCGGCTGCCAACCCACTGACCACGCCGTCAGGCAAAATCGAAATTTACTCAGCGCAGCTGGCAGAGATTGCCGCTTCTTGGCAACTGACGGAAGGCGACGTTATCGATCCACTGCCAATCTATGCGGCAGGCTTCGAAAACTACGACGATCCGTTGGCCAAGGATTATCCGTTGCAGCTGACGGGTTTCCACTATAAAGCGCGTTGTCACTCTACATACGGCAACGTAGATGTCCTGAAGGCTGCATGTCCACAGGAAATGTGGATGAACCCGATGGACGCGAAGAAGCGTGGGATTGCCAATGGCGACCGCGTGAAGATCTTCAACGGTCGTGGTGAGGTCCACATTGAAGCGAAGGTTACGCCGCGCATGATGCCTGGCGTTGTAGCGTTAGGTGAGGGGGCATGGTACGCGCCAGATGCAAAAGGCGTTGACCAGGCGGGCTGTATTAACGTCCTGACCACTCAGCGTCCGTCGCCGTTGGCGAAGGGCAACCCGTCGCACACTAACCTCGTTCAGGTCGTAAAAGCGTAAGGAGTAACCGATGACCACTCAGTATGGATTTTTTATTGATTCCAGTCGCTGCACCGGTTGCAAAACCTGCGAACTGGCCTGCAAAGACTACAAAGATTTGACGCC
>Ga0160433_100894_pt1 | contig 10186 bp, 8 predicted proteins | sample HID1972K_E0MG_FD_108235 | JGI IMG/M metagenome (GOLD analysis project Ga0160433, IMG submission 108235) | Enriched pill bug-associated microbial communities from UW Madison campus, WI, USA - HID1972K_E0 MG | ecosystem: Host-associated > Arthropoda: Insects > Digestive system > Unclassified ... | reverse complement strand
TGAATGCTTTTGGACATCCCCTTTTGACGCATTAGTAATAGGTTCTTATTTAATTGAAAAAAAACATGGAAACAAAGATTTCAGTAGTTATACCCACTTACAAAAGACCGAAGTTGTTGATTGATTGTTTGGTTGCTTTGAGCAAACAAACCTTAGCAAAAGAGGATTTTGAAGTAAACGTAGTTAGCGACGGGCCTGATTCTGAAACAGATGAACACATAAAATTATGGGCAAAATCACAAACACTGAATATTAATTATTATCAGACTACTCAAAAAGGGGGACCAGCTGCTGCCAGAAATCTGGGTTGGCGTTCTTCTAAGCATTCGCTAATTGCATTTACAGATGATGATTGTCAACCGGCTCCCGATTGGCTCGAAGGTTTTGCCAGGCAGTATAAAGGTGAGAAGTTAATGGTTTTTAGTGGCTTTACCTATGTACCAATACCAGCTGCACCCAGCGACTATGAACTAAATATAGCTAATCTACAAACAGCCGATTTTATCACCGCAAATTGCGCCTGTACAGTTGATGCTTTATTGCAGGTACAGGGCTTTGATGAACGATTTAAAGCAGCATGGAGAGAAGATTCTGATCTGGAATTTAAATTCTTCACGCATAAAATACCGATTGTCAAAGTACGGGATGCAATTGTTGTACATCCTGTACGAACAGCTCCCTGGGGAATCAGTATTAAAGAGCAGAAAAAAGGGGTTTACGATGCATTACTTTTTAAAAAGTTTCCAAAATTGTATCGAAGTAATATTCAATCTAAACCGCTATGGAACTATTACTTTATCAATGTGCTATGGATCGTCATTATTATTGCTTTACTTTCACATAATACATATTTGCTAGCACCCGTTGTTATTTTACAAATTATATTACTCTCGTCTTTTATATATAAACGTCTGAGATTTAGTAAAAAAACGGTGCCACACATCGCAGAAATGCTTGGTACCTCTATTGTCATACCAACGATATCAGTTTTCTGGCGGATGTATGGTGCTATAAAATACCGTGTATTATTGATCTGATCCTGACTTAACAAGTGAAGGATCAAAGAGCTTTTGATGTACCTTATTTAACTGTGAAGCAGGGACTTTAATAACTTTACGGTCATAGGTCATTAATCCGTTGACTTCTATTTCAACGTCGGTAGTTTGGGTATAAACCGCAGCAGAAAGTCCGGATTTAATTAAATTGGGGATTTTATCCATTAATGAACTGTATCTTGTTAATAATTCATCTGCAGTTTTAAAACTCTGGTATCCCCAATTGTCCTTTTCCTGCCAGACATGTCCTGTAACAGGAAGACCGAGACCGCCAAATTCTCCTAAAACCAATGCACGTTTTTCCCCAAAAAGCTCAGGGCTGGGCATAGCAGGTTCAGGATAGTTATGCAAGTCTACTATATCGCCGACCAAAAAGAAATTTCCACCACTTGCACTATTCACTAAGCGGGAAGAATCTTTTTCCATTGTCCATCTTGTAATTTCATTTGTTTTAAATTGACCCCAAGCCTCATTGAAAGGAACCCAAACAACGATGGAAGGAAAGTTATGAAGTGCGTCCATAATTGCATTCCATTCTTTGCGATAATAGCTTTCTGACTCAGGACTTCTTTCTTGTTCAGCAGCAAGACCAAAAACTCCCGGCCTTGAATCCCATCGATTTCCCAAATCTCCACTTGGCATATCCTGCCAAACAAGCATCCCCAATTTATCGCAATGGTAATACCAACGAGCCGGTTCAACCTTAATATGCTTTCTGATCATATTAAAGCCCATTTCTTTGGTTTTTTCAATATCAAATTTCAGAGCTTCGTCAGTAGGTGCTGTATACAAACCATCAGGCCACCAGCCTTGATCCAGCGGGCCATATTGAAAGACAAACTTATTGTTTAACATCATTCGCTGAATACCATGTGCATCCTTTGCAATAGAAGTTTTCCGCATTGCAAAATAACTTCCTACTTCATCAATTACCTTTCCTTTACGTAAGAGTTCTATTTTCAGATCGTATAAAAAAGGATTTTCAGGAGACCATAGCTTTTGATTGCTTATTGTAAGGATTGCATCTTCATTCGGGTCTACTTCTTGTTCGATTACTTTATTGTTACCATTCCAAGCTGAAATACGAACCTTGTCACCAGCTTTTGAATTTTGAACCACTGCATTGATATGAAGTATTTCCCGATCGATATCTGGAGTTTGCTTGGTAGAAACAATATAACTTTCAGGTACCGCTTCCAACCATACAGTTTGCCAGATGCCCGTTACAGGCGTATACCAGATACCTTCCGGCTTGCGCACTTGTTTACCTCGTGGTTGTGTTCCTTCATCTGTTGGATCCCATACTTTTACCGCTATCTGTTGACTTCCTTTTTTAAGGTAGTCAGTAATATCAAAAGAAAACGGATCATAACCGCCTTTATGGCTACCGATTGATGTCCCATTTATAAATACTTCTGTTTGCCAGTCAACAGCTCCAAAATGAAGTAATATCTTTTTTCCTTTCATATTTGATGAAAGAGAAAAATTAGTATGATACCATAAGATGCTGTCTTTCCCGACTGTTTTTGCAACCCCTGAAAGAGCTGATTCTATCGCAAAGGGTACCAGAATCTTTCCCTGATAGGTTTCGGTACGAGCTTCACCTTTCGGTTTTATAGCGTAATCCCACAAGCCATTAAGGTTTTGCCAATTCTTTCTTGTTAATTGTGGTCGTGGATATTCTTGTAAAGTGTGAGAAGGATCAACCTGTTGTGCCCAGTCTGTTGTTATCTTCGTATTTACTAAATTCCAATTGTTCTTTTGAGCTAAAACAACTTGTAATTGAAGTACAAAAACAAGGGTTAAAAACAGATAAACTTTTCTCATAACTTTCTTTTCTTGATTTATTAAATTAAAAATAAGAAAAAAGTTTATTAATATCGGAGACCTCAGTAATTAACATAACAAAGGGACCAAAATTGATCCCTTGTCTACATATCATTAAAACTTAGTTGAATTCTAAGGAGTTGTATTTGGCCTGTTTGTTCCGGTGGTGTCTGTACTGTTATTCATACTTCCTGTACCGGTATTCCCAGCTCCTGGATTTCCCGTTCCTGTTGAATCCATTGGTGTCATGGTAGAGGTATCGGTCATTGGGGAATTTATATTGGGATTGTTATTGTTATCATTGTTATAAACACTGTCTCTGCTGTCCATTGTGTCATCATTGTTCCGATTATTATTGCAAGCCTGCAAGCTCCAAGCAAGGGCTCCAATTATCATAAACATTCCTAGTTTTTTCATTGTTTTAGATTTTAGTTTGATGTTTTAATTTTATTAACATGCAAATAATCAATTGGTTGTATTTTATTAAAAAAAAACGTATTTATCCTTGATCAGTAAGTAAAAATACTTTCACTTTCACAAAAATACCTGTTTTCCGAAAACCCCAAAACCAAACGTCTCTTCAAAAGTTATTTATAGCACAAGCGCTTTTAATTAGAAATTAATATAATGAAAGAAAAAGAAACGATTAAGATTTTTACCTGGCATGTGCATGGCAGCTATTTATATTATCTATCTCAGGGCAATTATGATATCTATATTCCTGTTAATAAAGAGAAAAGCAATGGGTATGTAGGCAGAGGCGAAACTTTTCCTTTTGGAACGAACGTAATTGAAATAGAAGCTGAACATGTTAAAACGGTAGACTTTGATTTAATTCTTTTTCAGGATGATGATAATTATTTAGTTCATCAATATGAAATCTTATCTGAATATCAGCGGACTCTTCCGAAAATTTATTTAGAACATGATCCGCCATGGGGACATCCGACAAATACTCTTCATTTAGTAAAAGATCCTGAAGTTTTAGTAGTCCATGTTACTCATTTCAATAAATTAATGTGGGATAACGGAAATATTAAAACGGAAGTGATTGAACATGGAGTTATGCCTTCACCCGTAAATTTTGCGGGAAACCTGGATCGTGGAATTGTCGTAATCAACAACCTTCCAAGCCGCGGAAGGTTATTAGGCTTCGATATCTTTCAGGAGGTAAAGAAATCCGTTCCTTTAGACTTAGTTGGAATGGGTACAGAGGAATATGGAATTGGTGAGGTACTTCATTCTGATTTGCCTGCATTCGCTTCTCAATACCGATTCTTTTTCAATCCGATACGCTATACAAGTTTAGGCTTAGCAGTGCTGGAAGCTATGATGTTGGGAATACCAATTGTAGGATTTGCTACTACTGAGATGGCCGTTACGATCCAGAATGGCAAAAATGGATTTATTCACACTGATGTTAATTATCTGATTGATAAAATGAAGCTCTTATTAAAAGACCCGGACATGGCTAAAGAAATAGGCGCAGCAGGTAGGGAAACCGCACTACGTCAGTTTAATATTCAACGGTTTGCTAAAGAATGGGAAACTTTATTTAAAAGAACAATCGCAACATCAACGTCCAATCAACATACTTATGAAAACAATAGCATTTATTAGTGAACATGCCTCTCCTTTAGCAACAATAGGTGGAACGGATAGTGGTGGCCAGAATGTGTATGTTGCTCACCTTGCAATTGAACTATCTAAAAAAAATTATACAATTGATATTTTTACCCGCTGGGAAGATCCTGAGGTACCCGAAATTGTAGAATGGATGCCAGGAGTTCGTGTTATTCACATAAAAGCAGGTCCGCTCGAAACAATACCGAAAGAAGAACTTTGGAAATACATGGACGACTTCTTTGAAAATATGTATTTCTTTATTGCTTCGCATCGGCCTAATTATGAATTAGTTCATGCCAATTTTTGGATGTCGGGGATGGTTGCAATGAAACTTAAAGAAAGAAGTGCTATTCCTTATGTTATCACCTTTCATGCATTGGGCCATATTCGCAAATTATATCAAAAAGAAGACGATAAATTCCCGGCGGAGCGTTGCGAAGTTGAAAAAGAGGTAGCAGAAAATGCAGATAAAATAATTGCTGAATGCCCGCAAGACAAAGAAGATTTAATTCAATACTATGGCATTGATCCGGCAAAGATCTCAATTGCACCTTGCGGCTTTACTGTCGAAGAATTTTTTCCAATCGATTCGCACAAGGCTAAAAAACAATTGGGATTACCCGAAGACGAGCATATTATTTTACAGTTAGGAAGAATGGTACCCAGAAAAGGAATTGACAATGTAATCAAGGCCTTACCTTACTTAAGTTCTGATAAGAAAATCAGGTTAGTAATCGTAGGCGGAGAAAAAGACATACCGGAATTTAACGATGGGTCTGAAGTTGCCAGGCTTTATGCACTCGCTAAAACTTTAAAGGTTGATCATTTGATCACTTTCGCTGGCAGAAAAGATAGAGATTTACTTAAATATTATTATTCAGCCGCAGATGTATTTGTAACAACTCCCTGGTACGAACCATTCGGTATAACTCCACTGGAAGCAATGGCTTGCGGAACCCCTGTTATAGGCTCTAATGTAGGTGGAATTAAATATTCAGTTATTGATGGAAAGACCGGCTTTTTGGTTGAGCCAAATGAACCTGAATCGTTGGCAGAGAAGATTGACATTTTAATCAACACGCCTTCGTTACTTTCTTCTTTAGGAAAAGCTGCCTTTATTCATGTCAATTCAACATTTACCTGGAGGAAGGTCGCCAATCAAATCAGTGAAATATATGAATCCGTTTTAAAGAACTGTATGAAACCTATCTCAATTCAGCCTGATTCAATAAGTACTTACTTCAATGAAGCTCTTCAAACTTTCCGGGATACAGAAAAATTAAATAAAGAAATCTTATTGGCTTCAAACTACATGTCAACTGCACTTTCTAATGGAAATAAATTGCTGATCTGCGGCAATGGCGGAAGCGCTGCAGAAAGCCAACATTTTGCAGCAGAGCTTGTCGGAAGATTTGAAATTCCTTACAGATCAGGTCTTCCGGCTATGGCTTTGACGGCTGACACGGCCACTCTCACAGCCTGGGCCAACGATTTTGGATATGATGACGTTTTTGCCCGACAGGTGCAGGCATTTGGAAAAAAAGGAGATGTGCTCGTGTGTCTTAGCACCAGCGGACAGTCACCCAACATTTTAAAAGCGATTAAAATGGCCGGAAAGATGGGAATCACCTGTATCAATCTGTTGGGAAAAAAGGGAGGAAAAGCTGCGCAAGACGGAATCTTGAATTTGATCGTCCCTTCGGAAAGCTCACAACGTATACAGGAAGTTCATTTATTTTTAATACATACTTTCTGTAAATTAATTGAAAAACAACTATTTGAATCTAGGACCGTTGTCAGGGAAAATAATAATAACAAATTATGGAATACCGAAAAGCAATATTTATAGATAAGGATGGTACGTTGATACCAAACATCCCATATAATGTAGATCCAGAGAAGATTACATTATCAGCAAAGGCAACTGACGGATTAATAAAACTGCAAAATCAAGGTTTTTTATTGGTTATTATCACGAACCAATCCGGAGTAGCCAAAGGACTCTTTAAAGAAAGAGAATTAGAAAGGGTACGGTTTAAGATTGAAACCTTATTAACTTTGGATCAAATTCATCTTTCAGGATTTTATGTGTGTCCCCACCATCCGGATGGCACAGTACACAAATATGCAATTAAATGTAATTGTCGAAAACCCTCAAGTGGTCTTTTCTTAAAAGCTGCAAAGGATCTATCTATTAACTTATCCCAATCCTGGATGATAGGAGATATTTTAAATGATGTTGAAGCTGGTAACAGGGCTGGCTGTAAAAGTATTCTGCTCAATAATGGAAATGAGACGGAATGGAAGAATGGATATTTTCGTAAACCGGCCTATATCGCAGATGATATATTGCAAGCAGCAGATTTTATATTAAGTAATTCTTTTTATGGAAAACATAGTAAACAATACTTACCTATCGCTAATAGACAGGTTCAAATCTAAAAAGATTTTAGTTATTGGCGATTTGATATTGGATGTATATTTCTCAGGAGCCTGTACAAGAATTTCCCCGGAAGCACCGGTTCCTATTGTGGATGTACATAACAAAAAATATTGTCTGGGAGGGGCAGCAAATGTAGCTGCTAATTTAAGAGCTCTTGGCTGTCAGACAGTTTTCTGTTCGGTGACAGGAAAGGATAATGGTAGGGATACCGCTTTAAACCTGTTGAAACAAGCTAATATCAGCAGTCCGGATTTGCTATACGACAACCAACGGAATACATTGGTCAAAACCAGAATCACTACAGCAGAACAATGCTTGATTCGCATTGATGAAGGCACTACGGATTCTATTTCTTCCTTAACCGAACGAAATTTAATCGCACAAATAGAAAAATTATACGAAGATTGTGATGCAGTTTTAATAGCCGATTACGATAAAGGAATTATTACACAAGGACTGATTTTAGCCTTGGAAAAATTAATTCTGAAAAAACGGAAATTTATAGCTGTCGATTCTAAGAAACTTGAAGCTTTTAAAAAGCTCAAGCCCGATTTGATAAAACCAAATTATAAAGAGTTTATTAGATTAATTGGAAGCAAGGAAATGCATGAAAACCGGATTGAGCAAGTAAGATCGGCTGGAAAAACGCTCTTCGACAAATGCAATGCGCATATGTCAGCTGTTACACTTGACAAAGAAGGTGTCGTTCTTTTTTGTAAAGGCAATTTTGAACTCCATGTGCCAGCTCAGGCTGTAAAATCTCCTCATGTGAGCGGAGCCGGCGATTCATTTATTTCAGCACTTTTACTGGCACTGCTTTCTAACGGGAACAGGCAAGAATCCGTAGCGATCGCTATGGAAACGGCAAAGATCGCTATTGAAAAAGAAGACACTTCATTCTGTTCTAAATCAGAGCTAAGAATAGCGTTTAGCAAGGACACAAAAGCAATTACAAGTTCTTCCTCTTTACGCGAAATCAGTCATTTCTATCATTCTCAAGGTAAAAAAATTGTATTTACGAATGGGTGTTTCGATATATTGCACAGAGGTCATATTGAATATCTCAATCAGGCAAAAAAGCTTGGGGATATCTTAATTGTTGGTATCAATAATGATGGAAGCATAAAACGCTTGAAAGGCCCTGATCGCCCAATCAATAATCTTCTTGATCGGATAGAGGTATTATCAGCATTGGGTTGTGTAGATCATGTCTTTTCTTTTGGAAATGTAGCAGATGACACTCCTATCAATCTGATAGAACTGGTACGACCACATATCTTTGTAAAAGGCGGTGATTATAAAGATAAAATAATCCCTGAAACCCAGGTATTAAAAGAATGCGGATCAAAAATTCAGTTTTTACCTTTTGTTAAAAACCTATCTACTAGTAACATTATCAATAAAATCAATAACCGAACAAACTTAAAAATTGTCAAAACAGGATGAACAGTGCTTGGAAAGGTTGCCAGAACTTACTTTGTATTCGTGTAGACAATATGGGCGATCTTATGATGTCAAGCCCTGCTATCCGGGCTTTAAAAGAATCCCTTGCATGTCAACTAACAGTTTTGACCTCTCCAAAAGGAAAAGAACTTGCAAAGTTAATTCCTGATATTGACGATATACTTGTATGTAATGCTCCATGGGTAAAATCGGACCACAATGATAGCTCTGCTGATTTCCTTGCATTGGTTGAAACGATTAAAGAAAAAAAATTTGATAGCTGTGTAATTTTTACAGTTTATAGTCAAAATCCTATGCCGGCGATCATGTTAGCTTTTCTGGCAGGCATACCGTTGCGCTTAGCTTACTGCCGTGAAAATCCTTATCATCTATTAACTGACTGGATACCGGACCGAGAGCCTTATTCTGTTATCAAACATCAGGTTCAGCGAGACCTGGACCTGGTTGCAGAAATAGGTGCAAGAACAAGTGATGAAAGCTATCATGTTCAGCTTAATGAACTAGCTTTTTCTTCACAGAAGAAAAAGCTGGAGGAAAAAGGAATAGACGCCGCTTCACCCTATCTGATCTTTCATTGCGGCGTGAGTGAACCCAAAAGAAAATACCCAACTGATTTATGGATAGACATTGCAAAGCGTACATTATCAGTTTTTGACTTACCTATTTTATTTACCGGCACTGTTGAAGAAAAGGAATATATTGAATCTGTCCAGAACATTGTAGGAGGAAAGTCAACCTCGGTTGTGGGATTATTTTCACTTGAAGAATTTATCTGGGCTATTAAAAAAGCAGCACTTGTAGTTTCCGTCAATACAAGTACCATTCATTTATCATCGGCTGTAAAGACACCTACCATTGTTTTATATGCCCAAAGCAATCCTCAACATACTCCGTGGAACGTTGATCATATAACACTTGACTATAGCATTTCGAATAAATACAAAAGTAAAAATGAAGTCATCTCTTATGTTGACAACCTATTGTATTCAGAGCATACACCTTATCCTTCAGCTGAAAAAGTATGTGACTCAATAAAGGGGATGTTTTCTACTTCTTTAAAAACGGCGTTGTAATCAGGGCTTTGTTTCCAATCGATGGTTCGATGTATCTTTGTATTTAAAGGACCCCACCGGTTAGGCTCGCCATCCATACTGATCACCAAACTAGGAACTTCGATAGCTGCGGCAAGATGGGATATTCCGGTACAATTGGTTAACAGAAACTTTGCTTTTGATAAAAGAACTGCGGTAGCACCCAGACTTAATTTACCGGCAGCAATCGTTGAGTCAACTTTTAGCACTTTAGAAAGTTCTTTGGCTAAACCGATTTCAGTGTTTACACCGGTAATAACGATGTGGAAACCTTTAGCTGCTAAATAATCTCCCAGCCTAGCAAAATATTGAACAGGCCATTGCCGCCATTTTGCTTTAGAGCCTGGATGTATGCATACATAATCTCTGTTCAGGGATATTCCAGCACTCTTAAATTCCTCTTCATCCTTTTCGCTTATTGGAAAATCGATTTGTTCACCATTCGAGGGAATTCCCAGATGATTCAGCAACGCCAGGTGTCTCTGTATTTCATGTAAATCATTAGGGTATATGATAAACTCATCATTTATTTCCTCTTCAGTTTCACAAAATCCGGCAACAGCCTTTGCATTAAAACTTTTCAAAAGATTATTAATAATGCTTCCATTTCCCTGCATTTGCAAAATCAGATCAAATTCTTTACTTCTGATCTTCTCGAGAAACTCCTGGAATAAATCCGG
>Ga0160433_100892_pt1 | contig 10199 bp, 6 predicted proteins | sample HID1972K_E0MG_FD_108235 | JGI IMG/M metagenome (GOLD analysis project Ga0160433, IMG submission 108235) | Enriched pill bug-associated microbial communities from UW Madison campus, WI, USA - HID1972K_E0 MG | ecosystem: Host-associated > Arthropoda: Insects > Digestive system > Unclassified ... | reverse complement strand
CGGCGAGCGCCTCTCAGGCGGCGAGCGGCGCCGGCTCGGCCTCGCCCGCGCCTATATGCGCGACGCCCCCTGGCTGGTGCTCGACGAGCCGACCGAGGGCCTGGACGCCGCCACCGAGGCGCGGGTGCTGCGGGCGCTGAACCACAGGCTGGCCACACGCGCCCAGGGCCTCATCCTCGTCAGTCACCGCGCGCCGCCGATGGCGATATGCGACCGATCGGTCCGGATCGATGGGTTGGATGACGACGGGCGCGTCCGGATGGCGCATGACCGGCGACGCCCGCCAGGTCCCGTAGACGGTTCGGCGGCTCGATGTGGATTGCATGCGGGGACAGGGCGTGGATGATCTCGGCTGTCCTCAACACCGGTCTTGATAGTCAGCCCTGATGATCGGCGATCTCGGAGCGGGTCATGGGCGGCGCCCACTACCACAGCCGGCCGGCCGATCTGTCCGGTGGGAGCAGCCGCGTGCGCATACGGACTCGAGACTTCGCTCTCTGAACGCGTACGCTTCGGTTTGCGTCAGAGGCAGGCGGAACATCGCCCCGTTCAGATAGGCGTCCAGGTCGCTGGCGAAGGGCCAGTCCGATCCCGGCAGGAACCGGTCGATCCCGATCTCCCGCATCACGGCCACGAGTCGAGCCAGGTCCGCATCGGACGTGTCCGTATCGAAGACCTGGGCCAGATCGAAATACAGGTTCGTCTTCAGTTCGGGTCGTTCCGACAACCCCTGCCGGAACCCGGCCAGGGCGTCCCACGTATTGGCGTCCAGTCCGCCCCATCCGCCGGAGTGGGCGATGATGACGGGCACGCCCCGCGCATGGGGCAGCACCTGCTCCAGGAAAATCCGGACATCGCGCGCGCCATAGTCGTCGGCGCGGGTGCGCATGTGGATGAGGATCGCCATCCGAGCCGCGGCCGCGGCCTCGAACACCGCCGCCAGGCGGAACACCTGGTCGGGATCGCGCAGGTCCACGCCCGAATTGGTCAGGTGCAGCTTCACCCCCGCCGCGAACGGCTCGTCGCGCCAGGCGGCGATCTCGGCGAGCGCCGTCGGCGTCAGCGGATTGACGCCGATGAAGGCGACCAGCCGATCAGGATGCATCCGGGCCTGGTCGATCGTGAAGGCGTTGGCCGCGTGAACCAGCGTCGGCGCGTCCGGCCGGGGCGGGACCATCATCGGGCTTTCAGCCAGATAGCCCGTCGACATCATATAGGCTGTGTGCACGCCGGCCCTGTCCATGTCGGCCAGCAGATCGTCGACGGTCAGGGGCTTGAGGAAGGCGGGGTCGCAGGCGCCGATCCGCCCGGGACTGGCGCAATAGGCGGGCAGGAATGCCAGGATTTCCGGCGAATGGACGTGCACATGGTGATCCGTCCGAACCGGCGGGACATGCTGGCCCGCCGCCGAAACGGGGGCGAGCACGAGGAAGGCCGCGCCGAACAGGGCGGCGAGGTTGCATTTCATGAAGGCGATCTCTTGGAAGGTACGCCGGCCGGTCGAACCCGGCCGGCGCGGATCAACGGGCCGATTCGCCCAGCAGGGTCTGCTTCCAGAAAAGCAGGCTGGTCCAGAAGTAGTAGTCCTCGTTTTCCTTCTTGTGGAAGACGTGGCCCTCGTTCTGCGCCAGCAGGTGCCAGGCCTGGCCGCCATTCGCCCGCACGGCGCTGACGATCTGGTCGGCTTCCGACGGCGGCACGCGTGGATCATTGCCGCCGGTGGCGATCAGCAGGGGGATGGTGATGCGATCGACGCTGGTCAGCGGCGAGATCGCCTGAAGCTGGGCCCGCTGCGCCGGATCGCGCTCGTCACCATACTCCACGCGGCGCAGATCGCGGCGGTAGGACTGGGTATTCTCCAGGAAGGTGACGAAGTTGGAAATGGCGACGTAGCAGTTCGCCCCCTTCAGCTGGTCGCTGTAGTGAACCGCCGTCGCATAGCACATGTAGCCGCCGTAGGAGACGCCAGTGACGGCGAACCGCGAGGGATCGAGCTCCGGGTTCTGTTTCAGGGCGTTCAGGAAGGCCCCGATGTCCTTGACCGAATTCTCCCGCTGAAACGGACCGTTGTCGAGATTGACGAACCGGCTGCCATAGCCCGAGGATCCCCGCACGTTCGGGAAGAAGACGGCCACCCCCAGTTCGTTCAGCAGATAGTTTTGCGGCCCCAGGAAATCGGGCCGGGTCTGACCCTCTGGGCCCCCATGGATGTCGATGATCAGCGGTCGCTTGCCGGGGAATTTCGCCGGATCGGGCTGATACAGGAAGCCGGAGATTGTCTCTCCATCGAAGCTCGGGATTTCGACCAGGGTCGGCTCGATATTGATCGAAGGGTCCAGGCCGCCGGTCTCGCTGTGGGTCCACTGCGTCACCGCCAAGGTGCCTGGATCGACCGAGAAGGCGTCGCCCGGCGTGCGCGCCGACGACATGGACAGGCCAATGGCGCCCCAGGGGGCGATGTCGATGGCCGGACCGATGCTGTAGGGGATGACGCCAGCCGGCAGGCCTTCCACCGTCCGCGTCTGACCGGACGCCGTGTCCATGACCTTGAGGCGCGCGACGCCGGCTTCGTTTACCGCGTAGGCGATGAAGGAACCGTCGGGGGCGATGGCGTAGTCGCTCACGTCCCACTTCGGCTCCTGGGTGACGGGGGTGAAGCCGCCGCTCTCGATCCGTCCCAGGCGCAGGAAGTCGGCGTCCTTGTTCGACGTCGCCCAGATCGAACCGTCGGGCGCATATCTGGGATCGACATAGGAGACCGGGGTCTCGGGATCGGTCAGGGAACGCATCCGGCCGTCGGCAAGATTCAGTTCGTAGACCGTCGCCTGGTTGATCGACATCCGGTTCACGACCAGGGCCGTCCGCCCGTCGGCCGAGAAGTCCGCGATGTTCCAACCGCCGCCGGATACCTGGGCGACCATGCGATCCGTGGATGGATCGCGCGGGTCAACGACATAGAGGTCCATATCGGCGCCGTTGCGGCGTGAGGAAGCGTAGCCGACCAGCTTGCCGTCACGGCTCCAGGCGCCGAACCAATTGCGGCTCGTCCCGTCCGTGATGCGAGCCAGCCGTCCACCCTTCAATGTATAGAGTTGATAGAATTCATCCCCGCCGTTGTCCTTCTGGACCAGGAGCACGTCCCCGGCCGGCGAGGGAACGCCGGTCAGGATCGGTTCGTCCTCGAAACTGATCTGGGTTCGCGCCCCATCCGGCGTCGCGACGACGTGAATCTGATCCGTGGCGCCGAAACGCGTCTTGATCAGCATGGACCGATCGGCGGGGTTCCAGCCGAGGAAAGCGGCGCGACGGGATTGCAGGTACGGCCGCGTGGCGTCCGCCAGGTCGTCGGGAACGTCGGGCAGGCCGTCGGCGACGATGGCCGCGGGCTTGGGAACCTCGGCCAGGACGGCAGGGGCGGCTGATAGCGCAAGGACCAGCGCCAAGGCAGTGCGGGAGATCATTTGGCAGACCCTTCAAGGGAAAGAAGTCGCCGGCCCCCGGTTCGGAAGGGAGACCGCGAGCCGGCGACCGTGAGACGCGGACCAGGACTAGAAGCGGTACCGCGCCCCAACCGTGACGTACCGGCCGATCACGTCGTAGTACGGCGAGAACAGCGAACCGACGGGCGGATCCTTGTCGAACAGGTTGGTGGCGTTCGCATAAAGCTCCACCCCCTGGGCGCCATAGCGCGTCAGGTCGGCGGTCAGGCCCAGATCGACATAGACGAAGGCGTCGATGTGGTTGTTCGCGATGGCGATCGTCGAGTTGTAATCACCAGCCGAGATGTAGCGGGCCCGCAGGTTCGCGCCGAACACGTCGCCCTGCCAGGCCGCGCTGGCGTTCACGCGCAACTCCGGCACGCCCAGGCCGAAGGAATAGCCCTGCGACTTGACGTATTCGATCTCGCTCACGCCGTCGTTCGTCGTCAGGCTGTTCACCCAGGTTCCGACGAGATGCAGGTTCAGCTTGCCGGTCGCGCCCGGAACCCACAGGTCGGCCGGCGAGGAGTAGGAGATTTCCGCGTCGACGCCATCGGTCTTGTATTCGGCGAGGTTCACATAGGTGGACCGGGTGCGCACCAGGAAGCCGTCGGCGTCCCGCTCGACCTTGTCGCACAGGGCGGTGTTGCCGTTGTAGCAACGGTTCACCAGGTCCTGAGGGGCGATGGTGGTGATCACGTCGTCGATCTTGATTTTGTAGTAGTCGAGCGAGAGGTTCAGGCCCGGGATCGACGGCGGCGCATAGGTAAAGCCGGCGGTGAAGGTGTCGGCGGTCTCGGGCGCGAGGTCCGGATTGCCGCCGCCATTGTTCAGCACATAGAAGCTCTGGTTGCTGTTGGCCGGGTCGTTGATGTTGTTCCAGCCCGTAGTGGTTTGGGTGAACATCTCCGACAGATTGGCCGAGCGAATGTCGCGCGACTGGGTTACTCGTCCCCGGAAGCCCGGGAAGAATTCGTTGGTCGCCCCGACCTTCCACGACCAGATCGAGCCGGTGGTGTCGTAGTCGGAGATGCGCGCGGCCGCGTTGAGTTGCAGGTCACGCAAGACCGGCAGGTCCCGCACGATGGGGACCAACACCTCGGCGAAGGCTTCCTTGACGGAGTATTCGCCGGACATGGCCGAGAAGCTGAAGCTCTTGAACGCCCCGGCTGCATCAAGGTCGCCGACGGTCTGGTCGACGGACTCCTTGCGGGCCTCCACGCCGAACGCCACCGAGACGTCGCCAGCGGGCAGGCTGAACGGTTCGCCGCGCACGCTGATCCCGCCCACGTCCAGCTTGGTGGTGGCCCGCTGTTGCGGCGTGCCCGTGACATAGTCGATCGCCGCCTGCGACGGCGCGCCAAGGCCGAAGAGGTTGATCGGCACGCAGGTCGAGGTCGGATCGGTCAGGGCGACGCGGCAGATGGGATCGCCCGTCACTGGATCCCGCACGGAATCCACGGCCTGGGCGAATTCCGTCTTCAGCAGGAAGCCGGGCGTATCGATGTTGTTCTCATATTCGCCATGGCTGTAGTAGGCGCCCCAGCGCCACTTGCCGCCCCCGAACTCGCCGTCCAGCGCCAGGGTCGCCTGCGTCGTCACCCGCTCGAAATCGATGGTCGGATAGGTCTCGGCGTTGAAACGGCCGAAGGTGAAGCCAGTCTCCCCTGCGTTCGCCATGGCGTCGCGGATGTCGTCCGACAGGAAGGCGTTGTCGATGCCGATCGTCAGATCGCCCCGGTCATGGTCGCCGAACCAGATGTAGTCGTTCCACATCCGCGAATGTCGGACATCGGCGGTGAAGCGCAGGTTGTCGGACAGATCATAGGTGACGCTGGCCATGCCGGTATAGCGCCGTTGCGGCGTGACCAGGGGGCTGAGGTCATCGTTCGACGGCCCCTCCCCGCCGACGCTGTTGGTCCCGGCGACCGTGCCATAGTCGAACGGACGCAGGGTTCCATCGGGATTGAACACCATCCCCTTGTTGACGCCTGACAGGATCAGGCCGCCGTAGGCCGCGTTGGCGAAACCGACATCCGGCGTCTGACGGGTCTCGCCGTCGATCGTCACCGCCGCCCAGCGTCCGATGTTCGGGCGCGAAACCTTGGGAATGACTCCCTCGTTGTCGAGGTATTCGCCGCCGATGACGAAGTGGCCCCGGCCGTTCGCGAAGGCTGTCCCCCAGGCGCCCTCGAAACGCTCCTGTTCGGCGTCGTCATAAGAAGATATGCCGTATTCAGCGCCCAGCTTGCCGCCGGTGAAATAGCGGTCGATGCCGATGTTGACCACGCCCGCGACTGCCCCGGAGCCCCAGGCGGCCGATGCGCCGCCCGTGACGACGTCGGCGCTCTTCACCAGGACCGACGGGATGCTGTTCAGATCGTTATCACTGGACACCCGGCGGCCGTCGACCAGCACCAGGGTGCGGTTGATGCCGAGGCCGCGCAGGTCCACCGGAGCGTTCCCTGCCCCGGTGTTGGTGCCTGTCGTCTGCGGCGAGGTCGTCGCGCGGAACTGCGGCATGTCGTTGAGCGCGGCGGCGATGTTCGGCCGGGCTCCGACCGAGAGATCCTCCGCCGTCAGACGAACGGTCGGCGTGGGCGCCTCGAAGCCGGCGCGATCGATACGCGAGGCGGTGACGACGATGTCGGCTACCGAGGCGGATTCCTGGGAGGTTTCGGCCTCCCGAGTCTGGGCGGCGGCGGCGCCCGCATAGGTCAGCAGGGCCAGGGCGCTGCAGCAACAGGTCAGATGGCGATTGAATCGAGACACGGCGAATTCCTCATGGACGACGACGTCCCTCCCCAGGGAAGTCCGATGCGAACGACGCTCTGTGGCGTCATTTTCGCCCCCGCTGTCATCGAGCCTGAGAGTTTCGGGCCGTCGCCGGCCGTTGCTCCTTCGGCGAGGCCAAATCCCCCCGGGATTCGACCTGCTCTCCAGCGTTCATCCAGCAACGCGGTCCGTTTGCCTGAGCGTTTCCGGGGCGGTTGCGCCTTCGGCGTCGACGGGAGCCGATCTCTCCCGCGCTGCTGAGGACGAGTAATATAAACCTCATCGCCCCTGTCAAATCGCGATAATTAGGAATTATATATCTATATATCGGATATACTGGGATTATTGTTCCAATTTTATGTATGCAGGCATGACGTCAGGCATGCCGGAACAGACGCCAAACCGACCGGTGACGGCGAGGTGACAGAAACTCAGGAGGCGGACGACGGAAAGTTATCCACAGCAAAACTTCACGGTGCAGTGAAATCGACCGGCGCTCGCGGCGCATCCCCCATGGCCCGCCCCCACCGAAGCAGGAGACGATCCCGCCGCTCTCGATCCAGATTGGCCAGAAGGGCCGGACCGACCCGGATCGGCCGCACGCCTGGCGCGGCCGGTCGCCTCGCGCCCTGGACATCGTCACGCACCGGCCGGATTCCGAGGCCGGCGATGACGTTCTGGCCCGCCCGTGAAAGCAGATAGTCAAGAAATAGGCGCGCCGCGTTCGGATGGGCGGCGTTGCGCGGAATGAAGGCCACCCGGGACACCGACAGATGATAGTCGCGAGGCGTGACCAGACCGATGTCTGGAATTCGCGCCGCCCAGGAGTCCCCGTAGGACTGGTTCATGTTGTAGGCGAAGACCATCCGGCCGTCAGCGATCTGACCCATCATCCTCTGGCCGGAGGTGTCCACCCTGGGCCGCGTGGCGCCAAGCGCGTCCATGAGCCGCCAGGCGTCGGGATATATCTGTGTGTCCGCCGAGAGCTGCATCATGGCCACGCCGCTGCGTTCCGCATCATAAAGGGTGACGCGGCGGTCGAAGACGTCCCGCCGGGCCTCGAGCAGCTGAAGCAGGTCCGAATGGCTCGCCGGAACCGCCTCCTGGGGCACCAGGCGACGATTGTAGGCGAAGACGATCGGCTCCGCCGTCACCCCGAAGCCCTGGTCGCGCCATACCGACCCGTCCGGCATCGCCAGCCGATGCGGGGAACGGTAGGCTTGGGCGTAGCCGTCGTTGATCAGCTTGACCTGCACGTCCATCGCCGTGCTCCACACGATGTCCGGCCCCTCCTCGCCGGCATTGGCCAGCGCTTCGACCTGTTCGGCCATGCGCGTGGAGTTCATGTCTTCCAGCCGCACCACGATCTCCGGATACAGCCGCCGGAACGCGGCGAGCACCGGCCCCATCAGGCTGGTGTTGGTATAGATCTGCAGGGCTCGCTCCCGCCGAGCCAGCCAGCGGATCCGGGGCGCCGTGTCGCTTCCCCCTCTCCCATCCACGCAGCCGGAGGCGGCCAGGGCCGCCGCTCCGACGATCACATGCCGACGATCCGCCTTCACCGGCTTCCGTTTCCCGTTATGGTGACGCCCATGATCCATCCCTCCGTCGCAGCGGCATGAGAATACTCGTCGTCGAGGATGACAAGGCGCTGCGGCATTCGCTGGAGGCCAGCCTGCGCAGCGCGGGGTTCGAGCCCCGTTGCACGGACCAGGGCGCGGAGGCCCTGCGACTGGACGAGGACGAGGCCTTTGACGCCGCCATCATCGACATCGGCCTGCCGGACATCGACGGTTTCGAGATCCTGACGGCCATCCGGCGGCGCGGCTCTTCGACCCCGGTCCTGATGCTGACCGCACGCGACGCCCTGAGCGACCGCGTCGCCGGCCTGGACCTCGGGGCGGACGACTATCTGGTCAAGCCTTTTGCGCCGGTCGAACTGATCGCCCGCCTGCGCGCGATTGTCCGTCGTCGCCAGGGCCAGGCGGCTGGGGCCGTGACTATCGGCTCACTGGTCTGTCACTGGGACGCGGGGCGGGCGCAGGTGAATGACCGGGAATTGTCGTTGCGACCGCGTGAGTGGGCGACGCTGAAGGTGCTGGTCTCCCGTTCGGGCCAGGTGGTGGATCGCGAACTGCTCGCTGCGGAAGTCTTCCCTTACGACGAGGCCCCGTCCCTCAACGCCCTGGAGATCCACGTGGGGCGGCTGCGCCGCAAGCTGCAGCCCGACGGGCCGGCGATCATAAACATCCGCGGTCGCGGCTATCGCCTCGACCCATGAGCCTCCCACCGCCAGCGCCGCGCTCCCACAGCCTGGTCACGCGGCTTCTGATCGCCCAGGTCGCACCTCTGGCGGTCTTCGCCTTCGTGGTTCTGGCGGTCGGGGCCTGGACCGCCCACCGCGTCGTCGAGGGCACGTCCGACCGCCTGCTGGCCGGAGCCATGCAGACCATTCGGGAGAGCGTGACCGTCGAGAGCGGCCGCGTCACCGTGGACGTGGCTCCCTGGTCCCTGGCCCTGCTGGACGGGCCCGAACGCGACGCCGTCTTCTACAGCGTGCGCGAGCGGGAGCGGTTGATCACCGGCTATGACGAACTGCCGAATCTCGAGGGCGCCGTCGCCGACCGGCCGGTCTTCGCCGATCTCACCGTCCGGGGCGTGCCAGTCCGGATGGCCCAGCAGACATTGACGATCCCAGGACGCGCCGCGCCCATCGTGGTCTCGGTCGCCCAGAGCCTCGATTCACGCCGCGCCAGCCTGAGAGAGCTCTACCGCAGCATGCTGCTGCTCCCTGGTCTCCTTGTGGTCGTGGCCGCCCTGTTGATCTGGCCGGCGCTCCAGTGGGGCTTGCATTCCCTCAATCGGCTGATCGAAGACCTGTCACGACGGCCAGCCGAAACCGGGTTCGCCCCAGCCCCCGCGGACCTGGCGCCGCGCGAATTCTGGCCGGTGCTGACCGCCTTCAATCGCCTCCTGGCCGGACTCGAGAAATCCACTTCCAGCATCCAGCGCTTCGCCGCCGACGCCTCGCACCAGCTTCGCACGCCCCTTTCCATCCTGGCCGCCAACCTGGACCTGCTCGCGGCCTCCAGCCGCCATTGGACGCCGACAGAGCAGCGGCTGATCGAGGACTCACGCCGGGCCACCAGCGGTATGACCCGACTGATCAACCAGTTGCTGTCGACGGCCCGCGCCGACGCCGTAGGAACCGAGTCTTCCGCCGACCTCGCCCGGGCGGTGCGGACCGCCTATCAGGTCATGCGGGATCGACGACTGTTCGCGCCGCCCGACCTGCACCTGCGCCTGTCGATCGAGCCGGTCGTGGTCCAGGGATCCGAGGAATTGATCGCCGAACAGGTGCTGAACCTCGTCGACAACGCTTTCCAACACGGTCGAGCCCCGGTGACGATCCATGTGGCCGCTACGCCCGATGGCGGCCGAGTGACGGTGTGGGACCACGGCCAAGGCGTCGATGAAGCCGTCGTCTCCCAACTCACCGACCGCTTCTTCCGCGCCCATCCCACGCGAACCCAAGGCTCGGGCCTGGGGCTGGCTATTGTGGCGACGTTAGCGACCGCCCAGGGCGCGCAACTCGAAATCGCCAACCGAAGAGCGCGACGGCGTGGCCTTGTAGTCAGGCTGTCCTTCCACGCCGCGTCTTCCCCGAAAGCGCAGTCAGGTTAACCGCCGTTACGCCGCGTGACGCCAGCTTGGGGACCAAAGCCGGAATAGATCATCCCTGTAAACGGCACATCCGCCAGTTGGCGGGAGTAAGGGACGAACGAAGCCGCTTGCCTAGCAGCGGACATGCTCAACCGCCGCCCAGCCTGTCGCCCCCCATTCGTGCGGAGGCCTGGGTCGTTTGGTTGCATCCGGACGCACAGTGCAATGGTGAAGCACTGACCAGCCTACCTTAGCGCCCACAACTGGCTAGGAGAATGCGCG
>Ga0160433_100889_pt1 | contig 10218 bp, 11 predicted proteins | sample HID1972K_E0MG_FD_108235 | JGI IMG/M metagenome (GOLD analysis project Ga0160433, IMG submission 108235) | Enriched pill bug-associated microbial communities from UW Madison campus, WI, USA - HID1972K_E0 MG | ecosystem: Host-associated > Arthropoda: Insects > Digestive system > Unclassified ... | reverse complement strand
CCTTTCAGCTGATTGACTTTTTCAATTGCTTCAGCATTCGTGGCATCACAACCTATGCCCCATATCGTATCAGTAGGGTAGAGGATAAGGCCACCAGCTTTAAGGATGTCGATGCATGCTAATATATCTTGGTGCATTTTATTTTTTTATTTGTATTCCGTTTTCAACTCTGGTCGTTTTTTCTTTAATAGCCTGAGAGAGAATTGATTTGTTTTGATTTTCATTGGCCTTGCTATTTTCCCGATGGTAGATATGAAAGGCTATTCCCATAAATTTTAGAGCTCTTTTTTTTACTCCGGAATTAACGAGGCGGATTGCTAATTCCGCATCTTCGCTTCCCCATCCTTTTATATCATTATTGTACCCATTGATTGCTACGAGATCCTTTTTCCAAAACGACATGTTGCAACCTCTTAATGCGGTAGTTTCTTTTTGTTTATATCGATCCGCCATCAAATTACCTATTATTGGCAACCTAAAACTATTCATTAAATAACCGAAAGGGATATCTTTAAAATGAAAAGAGCGTTCTTGTTTTAAAAAATTATTGCTTGCCTCTTGCTTCAATAGAACCCTACTGCCACAAAGAAATGTATTGGTTTTAGCCATATTCAGATGATCATGAATAAAATGCTTCTCCATAATAATATCCCCATCTATCTGTATAATATACTCATAGTTAGCAGTAGCAATGGCCTTATTTCTTATTTCACTTAATCGAAAGCCTTGATCAGGATGCCAGACATGCAATAGCGGTATGGTTGATCGTTGCGCCATCTTTTCAATCAGATCAGCAGTACGTTTATCAGATCCATCATCTGCAATGATAATCTCGTTCGGGGCGCAAAGTTGATCGAAAGCACTTAATATGCTTTTTTCTAATGCTTCCGGCCAGTTATATGTGGTGATAATCAGGCTGCAAGCTGGAAAATCAGGACTGATCATTTTGATTTAGGTGTTTACTTATACCATTTTTTATCCACGTAGTTTTGGAACGAAGTGTCTTTTCCATGATAGCCTTGTTGTTAATTTCTTTTTCCTTTGATCTGTTTTCTGGATGATATAAGTGAAAAACAATTGCACTGAACTTCAACACAAACTTTTGCTTTCCGCTGTTCAGTAATCTCAAAGTTAAATCGCTATCCTCATGGCCCCATCCCTCAAAGTTTTCATTATAGCCGTTTACTTTTATCAAGTCCTCTTTCCAAAATGACATATTAGCTCCACGGGCAAAATAAACAGGGTATCTGTTCCTGTATCTATTTAGAAGATATTCTGATAGATAGGGAAAACGGATCATATTTTCACGGCGTTTAATGTCGCGGTCAAAAAAAGAGACAACAATTTTTTTATTTGAAAGCAACTCATGCGACCGCGACTTGCCAAGCATAACCCTCGATCCCTGAAGCAGGCAATCTTTCTTAGCAAATCGTAAATGATCTTCTATAAATTTAGGATGCAAGAATACATCTCCATCAATTTGGATTATATATTCTTTCGTACTAGCTGCAAATGCTTTATTTCGAATAGATGCCAGTTTAAATCCTTGATCTTCATGCCAAAGGTGGATCAAATCCGTAGGGAATGCCTCTTTATAGGAGTCAATCATTTTTTTTGTTTCCCAGGTAGAACCATCATCTGCAATTATTACTTCGGCTGGTATTTTACTTTGTTTGTAAATGCTTTTTAATGTAAGCTCTAGTGCTCCCGGCCAATTATATGTCGAAATAATTAAGGTGCAATTTTCTGGAGAAACAGGCATAATATATATTATACTGCTACATTGTGCTCGCGTAAAGCATTGTTTAATGACGTTTTTTTATCTGTTGACTCTTTCCGTTTACCGATGATCAAGGCACAAGGAACCTGATATTCGCCTGCAGGAAATTTCTTTGTATAAGAACCGGGTATTACAACTGACCGGGCAGGAACTAAAGATTTGTATTCGATTGGTTCATCGCCTGTTACATCAATAATCTTAGTAGAAGCTGTTAAAACTACATTAGCTCCTAATACGGCTTCTTCTTCTACATGCACGCCCTCAACGACAATGCAACGGGAACCAACAAAACAGTTATCTTCAATAATTACAGGAGCAGCTTGTATAGGCTCTAGGACCCCTCCGATACCAACACCGCCACTTAAGTGGACATTTTTACCTATTTGAGCGCATGAACCAACGGTAGCCCAAGTATCAACCATCGTACCTTCATCTACATACGCACCAATATTTACATAAGAAGGCATTAGGATAACCCCCTTGCCAAGGAAAGATCCATACCGGGCAATTCCATGAGGGACTACACGTACTCCTAATTCTTTATAGTTGGTTTTTAATTTCATTTTATCATGAAAAACAAAAGGGCCAACCTCAATTACTTTCATGTTTCTGATGGGGAAATAAAGAATGACTGCCTTTTTTATCCATTCATTTACGTGCCAACGATTTCCAATAGGCTCAGCAACCCTTAATTCACCTTTATCTAGCTTAAGAACCGTTGTTTCAATTGCATCCTGGTATTCTTTATACTCCAATAATTGGCGATCTTCCCAAGCGTCTTCTATTAATTTTTTAAATTCTGTAGTCATTTGCAATATGTTATTTAGAACGAAAGTAAAGATTTTTTACCTAAAAAAGGCAATTATAAAAGCTTTGAGTCCTATTTTAATCTTGCAAAACCTAAAAATTATTACTTTTGTAAGATGGTTCAAGAATTGGAAAAATTACGCATTGATAAATATCTGTGGGCAATACGAATTTTTAAAACACGAAGTTTGGCAACCGAAGCTTGCAATGCAGGCAGAGTCAAATTAAATGGTCAAAATATTAAGCCATCCTATTCTGTTAAAATAGGTGAAACTTTCCAAATCCAAAAAGGTATTGAACGAAAGGTTATAAAAGTCGTTGGTTTATTAAAACAAAGAGCAGACGCAAAGACCGCCGCATTGTTCTATGAAGATCTCACCCCGGTAGAGGAAACCCATGCTTATATATCTGCTTTTCATGCACCTATTTTGCGTCGCGACCGCGGAACCGGAAGGCCTACTAAAAAAGACAGACGAGAAATAGATGATCTAAAGAATGAAAGATTAGGTGATATCGACGAATAAAGCTTCATTTTTTTTATAAAGCAATAGGCTTGGAAACTTTTGGCATGAAAAATGAGCCTACAAATGAACGTAATAATTTTTTAACGTAATAAATTTTTATTGTAGCATTCGTAATTATAATACGTTATTGTTATGATAAATGTAAGTAAGAAAAAATGAATCCTTCCGTATCTTTAATTATTTCTACCTATAACTGGCCGCAAGCTTTGAATTTATGTTTAAAAAGTGTAAATGATCAATCTAAAATGCCTGATGAGGTTATTGTTGCAGATGACGGATCTGGTTTATTAACACAACAATTAATTGATAGATTAAAGAAGACTTTTCAAGTCCCGTTGAGGCATGTATGGCACGAGGACATTGGTTTTAGAAAATCTTTAATATTAAATAAAGCCGTAAAAGTAGCAACCGGCACCTACATTATTCAGATCGATGGTGATGTAATTTTAGATAAGAACTTTGTTAAAGACCATTTAAGTGTTATTGAAGAGAAAACATTTATTCGGGGAACAAGAGCTCATTTAAAAGAAGAAATACTTCCATGTATATTTGAAGAAGGACGTGTTCGCTTTTCTTGTTATACCAAAGGTATTAAAAACAGGTTCAATGCTTTAAGAATTCCTGCCCTTGCCTGGTTGTTCACCAAAAAGAAAAATTGTTCAAAAAGTGTTCGCGGATGTAATCTGGCATTTTGGAAACAAGATTTTATCGCTGTAAATGGTTACAGTAATGACTTACAGGGATGGGGTCATGAAGACGAAGAATTGGCTGCACGATTGGTTCACAGCGGAGTAATGAAAAAAGGTCTTAAGCTTAAAGCTGTACAATATCATATTACTCACCGTATTTCCCCGCGTACGCAGCAGATTAAGCATGAACTTTCTTTGCGTAAAACACTTGAGAAAAAAATCAAAAGATGCAGGAATGGTTATCACGAGATACAACCTGTTCCAAAAATTCCACGATTTGAGTTAGCTTAATATCAAAGGTTTCTATACCGTTGTTTTTAGTTTGCCATAAATTATTTATAGTGTTGCAAGGCAAACGAATAATATAATAAACAGGGATACTTTAATAATCTTCCATCTATTGAGACGGTAGTCCTGCGTCTTAGAAGATCCTATATTTATTCTTTTCATGAAAAACTGAAGTTGGTTTTCTTTTAAAATTGCTTTAAGTATTCCGAAATCGAAACTGTTTTTTAAAAGAGCCATGTAGTAAGCTGTTCTCAATGATTTTACTCCTTTACTTCTTGCCTTTAAATAAACAACTAGGTATTCAAAAGCCGGAATAGCTAAAAGTAGGGTTATCCAGATAGACCAATAACCAAAGAATATAAAGAAAGGGATAGTGATGATCAAAATAATGAATGATTCTATTGTATTTGGAAAATCACGCCAGATTAATTCTTTATGTAATGGCATTAGATATCCTACTCCAATACCATATCGTTGAAAGCGATCAAAATGTGCTTTTCCGTTATTCCACCAGGGATGAACAACTCTTGCTTCTTTCACACATTTAAATTCTTTCTTATGTCTTTGAGAAATAAGCAGCGGCAAATTTACATCTTCTCCACCTCCATTTTTAGGGAAAATATGTGAAAACCGAAGTTCTTGCATGCTTGAACGCCTATACATCATGTTAGCAGTCACGCCCCATTTAAAATAATCTTCAACTTCCGCAATTTTAAAAAAGGTTAACTCGCCAGCTTGAATTGCCCTTGTGAAGTCATTTATGGGCGTAGGGAAGTCTGTGAGTCCAATAAAACCGATCTCATTAGGATTCTCTTCAATAGATCGGGTATATACCACTAGTAGATCTTTATCTGCAACCACATCATCATCAAGAAAAAGTATCCATTCTCCAGTCCCGGCATCAATTCCTTTGTTTCGACTGGCTGACGCACCTAAATTTTCATTGTTAATATAAAGCTTTATAATTCCAAGTTGCGCTAATTCTTGAATAGAAGCGGGAACAGTAACTGATGAATTATCAACAATTATAAAATAGTTAAATATCCAGTTATCGGGCTTAGGAAGCTGAATTAAAGGTAATAGATAATCTTCCTCTAAGCGAAAAGAAGGGATAATGATATCAATAGTTTTTGATGTTTGCATAGAATTGAATATACGCCTTAGTTTAACTACGAAACACTTCTTCGTAAGCTTCTTTGAATTTCGAGTGATTAAAATCGTTTTTAACTAGCTCAAATCCTGTTTTGGAGTAGCGTTCTAACATTTTAGTATCTAAAGTGCATTTTTTTATAATTTCTACAAATGATAGTACGATATTTTCTGTACTAAGGGTGTTATCAATAAGAAAACCATTGTTATATGCTTCAGAAATGAAAAATGGTATTTCACCCACACTAGTTGAGATAGGGACTACTCCATATGCCATTCCTTCAAGTAAAACCATGGGAAAGCCTTCGACAATAGATGTAACCAGAATTAAATGCGCCTCTTTATAAATAGAATTGAGTTTATCCTTATCAGAAATTTCACCCGTAAAGGTGACATGCTTTTGAAATTTATTTTTGTATTCTTCGAAACCTCCAACGACAGTAAATTTAACCGGAATTTGCTGTCTTAAGCATTCTTCTACTATATGAAAAAATACTTCAGGCCGTTTTTCCGGCGAATTTCTGGCCACAAAAATGATGTTTAAAGGAAGAGTGTAATCCTTTCTTGTATATGTATCCGGACTATTTACCTGATTAGGTATTATTTTAAATCTATCTAAATATTTTCTAGGTATGTTGTTTTTCTCATAGAGTTTCCTGTAATCATCAAGTGTTTTATTACCTAATACTACTCTTTTATCTATTCTATCTACAAAAGGTAAACTATATAATTCCACTCCGTTACAATTCTCAGTAAAGGCATGAGTTAGGTCCATAATTTTGACATGTGGTTTGAGGTGTGGAATAAGATCATAGAAGAAGTTTGTATTGCAGCCGAATACAATTGGCTCTCTTTGTTTATTTATCTCTGTGGCTACCTTTTTAGCCATTATCGGCATAAAAGCTTTCTTTGAACCCCATCGTTGTAGTTCAATTATTTTTGCCGATTTACGAAATTCCTTTTCAAATCCTTTATTTAAGGGAATAAGAGTAATAAAACAAGTGGGATTAAGGTGGGCGAATAAGCTCATTATTTCAGCATGTACCCGCTCTCCACCACCAATTTGATAGGTCTGAAATACAAAAAAGGTGTTAGAATCTATATTTTTTAATTGTTTTTTAATTCTCCGATAGTTTAACAAAGAGGAAACTGTTTGTAACGTCTTTTGAATTTTACTCATTTATTGATATTTGAAAACCGATCTCTGCTTTATAAATTAAATTATTAGACAAAAATACCCATTTTTAGAATAGTAACTCTAAACATAAGCAGGGAAGTTGTAATTATTAAGATTCATAATTTATATATCTTTACAATTATATGGACCGTCCTGTTGTTACTGTTTTTATGCCTGTATATAATGGAGAGATTTTTTTGGCAGCCTCCATTGAAAGTATACTAGCTCAAAGTTTTAATGAGTTTGAATTACTGATTATTGACGATGGGTCATCCGATGGAAGTCTCCAAATTATTGAATCATACGAGGATACTAGAATACGTTTAGTCAAGAACGAAACAAATAAGGGGATTTCCTTTACTAGGAATCGTGCAATTAAAGAGGCAAGAGGCGAGTTCTTTGCTTTATTAGATGCCGATGATGTTGCACTTCCTAACAGATTAGAAAAGCAGGTGAGTTTTTTGCAATTAAATCCTGAAATTGCCGGTTGTGGTTCCCTTGCTATGGTTATTGATTCTACCGGAAAGGCAACTGATGAAGTTTTTAAATTTCCGGTTGAAGTTGATAAGGTAAAAACAGAACTCCTATTCAGAAATGTCTTTACTAACTCAACGTTAATGTATCGTTTGGACATTTTAAAAAACAGCAAGGGCTATTACGATGGCTTGTGTGAAGATTATGAGATGGCAATTCAACTTAATTCTAAATATAAATTAACCAATCTTGATGAGATATTGGTAAAATATCGCAGGCATAATAAAAACACTTCTAAAGTTTTTGCTGAAAAGATGAGTTCTGCTGAAAAACATCTTATTGGCTGCATTCATCAGCAACTTGGTATCGAAATAAATCCCGAACTGATAACCATTCATCATAATATCATGAATGGTGAGAGAAGTTATCGTTATTCAATAAAAGATTACGAAGGTTTACTTATGAGGCTTAAAAGTGCAAATGAGGTTAAGAATATTTATCCTATGGGATGTCTTAATGAGTTATTGTTTACGGTTTACTACAATAGATTAAGAATTGAAAAAGACAGGGAAGCTCTTCGGCATTTTTTTCAAACTTCTCTGTTTCAGTGGAAGTTCGTTTCTTTTAAAATGATTAGGAAAATGATAAAGCAAAGCCTTGGGTTTAAAAAAAGAGATTAACTCTTTAGTTTTCTCTATAAATACGAGATGTCGATTTTCTATAATGCAAGAACCCGAAATTTATTGGCAGCATGTAGTGGATTAGAAGCTTCGAGTGAAGTCTTATTTTAATTCTTTTTTTGTTGAATTTATAGTAGATTAAATAGATTGAAGCTTTTTTGTAATTGCTTTTTCTTATTCTTTTGTAAGCATTGTATTTAAACTTAAAACTTAAATCAGAGTTGTTTATCTTATAAAAAAAGAATGATTTCAAGGTTTCTATAAAATTGTAAATTTCGTTGTTATACTTTATACCTTCCTTTCTTACAAAGTTTACCATGCTATCGATAATTTCCAGATAAGATTCAAAATTAGATACCGAAGGTTTTTGAGTAATTGAGCTTCCTTGAATAAAATAGTTGTAGGTTATATCCTTTATGATGTATGCAGATCGTGCCTTGCATGCTAATTGAAATGACCATAGATTGTCTTCATGAATTAAACCTTCTTTGAAATACAGCTGGTTGTCGGTCAGGAATTCCTTGTTGACCAACTTATTCCAAGCCATTATGTACCAGTCGTTATTTAAGTAACTTATAAGAATATGGTTGTTAGATGTTAACATACCGCTCTCTAATCTTAAAGGAGGGTAGATTAATGTTGAACCAATTACTTCATAATCCCCAATTACAAAATCTGGTTTTGAATCTATTGCTGGTTTGGCTAGCAGCTCGATGCAATTTAGCGGTATTTCATCATCACTGTCCAGGAAATAGACGTAATCCCCCACAGCGGCGTCAATCCCCGTATTCCGAGCTGCAGATAGTCCTTGGTTTGATTCGTGTTTTATAATTTTAATAAACCTTTGACTGTTATCATTATTTATTATCCTTTCGGCTATTTCCATGCTGTTATCAATCCCTGCGTCATCTACTAAGATAATTTCGATATTTTGATAGGTTTGATTTAAGACTGATTGCAGGCATCGTTCTATGTATTGAGCAACGTTATATATCGGGATTATAATCGATATCTTCATTGGCGTTTTTTGAAATAAAAGCTTGAACTGAAAAGAATATTAATAGTTAATTGCTGTAAAAATATGTATGTGTTTAAAATGATAAAGATACAGAAAAAAGCAGATTAACTTTTTAAACCTTAGTTTTGTAGCACATAAAGAAGTATCAACTTTGTTTTAATTTATGACAATGATTAATGAAGATCCGATAGTTTCAGTTATTATCCCAAATTATAACCATGGCTCATTCTTGTCTAAAAGGATAGATTCTGTTTTAGCTCAACGTTATCAGGATTTCGAGCTAATCATATTGGATGATTGCTCCACTGACAATAGTCGGGAAGTGATAGAATCTTATAGGGCGCATCCGAAAGTGAGACATATAGTTTATAATGAAGTTAATGGAGGCGGGCCTTTTGGACAATGGTCTAAAGGAATTTCTCTATCGAAAGGAAAGTATATTTGGATTGCAGAAAGCGATGACTGGTGTGAAGACTCGCTTTTGGAGAGATTGATCAAACCACTAGAAGCAGATAAAGATTGCCATATAAGTTATTGCCAGTCATATTGTGTAGAAACAGATGGAAAAATTAAATGGCTGTCCTCCCATACTAAGTTAGAAGAGGTTGTAGATGGTAAGCATTTTACTAAAAAATATATGCTGTTAGGAAATACTATTTTCAATGCCAGTATGGTAGTATGGAGAAAACAAGTCTATTCTCAGATTACTCATGATTTTGTAGACTATAAGTTTGCCGGAGATAAGTTGTTCTGGATTCGACTCGCTCAAAGAGGTAAAGTGGCAATTAATGGCAGGTTAATGAATTACTTCTTAAAACACAAGGGGGACGTCTCTGGAAATGCGATGAAATCTGGAATAGGTTGTTTAGAGGAAATGAAGATTTTAAATGTGATGTATAGCGAAGAGATAATAGATAATAGGGAGTATTATAAAGGATATAAGAAAATATTTAAAAGCTATTGGCTCTTGAAAAAGGGAATAAATGCTGAATTGCAAAATCAGATAAACATGCTATTATCAAATCCTCTTGACAGTAAAAGGTCTTATTATAAAGCATTATTAAGTGTGACGTGGAAGAACTTAAGAAATAAAAAATAGTCAAATTTAATTTGAATAATTAAAAAAGCCCACTCATAAGATTGAATGGGCCTTTTTTTATGAACCATAACTGTATCATTATTAATGATCAGTTATTGATTTAACTATTTCTTCTCTTTCTTATATTCTGCATTTAATCCGTCAACTACCTCTTTGGTAACCTCAAGGTTTTTATCAGCATATAAAACGGTTGGGTTTGAAGTTGAGTAAGTCAAAACGAATTTGTAACCTTTTTCAGCAGAATACTTTTTAAGATACTCAGAAACTTTATCATAAAGCTTCTTGTTTTCTTCCATTTCTTGTTGACCTAATGAATTGCTTGCATTTTGATTCAATTTGCCTAGCTCTTCCTGTTTTCTGGCTAATCTTTCTTCTGTGCTGGCGCGTTGCTCTGCACTCATAGTACCTGCATTTTTTTGGTAATCAGCTACTTCTTTTTGAAAAGCAGTACCTTTCGATTGCAGATCCGCTTGTGCTTTTTTAGCTTTTGCTTCGAAACTGGTTCTTACGTCTTTAAAGTATTCGTAGTTATT
>Ga0160433_100887_pt1 | contig 10224 bp, 14 predicted proteins | sample HID1972K_E0MG_FD_108235 | JGI IMG/M metagenome (GOLD analysis project Ga0160433, IMG submission 108235) | Enriched pill bug-associated microbial communities from UW Madison campus, WI, USA - HID1972K_E0 MG | ecosystem: Host-associated > Arthropoda: Insects > Digestive system > Unclassified ... | reverse complement strand
TCTCTTTTGGCGAGTGGCTTGGGTGTTCGGCCAAGGCGCCGCGACGAGTCATAGCAGGGCTATGGCGAGGAGTGGCAACGCCGGCCGGGCGCCCAAGACGCCGCCAAAAGTGAACAGCTTATTCCGAGACAGGACACTAGGGTACGCGTTACCCAACCTACGACGGCAACTGCACCTGCAGCTTGGTCGCGGCAAAGATCGCCCAGCTGGACACGAACAGCGCGGCGATCAGCGGCCCGATGACGAAGCCGTTAAGGCCGAACACAGCCAGGCCACCCAAGGTGGAGATGAGGATCAGGTAATCGGGCATGCGCGTGTCCTTGCCCACCAGGATCGGTCGCAACACGTTGTCCACCAGACCGATCACCAGCACGCCGAAGGCCGTCAGCACAATGGCCTGCCAGATCGCCCCGGTGGCCAGGAAGTAGATGGCCACCGGCCCCCAGACGATGCCGGCGCCGACCGCAGGCAGCAAGGACAGGAACGCCATCAGTACCGCCCAGACCAGCGCGCTGGGGATGTCCAGCGCCCAGAAGATGAAACCGCCCAGGGCTCCCTGGGTGATCGCCACGAGCAGGTTGCCCTTGACCGTGGCGCGCACCACGCGGCTGAACTTGAGCTGCAGGCGGCGTTTCTGGTGCTCGGGCAGCGGCACGGCCAGGCGCACCTTGCGCGCCACTTCAGCCCCTTCGCGCAGGAAGAAGAACAGCAGGTAGAGCATGACGCCGAAGCTGACCAGGAAATCGAAGGTCCCCTGACCAAAGCTGAAGGCCTGGGTAGCGAAGAACTGGCTGCCTTGCAGGGCCCACTTGCTGATCTTGTCGCGCATGCCATCCAGGTCACCCATGCCCATGCGCTCCAGACCTTCCTGGGCGAAGGTCGGCAGCAGGTTCCTGGCGGCCTGGATATAGCCGGCGATGTCCAGCTGACCGCTTTCGATGCGCTGATAGAGGGACGCGCCTTCCTGCACCAGCAAGGCACTGATGACGATCACCGGGAGGATCGCGATCAACAGGCAGATCAGCAAGGTCGTACCCGCCGCCAGGTTACGCCGACGGCCGAAGCGCAGCACCAGGTTGCGTTGCAGGGGGGCGAACAGGATCGCCAGGATCACCGCCCAGAACACCGCGCCATAGAACGGCAGGAGTATCCAGATGAAGGCAACGGTGACCAGTGCCAGGAGCACGGCCAGGGCTTTGTTTTGCAGCGCGGTTTGATTCATGGACATTCCTCGAAGGCTCAACCACTTAGTGCGCAGGGGACGGGCAAAAGTGCCGTTGATGCAGGTCAATGCTCTCCCGGCTGCTTGCCGTTAGCCTCCCCCTCTTCTGCCATGGCCCGATCATGTCTGTCTGCAAACCCGAACTGCTGGCCCCTGCCGGCAGCCTCAAGACCATGCGCTACGCCTTCGCCTATGATGCCGACGCGGTCTACGCCGGCCAGCCGCGCTCCAGCCTGTGGGTGCGCAACAACGAATTCGACCATGCCAACCTCCGGCCACCGGCGCGCGACGTCCCCTTAGGTTATGCTGCCGAGGGGCGAGCGCCCCTGGTCCACGTCTGTGTCGCAAGAGGATTTTTATATGCTGTACAAACACCTGATCACCTTCGGCCTGCTGGCGATCACCGGCCTGGCACAGGCCGGGCAGACCATCGATGTCTACCGCGACCCGAACTGTGGCTGCTGCAAGCAATGGATCAGCCACCTGCGCGACAACGGCTTCACGGTCAACGACCACGTCGAGCCGAACATGAGTGCGGTGAAGCAGCGCCTGGGCGTGGCGCCGCGCCTGGCGTCCTGCCACACCGGCGTGATCGACGGCAAGTTCGTCGAGGGCCATGTCCCGGCTGAGCAGATCAAGCGGCTGGCCAAGCGCAGCGACCTCAAGGGCCTGGCCGTGCCGGGCATGCCCATGGGCTCGCCTGGAATGGAAATGGGCGACCGCAAGGACACCTATCAGGTCATCGGCGTAACCGCGGATGGCCAGGACGAAGTAGTGGCAAGCTACTGAACCGCCGATGCTGAGCCTCTGGGCACTGTTTTTTAGCGCCTTTGGGGCGGCTACCCTGCTGCCGCTGCAATCGGAAGCAGTGCTGGTCGGCCTGCTGGTGCGCCAGCCCGAGGCCGTGGCGACCTTGCTGCTGGTCGCCACCCTGGGCAATGTGCTGGGCTCCATCGTCAACTGGCTGCTGGGACGCGCCCTTGAGCACCTGCGCGAGCGGCGCTGGTTTCCCTTCAGGGTGGCGCAGCTCGAGCGCGCCCAGCTGCGCTACCAGCGCTGGGGGCAGTGGTCGCTATTGCTGAGCTGGATGCCGGTGATCGGCGACCCGCTGACCTTGATCGCCGGTATCATGCGTGAACCCTTCTGGCGCTTCGTCCTGCTGGTGACCCTGGCCAAGGGCGCACGCTACCTCGTACTGGCCATGGTGACCCTGGGCTGGATGCAACACGGCTAGAAACATCTTCGGTCGCGCCAGCGACGTTCCGACTGATAAAGTCGCGCTTTCCTACATGGCCCGACACGGAGTGCCCCCATGCTGCGCGAAACCGCCCTGGCCCTAGCCTGCCTCTTCGGCAGCCAGGCCATCGCCGCCCAGGCGCCTACCTACGGTGAACAGCTCGAAGGTTTTACCCACCCGCAACCGCTCAAGCACTTTGACTTCCAGTCCCAGGGCCAGGCCCTGCAGATGGGCTACATGGATGTACCTGCCAAGGGCAAGGCCAATGGCCGCAGCGTGGTGCTGATGCATGGCAAGAATTTCTGCGCTGCGACCTGGGAGGACACCATCGAGGCCCTGAGCGGAGCCGGCTACCGAGTCATCGCTCCTGATCAGATCGGCTTCTGCACCGCCAGCAAGCCCACTCACTACCAGTACAGCTTCCAGCAGCTGGCGTCCAATACCCATGCCCTGCTCGAGCACTTGGGCATCGAGCAGGCCATCGTCCTGGGTCACTCCACCGGCGGCATGCTCGCCACTCGCTATGCCCTGCTCTACCCACAGCAGGTCGAGCGCCTGGCGCTGGTCAACCCCATCGGCCTGGAGGACTGGAAGGCCCTGGGGGTGCCGTACCGCACGGTAGATCAGTGGCATGAACGCGAGCTGAAGCTGGATGCCGAAGGCGTGCGTAACTATGAGCGCAAGACGTACTACGATGGGCGCTGGAAACCTGAGTACGAACGTTGGGTGCAGATGCTGGTGGGACTGAACCAGGGCCCTGGGCACAAGGCCGTGGCATGGAACTCGGCCCTCATCTACGACATGATCTTCACCCAGCCAGTGGTCTACGAGTTCAAGGACCTGAAGATGCCGACCTTGCTGCTGATCGGCGACAAGGACACCACGGCCATCGGCAGCGACATCGCCGCGCCCGAGGTCAAGGCGCGCCTGGGCAACTACAAGGTGCTCGGCCCGCAAGTGGCCAAGCTGATCCCGCAGGGTACGCTGGTGACCTTCGAGGGCCTGGGCCATGCCCCGCAGATCGAGGAACCGCAGCGCTTGCACCAGGCCCTGATCGACTGGCTGGCTCGCTAACGCGCCCAGATCTGCGCTTCATTCCAGCCAAGCTCGGCGAAGTCATCGACCCTCAGGTGCGCCTCGTCTTCGCAGAAGAATTCGTCCAGCTGCGGTGGGTGTACCGAGGTGTCACTGAGCATGGCATGCACCTGCCCGCGGTGATGGATCTGGTGCTCGAACAGGTGTGACAGCAAGCGCAGGCGTGGTTCGCGCTGCAAGCGATCGGGCCGCACGATGCTGACGTAGCGCTGCAATTGGTCATCCTGCAATTGCTGGCAGTAGGCGATCAATCGGTGATCGGCCTGGATCTGCTCGGCATGCAGGTCGGTACAGGTGGCGAAGGCTTGCTCGGGTTCGAAGAAACGTTCACTGTCCAGCTCCGGTGCCTCGCCGCGCTGCTCGCATTCGAGCGCTTGCAGGTAGAACCGGTCCACGGTCAGCAAATGGTTGAGGGTGGCCTTGATCGACGGGAAGAAGCTGCAGCGCGGAGCGACGAACTCATCCTGGGTCAGTTGCAGGCAGGCCTTGTACAGGCGGTGATTGGCCCAGCCATTGTTGTAGGCCTGGGTCAACAGATGATGCGACAACGGCTCCATGATTCGACTCCTTCAGGCGAAGCGTTGCAGTTGCATCTCCCGCAGCCGGCTCAAGGTTCGTCGGAACGGGAACGCCAGATACCCTTCAGTGTAGAGCGCATCCAGCGCCACCTCGGCTTCCAGATACAAGGCGATCCGCCGGTCGTAGCATTCATCGACCAAGGCGATAAAACGTCGCACGCTGTCATCCTTGGGCGAGAGCGCCGGCAGCTCACGGTCCCCGGCCATCACCCGGCTGGCCCCATCCTCGGTGCCGCGGGCAATGCGCCCAGCCCGCTGCGCGGCGCCGAGCGCTGGTACCTCGCTCAGCAGTACAGCCGGGTAGCGGTCGCACAGGGCCATGAATTCCAGGGTCGCCAGCGGTTGTTCGCAGAGGTCGGTGAAGCGGCACCAGACAGCCTGGGCGCTGCGCCGTACTACCTGGACTTGGCGCGAGCCAATGGTCACGGGGGTGTCGGTGCCGACCTCGCCCCTACTCAGTTCCCGGAACACGTCGCCCAGGACACTGGGCTGGCCAGTCTCGCTGACCCAATAGCGCTGGCGCGTCGCGCCTGGGTGCAGGCGGTGGTCGTGTTCGCCGGCCACGGACAGCACCTGCATGTGGCGCTCGATGGCGGCGATGGCCGGCATGAAGCGGTCACGGTTGAAGCCATCGCTGTACAGCTGCATGGGCGGCTGGTTGGACGTGGCGACCAGGGTCACGCCCTGTTCGAACAACACACTGAACAGCCGTCCGAGGATGATCGCGTCACCGATATCGTTGACGAACAGCTCATCGAAGCACAGCACGCGGATGTCTACGGCCAGCTCGCGGGCCAGGGCCTGCAGCGGGTCGGCGGTGCCATTGAGCTGGAAGAGGCGTTGGTGCACCCAAGCCATGAAGTGATGAAAGTGCTGGCGACGCGCAGGCACGGTCAGGCTACGGTGGAACTGGTCCATCAGCCAGGTCTTGCCACGCCCGACCGGCCCCCAGAGGTAGACGCCTGGCACAACCTGGCCGCGCTGCAGCGCCTCGTAACAGGCCTGCAGCGCCATGACCGCCCGCTGCTGAGCGGGGTCATCGATGAAGCCGCCCTGTTCCAGGGCCTCACGGTACAGGGTCAGCGGGTCGTGGGGCATGCCGAGGTCCGGAAAAAAGGGGCCAGGGTACGCGCGTAATGCGCAGGCCGCCACCCTCGCCCCAGGCGCCACCCGTTATTCGCTCAGCCCCACCTTGAGCAAGGCGCCATCCTTGGCGTCGGTCAGCACGTATAGATAGCCGTCGGGACCGACGCGCACATCGCGAATACGTGCCTTGAGGTCGCCCAGCAGGCGTTCCTCGTGCACCACCTTGTCGCCATCGAGTTGCAGGCGGATCAGGTCCTGAGTGACCAGGGCGCCGATGAACAGGTTGTGACCCCAGGCCTTGAACCGTGGGTTGTCATAGAAAGCCATGCCGCTGATGCCTGGCGACTTCTCCCAGACGTGATGTGGGTCGACCATGCCGTCCACATGCTTGCCCTTGGCTTCGGGAATCGGCAGCATCGAGTAGTTGATGCCATGGGTGGCGATCGGCCAACCATAGTTCTTGCCGGCCTGTGGAATGTTGATCTCATCACCGCCGCGCGGGCCGTGCTCGTGGGTCCAGAGCTTGCCCGTCCAGGGATTGATCGCCGCGCCCTGCTGGTTACGGTGGCCGAACGACCAGATTTCCGGACGCACGTTCTTTTGCCCAACAAAGGGGTTGTCCTTGGGCACCTTACCGTCGGGCAGGATGCGCACGAGCTTGCCTTGCAGCTTGTCGAGGTCCTGGGCAGTGGGACGCTGGTTGTTCTCGCCCAGCGCGATGAACAGGTAGCCGTCGCGATCGAACGCCAGGCGCGAGCCGAAATGATTGCCATCGGAAAGCTTGGGCTGCTGGCGGAAGATCACATTGAAGTTTTCAAGCCGGGCCAGGTCCTGCGACAGCTGCCCACGTCCAACCGCAGTGCCGCCCTTGCCATCAGCACCTTCTTCGGCATACGAGAGGTAGACGGTACGGTCCTTGTCGAACTCGGGTGACAGCACGACGTCCAGCAAACCGCCCTGGCCCTGGGCCCAGACTTTGGGCACACCGCTGATGGCAGGCCCCACCCTGCCTTCGCCATTGATCACACGCAGGTTGCCTGGGCGTTCGGTCACCAGCATGCCCTGGCCCTTTGGCAGGAAGGCCAATGCCCAAGGGTTGCGCAGGCCATCGGCGACGGTGCTGACGGTCAGTTGCCCTTCCTCGCTGGGGAACTGCTGTTCGGAAGCCGCCTGTGCCAGCATCGGCAATAGTGCGGCAGCGGCCAGGGTGGTCAGCCAGTTACGTGGGGTCATGCACGATTCCTTCCTGTGAGCGTTCAATGATCAAGGCGCGCGCTGCGAGTCACGCGGCGGGCGGGCGGGTTCAAGGCGGGGTGCCTGCTGTTCACGACGAAGGTTGTCGCCGTTGCCGATGCCGCGGTTATCCAGGGTCGGCGGGCGTGGAATGGGCTGAGTCGAGGGCCCCCGCACCGGTGGGGTGGCTGGAACGCTGCCCTGGCGACTGTTGGGATTGGCGCGCTGGATCGGACTGTTGTACGGGTTGCTGCGCTCGTTAGCCGCTACCACCAGTGGCGCAGCCGAAGCTGCCTGTACGACGGTCCCCATTAACAACCCGATAAACAGAGCTGGCAGTGTCGGTTTCATGCTTGACCTCCTGCGCGAAAAGCGCGCCCAAGCGTTGGATAGCCTACGGCGCTACAGGTTCGCAGAAAAAGCCCATCGCGCGGCGGAGATGATTCCTGATGTTGCTGTCAACGGCGATGGCGGCCGTCCTTGGGACATGACGCTTTCAACATCGCCGTGCATTTGCCACACTCGGTACTCACCTCGCACGCCAAGGCTTCCCCATGCCCCCTACACCGCGCAGCTTGGCCCGTTTGGGCCTGGTCCTCTTGCTGGCCTTGGTGCTGAATGCCTGCGCCCTGTTCCAGGGACGCGACCCGCTGAATATCAGTGTGATCGGCATCGAGCCCCTGCCGGGCCAGGAGCTGGAGCTGCGCATGGCGATCAAGGTTCGCGTGCAGAACCCCAATGATTCAGCCATCGACTACAACGGCATCGCCTTGAACCTGGAGGTCAATGGCCAGCCGCTGGCGGCCGGGGTCAGCGATCAGCAAGGGCGGATCGGCCGCTACGACGAGCAGGTGCTGGTGGTACCGGTAAGCATCACCGCGTTCGCAATGCTGCGCCAGGCCTATGGGCTAAGCCATCTGCAGTCGTTGCAGGGCATGCCTTACGTGGTGCGCGGCAAGCTCGCGAACGGCCCGCTGGGCACCCTGCGTTTCACCGACAGCGGAACGCTCGATCTGCCGCAAAGCGATACCCCTACCTGGTAGGACTTATCCGTGCACGAACTGCATACCTGAGGCCTGCGACCACTGCAACTGCGCGGCGCAGAAGCAGCCAATGGCTGGTTTCGTCAGTGGTCGACTGCCCAGCAAGCCAGGGGGAGATCACACGTGAGTAGGTGGGAGCGTGAATACTGGCCAAGGCTACTTGTTGCTATTGGCAGCAGCCATCATCTTGTTGACTTCGCTGCGCACCATGTTGGCGTACTCGGGCGGCGACAGGCTTTCGAGTTCGGCGCGTACCCATTCGGCCCACTTGCCCTTGCGCCGAGGCTTCTCGGCAATCAGCCGCGCCGCGTCGCCTTTGGCTTTGCCAAGGTTGTTCTGCCAGAGTTCGAACAGCCGCGCCTTTTCTTGCTCGATCTGCGCCCGTTCGACAAAACTCTTGCTGGCCAGATTGAAACTCATGGGTAGTACCTGCCGGTGAAAAATAGGCGCTATCTTACACTGTAGCGGCGAGCGACCGGAACGCCGCTGCAACTTTCCAGGCTCCCAGGCATCCACTGTTCATTCCATCACTCCATGAGGACGCGTTCAATGGCCAGGAAATCCACCCTGCAATCCCAAAGCGAACAGATCAAGGACCAGGCTTTCAGCGAGTTGCAGTCGCTGATCCAGGAATCCGAAAAGCTACTCAGCGACAGTGCTTCGCTAGTCGGTGCCGAAGCGGAAACCCTGCGTGATCAGATTCGCTTGAAACTGCGCCAGGCCAGCGATGCGGTCAGCGGTGCGCGCAGCAAGGCGCAGCCGGCAGTGGAGGCCACCGAGGAATACATTGGTGTGCATCCTTGGCAGACGGTAGCGATTTCCGCAGGCTTCGGCCTGGTGGTCGGGCTGCTGCTGGGCCGCCGCAGCTGACATCATGGTGCGCAAGCCCGCTCCCTGGCGGCTGCCCAGGGAGCGGCACTCAGGCCTTATGGGCAACGGGGATGCCGCTGTGAAAGCGCAACTCACCGTCCGGGGTCGAGATCAATTCAGCCTCTGCTTCCCTCACCAAGGCCGCCACACGGGCGATATCCGTCTCGTCACCGTAGTGGTGCGCCAGTTTCAGATAACCCTGATAGTGCCGGGCCTCGCTCCTGAGCAGGCCATGATAGAACTTGCCTAGCTCTTCATCCAGGTGCGGCGCCAGTGCGGCGAAACGCTCGCAGCTGCGCGCCTCGATGAAGGCACCTACAACCAAGGTGTCTACCAGCTTTGCCGGCTCGTGGGCCCGCACCAGGCGGCGCAGCCCTGAGGCATATCGCCCGGCCGAGACCGGCCTGAGCGGTACCTTGCGACGCCTCATCAGTCGCAGCACCTGTTCATGGTGCACCAACTCCTCACGGGCCAATCGCGACATCATGTTGATCAGCTCGAGATGAGTGTTGTATTTGGCAATCAGGCTCAAGGCCGTGCTGGCCGCCTTGAATTCGCAGTTCTTGTGGTCGATCAACAAGGTTTCCTGGTCGGCGAGCGCCGCCTCGATCCAGGCGTCAGGGGTTGGACAGCCCAGGAAGGCGTCGATTTCAGGAATCAGGGACATAGGCTCAACATACACAAGCTACCGGCAGAGCTGGCGATTATACCGAGGGCAATGACGATCACCAGTGGCTATGCTTGATGTGCATCAAACTGCATCGAGAAAGACGCCGGCTATAGTCAGGCATTGGTCGTCAAAACATCAGGGAGCTCATGCCCATGCAAACCGTCCGCAGCATCCTCGTCGTCCTTGACCCAGAGCACGCCCACAGCCGAGCCCTGACCCGAGCCAAGTTGATCGCGGGGGCCACAGGTGCCCGGCTGCACCTGCTGATGTGCGACAAGAAGCAGGACCACAGCGCCTTGCTGAGCCTACTTTCCAGCCAGTTGCACGATGACGGTCATGACAACGTCACTCATGAACAGACCTGGCAGGACACCTTGCATGACTCGATCATCGGTGTGCAGCAGGCTGAGGGCTGCGAGCTGGTGATCAAGGAGCACCGCCCGGACAACCCTCTGAAAAAGGCGCTGTTGACGCCGAGTGACTGGAAACTGCTACGTCAGTGCCCTTCTGCCGTACTCATGGTCAAGAGCGAACGGTCCTGGACAGGTGGGGTAATCCTGGCTGCCATTGATGTCGGCAACCACGACGAAGCGCATCGCCTACTCCACGCGAGCATCATCGATCATGGTTATGACATTGCCAACCTGGCCAAGGGTGAACTGCACGTAATCAGCGCTCATCCCTCGCCGATGCTTTCGGCCGCGGACCCTGTGTACCAGCTCAAGGAAAGCATCGAGCAACGCTACCGGGAAGCTTGCAGCGCGTTCCAGTCAGAGTTCGATATCAGTGACGAACGCTTGCACATCGCGGAGGGACCTGCAGATGTGCTCATCCCCTATACCGCCAAGAAATACAACGCCGTCGTGACGGTGGTCGGCACCGTGGCGCGCACCGGGATTTCTGGCGCCCTGATCGGAAATACCGCCGAGGTGGTATTGGATTCGCTGGAAAGCGATGTGCTGGTGCTCAAAAGCGAAGAAGTCATCGCTCATCTGGCTGAACTGGCACGTGGTTGAAATCGGTCGCGTATTTGTTAAAAGCGGAAAAGACAAAACCCCTACCTGCTTGCGCAGATAGGGGTTTTGCGAAATGAATCTTGACGATGACCTACTCTCACATGGGGAAACCCCACACTACCATCGGCGATGCATCGTTTCACTACTGAGTTCGGGATGGGATCAGGTGGTTCC
>Ga0160433_100883_pt1 | contig 10262 bp, 10 predicted proteins | sample HID1972K_E0MG_FD_108235 | JGI IMG/M metagenome (GOLD analysis project Ga0160433, IMG submission 108235) | Enriched pill bug-associated microbial communities from UW Madison campus, WI, USA - HID1972K_E0 MG | ecosystem: Host-associated > Arthropoda: Insects > Digestive system > Unclassified ... | reverse complement strand
TCATGGCAACCACTCAGCGGAGAGATGCCGGAGCGGCTGAACGGACTAGTCTCGAAAACTAGAGTAGGGGCAACTCTACCGGGGGTTCAAATCCCCCTCTCTCCGCCACTATTCAATCACTTATACCGTTTCGTTTCAGTGACCAAAATCTCATTGATGCAATCTATGCATTTTTGTTAAGAAAATCCTTACTCCCTCGACCTGTTTCTTGATTCAGTATAGTCCCCGCGGACACATCCCTATGCAGTACCCGTTATCTAAAGCAAAAAGGCAGAAATGTCTGATGACCCCTCTATCTTGTCTGGCTGAATCAACACGCGCCCTACATCGCTAATGTATTACCCGTCATCGTAAAAGAAATGAGATTCCTGAAAGGCCGGCATAAAAAAGCCCGCACGCGGCGGGCTTTAACAGGCTGGTGAGATTTAGAACTGGTAAATCATGCCCACGGCAACGATGTCATCAGTACTGATGCCCGTTGCGCTGTAGAAGTCATCATCGCCATCCAGCAGGTTGATTTTGTAATCAACGTAGGTGGAAAAGTTCTTATTGAAGTAGTAGTTCGCACCAATAGAGACATATTTAAGCAAGTCTTTATCGTTCCAGTTGCTGCCTTGTGCGAAATCTTCTGTCAAGTCTTTGCCTTTAGACTGCAGGTAAGAGATTTCCGGACGCAGACCGAAGTCGAACTGGTACTGTGCAGTGACTTCAAAGTTCTGGGTTTTGTTGGCGATGAGATCTTCCATTACACCGTCACCAAACGGTGTCATGTTGCGGGTTTCTGCATACATCGCGGCCAGATAGACGTTATTCGCATCGTATTTCAGGCCAACAGTCCAGACATCGGCTTTCTCGCCACCGGCTGTGCTGCCGCTTTGCTGTTCATTAGTACGGTCAGACGAGGCATATGCTGCACCCGCGCTGAAGCCCATACCGAAATCGTAAGTGGTAGACAGACCGAAACCGTCGCCGTTGTCCTTACTCATGGAACTGTCGCTACGGTTAACGGTGCCTTCCTGATCGAATACGCCTCCTTCTCCTTCGTTCGCACCCTGATACTGGATTGCGAAGCTCAGACCATCAACCAGGCCGAAGAAGTCGGCGTTACGGTAGGTCGCCATGCCATTGCCGCGGCCAACCATAAAGTTGTCGGTGTAGGTGTAGGAGTCACCACCGAACACAGGAAGCATATCGGTCCAGGCTTCTACGTCATATACCACGCCATAGTTACGGCCGTAATCGAATGAACCGTACTCACCGAATTTCAGGCCAGCAAAGCCCAGACGGGTTGCAGACTGGTTGCTACTGTTCTCAGTGTCGTTGGCCTGGATGTTGTATTCCCACTGGCCGTAGCCGATCAGATCGTTGGTGATCTGGGTTTCGCCCCTGAAGCCGATACGCACATAGGTTGCGTCGCCATCGTTGCCACCATCTTCAGAGAACTGATGACGGGCATCGACTTTGCCGTACAGGTCGAGTTTATTGCTGTCTTTATTATAAATCTCAGCCGCATTTGCTGCGCCAGCCAGCAATAAAGCCGGCACGAGAATTGCCAATACATTTCTTTTCATTATACATTCCTTTGAATGGTTTATTTTATGAATATAAAGAGGCTCTATCCGGACTTCCAAATGATAGTCGCGACTGAGTCAGTTTAATTTAAACAAATCGGGTAAGTAAATTGTTTAAATCAATTCCATGGCTTTCTGTTAGGTTATTCATATGTCATTGTAATGAAAGGCTTGGTGGTATTCATGTCGCTAATTTATTGGGCTGCCGGAGTTTTCATTGTGGCAGAGAATGTTTTTGAAATGGCATTCATGAAACAAATAAAGATGAGTTAATTAATCATCATGATTATCATAAAGGCAAAAAAAACCTGACAAAATATTTTGTCAGGTCGTTATTAAAAGTAATAAAAGTGAGTGCAGTGTAAAAACAACAAAAAGCAGACGGATCTTTACATGATGTAAAAATAAAAGGAAGTATGGAATCTGACAGTTTGCTCTCATGTGAAGCAAAATAAGAAAATCATTTGATTAAGCCCTGCCGAAAGGGGGATGACATCACCCGATTCGCCATCAAGCTGAACATTGCTGAAGACCAGAGAACGCTCAGGAAGCTGACATAAAAAACTGCTATTCTCGTCTCTCTAATGACGTAGCGCCGAGGGAAGAATGACCCTGCAAGCCTGGCAACAACGCTTTGAAAACTGGCTGATCGAGCATCACGCCGATGACGACGCGGCCCATGACATATCCCATTTCCGTCGCGTCTGGGCGACCGCACAACGCTTATCGGAAGGCGAAAAGGTCGATGAGCGCGTCATCCTGACGGCCTGTTATTTTCATGACATCGTCAGCCTGCCGAAAAATCATCCCGAACGCAGTCGTTCGTCGGTCATGGCGGCGCAAAAAACACTAAACCTCCTGCGGGACGACTTCCCCGATTTCCCTGAAACGCTCTATCCTGCCGTCGCGCACGCGATTGAAGCGCACAGCCACAGCGCAAACATTACGCCCACCACCCGGGAAGCCAAAATTGTGCAGGATGCCGACAGGCTGGAATCGCTGGGGGCCATTGGTCTGGCGCGCGTGTTTACCGTGGCAGGGCGCTTAAACGTTTCCCTGTTCAACGCCGACGATCCGTTTGCTGATTCCCGGCCGCTTAATGACCAGCGTTACGCCCTCGATCATTTTCAGAACAAACTCCTGAGACTCCCGGCGACGATGCAAACCGAGCAGGGTAAAGCCCTGGCCGTGCACAATGCCCGCTATCTGGTGCAGTTTATGGCTAAAATCAGCGCAGAGTTGCAGGGCGACTATCTGGAATATGATAAGGATATTCTGACGCGTTTTGCGCCGCACGCCTGAGTTCAGCCGGGGAAATTGTGTTACTCTCAGCGTAAATGGTCTGTCCCGGTTACTGAAATGCAGCACACACTTACTCGCACTCTCCCCACTCAAGACGCGGAATATTCCGGGCCAGACGCACAGGCGCTGCTGAATCAGCTGCTGGCGATATACGATGTAAAAACCCTGGTGGCCACACTGAACGCGGTGGGCGAACAGCACTGGAGCCCGGCTATCCTGAAGCGCGCCACGGACAACGGCAAAATCAATCGCCGTCTGGGTGAAAATGAGTTTTCCCGTCTGGCGGCGCTGCTGCCGCAGCCTTCCGCGCAACCCACGTCATTTCGCTTCATTGATTTATTCGCCGGTATCGGCGGGATCCGCAACGGCTTTGAAGCCATCGGCGGTCAGTGCGTGTTTACCAGCGAATGGAATAAGCACGCCGTGCGCACCTATAAAGCGAACTGGTACTGCGATCCGACTGAACATCAGTTTAATGAAGACATCCGCGATGTGACGCTCAGCCACAAAGCGGAGGTCAGCGACAGCGAAGCCGCGGCACATATTCGTCGCATTATTCCGCAGCACGACGTATTGCTGGCGGGCTTTCCATGTCAGCCGTTTTCACTGGCGGGCGTGTCGAAGAAAAACGCCATGGGACGGGCGCACGGTTTTGCCTGCGATACGCAAGGCACGCTGTTTTTCGATGTGGCGCGGATCATTGATGCCTGTCGTCCGGCCATTTTTGTGCTGGAAAACGTCAAGAACCTGAAAAGCCACGACGGCGGTAAAACCTTCCGTATCATCATGCAAACGCTGGATGCGCTGGGCTATGACGTGTCTGATTCCGCGGAAATGGGCGCTGACGATCCGAAAATTATCGACGGGCAGCATTTCCTGCCGCAGCACCGGGAACGCATCGTGCTGGTGGGTTTTCGTCGGGACCAGAATCTGCATCAGGGCTTCACGCTGCGGGATCTCCCCGCGCTGTATCCGGAACGTCGCCCGACGTTCGGCGAATTGCTCGAACCCACGGTGGACGCCAAATTTATCCTCACCCCCGTGCTGTGGAAATACCTGTATCGCTATGCCAAAAAACATCAGGCGCGCGGGAACGGTTTTGGTTACGGGCTGGTTGATCCGACCCGACCGGGCAGTGTGGCCCGCACGCTTTCTGCACGTTATTACAAAGACGGCGCGGAGATCCTGATCGACAGAGGATGGGACAAAGCGCTCGGCGAGCAAAACTTTGACGATCCGCAAAACCAGCAGCGACGTCCGCGTCGTCTGACGCCACGCGAGTGCGCACGACTGATGGGCTTTGAATCGCCACAGGGTTATCAGTTCCGCATACCGGTGTCCGATACCCAGGCCTATCGCCAGTTTGGCAACTCGGTGGTGGTTCCCGCCTTTGCAGCGGTGGCGAAGTTGCTTAATTCCCGCATTTTGCAGGCAGTGCAACTGCGCCAGGCAGAAAAAGCCGATGGCGGACGTTCATAACCCCACCACGCGAAGCAAAAATATGCGTGCCATCGGCACGCAGAATACCGCCATTGAAAAACGCCTGGCCGCATTGCTGAACGACGTCGGTTTTGACTACACCGTTCAGGATGCAACCTTGCCCGGCCGCCCCGATTTTGTCCTCTCTGAATACCGCTGCATTCTCTTCACCCACGGCTGTTTCTGGCATCATCACGACTGCTATCTGTTTAACGTTCCCGAAACGCGGACCGAATTCTGGCTGCAAAAAATAGGTAAAAATGTGGTGAGGGATGCGCGAGATATTGCACTGCTCCAGGAGCAGGGCTGGCGCGTGCTGGTGGTCTGGGAATGTGCGCTGCGAGGAAAACTGAAACTCAGTGATGCGGCGTTAACGGAGAGGCTGGAAGAGTGGATCTGCGGCGGCGAGGGCAGCACACAGATCGACACTCAAGGCATTGCGCCGCTGGCGGTTACTTCTCCAGCTCGCACGCCGTAGCGGGCGCACGCACCGGGAACAGGGTTTTGCCGAGCGTCACCAGCACCACCGCGAAGATAATCACCCCCAATGCCAGCCATTCAATCGTCGACAGCGATTCGCCGCCAAAGCTAGTGCCAAGCAGCACCGCCACCACCGGATTGACGTAGGCGTAGCTGGTGGCGACCGCCGGGGAGACGTTGCGAATCAGATACATATAGGCATTTATGGCAATCAGCGAACCGAAAATGGCCAGGTAAGCCACCGCCAGGAAGCCTGACAGCGTCGGCATCTGCGTCAAGCGTTCGCCGGTGACAACCGACCCGCACATCAGCACCAATCCCGCCGCCAGCATTTCAACGGCTCCGGCCATCATGCCGCTCGGTAGCTCAATGCGTGAGCCATATACCGAACCAAACGCCCAACTCAGCGAGCCAATCAGGATAAGGATCGCACCCCATGGATTACCGCTCAGGTTGCCGCCGCTGTTCAGCAGCACGATGCCCGCCAGGCCAATGGCGATGCCGATCCATTCCAGTTTGCGGGTTTTAATCCCGAACACATAACTGAAGCACAGCGCAAAAAGCGGCACCGTGGCGACCATCACCGCCGCAATGCCTGAAGCCACATGCTGATGCTCGGCGATAGTGACAAAACCGTTGCCGATAGCCAGCAGCAGCACGCCAATCAGGGCGGCGTTGAGCAGTGGGCGACGGGCGGGTAGTTTATGTCCGGTCAGCAGCAAATAGGCCATCAGCAGAACACCGGCAGACAGAAAGCGCACCCCGGCCATCATCATCGGCGGCCAGCTTTCCACCCCAATGCTGATAGCAAAATAGGTCGATCCCCAGATGATATAAAGTGCAAAAAGCGCTCCAATGAGCGGTAATAGTTGTCGGCTGTGCATGACGTTTCTCAAACAATGAATTATGCGCATACAGTTAACGGGAAAACCCGTCGTCTGGCGAGCGCTTTAATTAGCAAGCTATGTTGTATTTTTGTTGACACTTTGTGCGCGTGGGCGAGTCGCGTCTTTTGCTTCATACTGTAGGGCAGATAAACCAATAACTAACGAAGGAGCATCATTTGGCCGGGAGCAGTCTTTTAACGTTACTCGACGATATTGCCACGCTGTTGGACGATATTTCGATGATGGGCAAACTGGCGGCGAAGAAAACCGCCGGAGTATTAGGGGATGATTTGTCGCTCAACGCGCAGCAGGTGTCTGGTGTGCGCGCCAATCGTGAGCTGCCGGTGGTATGGAGCGTGGCGAAAGGATCATTCCTGAATAAGGTGATCCTCGTGCCCTTAGCGTTGTTAATCAGCGCCTTTTTACCGTGGGCCATCACGCCGCTGCTGATGATTGGCGGGGCGTTTCTGTGTTTTGAAGGCGTCGAAAAAGTGCTGCACTCGCTGCATGCGCGCAAACACAAAGAAGGGCCAGAGGAGCGTAAGCAGCGCCTGGCGACCATCGCTAATCAGGATCCGATGGAGTTTGAGCGCGATAAAGTGAAAGGCGCAGTGCGCACGGATTTCATTCTGTCCGCTGAAATCGTGGCGATCACGCTCGGCATCGTGGCCGATGCACCGCTGCTCAATCAGGTACTTATCCTCTCCGGCATTGCAATCCTTGTCACCATTGGCGTATATGGCCTGGTGGGCGTGATTGTTAAACTTGACGACATGGGCTTTTGGCTGGTGGAGAAAACCAGCGCCATCGCCAAAGCGGTGGGCAACGCGCTGCTGTTTATCGCGCCGTTGCTGATGAAGGTGCTGACGGTGGTCGGGACGCTGGCGATGTTTTTAGTCGGCGGCGGGATCGTGGTTCACGGTATCGCGCCCCTGCATCATCTTATTGAAGATTTTGCCGCAGGGCAGGGTGGCATCGTTGCACTGCTCGCGCCGACGTTGTTTAATTTAGTCTTCGGTTTTGTGGTTGGCGCGGTTGTTCTGACGGGCGTCAATCTGGTGTCGCGGCTGCGTTCGGCTGCGTAAATATTTTTCAGCGACTACGCAAAGCCCGTCATTTTCAGCTATCGTGAAACAGTTTCACTCTGATACCGGAGGCAGTCATGGTCTTTTTGGTCAGTGATGAAGTTAAGCCGAAAATGGGTGGGCCGCGTATGGTTGTCACCGGCTATGCCAGCGGAATGATTGAATGCCGTTGGTATGATGGGTTTGGCGTTAAGCGGGAAGCGTTCCGCGAAGACGAACTGGTGCCGGGAGACGGGCGGATTCAAGACGAGGCATAACGATCCCGCCCGGCAAATGCCGGGCGTTTTCGTTGGTCGTGGCTCAGTATCAGGGAATGTCAGGGAGTTTGAGTGCACCCCGTAACACAAGTGGATAATCCGCGCTGGCTGAAAAGACTCAGCCGTCATAGCAACCCGGGTCGGGTAGTGAATGTATGTTTTTTTGTCGTGCTGCTGTTTTCGACGCTGCTGACCTGGCGCGAAGTCGCTGTTCTTGAAGACGCGTATATTTCCAGCCAGCGCAACACGCTCGAAAACGTAGCGCATGAATACAACAACCAGCTACAAATCAATATCGACCGGCTGACGTTTTACCGCAACGGTATGCAGGCAGCCCTTCGCACGCCGCTGACTTTCGAAGGGATCAACCGTGCCGACGCGGAGTTTCAGCGCAAGCGCACGCTTCACCAGTGGTCCATTTCGTTGGACAACCGCCGAACGTTGCCGGTGCACGGCGTTTCTGACGCCTTTGTCGAGGAAACGACGCTCCTCTCCCGCGACAACGCGCTGCTCGGCAATGAACTGACCGCTGCCCTGGAAGTGGGCTATCTGTTGCGGCTTTCTACCACCCTCAAACGCACGACGCAGCAAATGCTGTATGTCTCGCGTGCCGGCTTTTTTATCGCCAGCAATTCGCTCGGCGCCAATGATGATGCGGTCGAGCAGTATTATGGTCTGGTCACCAGCCCGTGGTTTACCGACCAGACCGAGCACAATAACCCGGAGCGCGGCATTCGCTGGCTGAGCTGGATGGCCGACATGCCAAAAGGCGAGGAACGTCGCGTGGCCGTTTCACTTCCTGTGGATTATGAGCATTACTGGCATGGCGTGCTGGCGATTGAGTTTTCCCTCGCGCAAATGAAACAGCTGTTGATCACGGCGACGCAGGGTGAAGAAGAAGGTGAATACCGTCTGTATGACCGGAAAATGAATTTACTGGCCAGTTCTCTGTCGCCTGGCGACACGCCATCGCCGTTAAGCGAGCCGGAAAAAGCCCAACTGGCGCAGGCGTTTGAGCATGATGATCGTGGGGGCCTGCGTTTTACCACCCGTTATGTAAACTGGGAAAAAATACGCAATTTTGATGGCGTCCTGCTGCGTATTCACAATCTTGATGAGGGCGTGCGTGGCGATTTCGGCACTATTTCGATTGCCCTGGGCCTGTTGTGGGCGCTGTTTACCTCGATGCTTATTCTTGCGTGGGTAGTGATTCGTCGGATGGTGCGCAACATGAGTACGTTGCAGGAATCACTGCAATGGCAGGCATGGCATGACGGCCTGACCCGCCTGTACAACCGCAGTTCACTGTTCGATTTAGCGGGTAAAGCGGCAAAACAAAGCGAGGCTCATGGCCAGCCGGTGTCGGTGATACAGCTCGATCTCGATTACTTTAAACGCATCAATGACCGCTTCGGTCATCAGGCGGGCGACCGGGTGCTGACCCACGTGGCGGGCACCATCGGCGAGAAAATCCGCAAAACGGATCTGGCCGGACGCGTCGGCGGGGAAGAGTTCTGTATCGTCCTGCCGGACACCTCGCGGGAAGAGGCCTGTGCGATGGCGGAACGCATCCGGGTGCGAATCAACAGCCGTGAAATCCTGATTGGTAAAAGCGCGACGCTGCGTATCAGCGCCTCGTTTGGCGTCAGCAGCAGCGAGGAGAAAGGGATGTTTGATATCGAATATCTGCAATCCATTGCCGATGGTCGTCTGTATCTGGCTAAGCAAAAAGGGCGCAACCGGGTGTGCTGTCAGGACGATGATAGCCAGTGATCCAGGCCTTCACGCCAGCCGTCCGGGCCGCTTTCACGGGTGTGATACACCCGCTCGGGGGAATCATCTTTCAGCCTGACGCCCTCGCGATTTAAGCCTTTGACCACTACCGCATAGTCGGTGGTGTCGAGCAGCGGGGCATCGTTCGGCCCATCGCCCAGGCCAATAGACAGCCGACGAAATCCTTCTCGTGCCTGATAGCGGCTCTGTAGCCAGGTCACGGCCTGGGCTTTGCCGCCGCGCTCATCCAGCACGTGCCAGAACCGCGCGCCTTGTACAAACTGCAGGCCAAGAGACGTCAGGGTCGCGGTAAATTCCAGCATCTTCTCGTCGGTATCGCGCCAGATGAGCGTTTCAGACGCCTCATGCAGGCGTGAGAGTTCCGCATGACGCAGATTCATGCCGGTCCATTCGCTGATGGTTTGCTCATTCACGTCCGAAAAGGTGGTGAATTTAAAACCGTCATTTTCCCGTAACTGTTGCAGGATACGTTGAATTTCTTGGTGAGCAGAACCGGTGATCAGACGTGGGTATTCCTCATCGTCCTGCCACTCTTCGGCCAGCTGAATCACCGCGCCGTTCTCGGCAATTAGCGGCTGCGCGCCAAGCTCCAGCTCTTTTTGCAGGAGCATCATTTCCACCGCCGTTTTGCTGCTACACAGCACTACCGGCACATTGTGTTGCTTCAGGCGTAACAGCCAGTCGCGGGCGGGTTCCCATAGCTGGGTGTGGCTGTCGAGCAAAGTGCCCTCAACGTCGGTAAAGACAATCAGGGGTTGATCCAGTTCGGGCATTACCTCTCCTTAAACGTAAACGCAGACAAGAAAAATCCTAAAAACATTCATCGTAATTATGAATAATGCTTGTCTTACAAAAAAATTGAGGATAATGTCTTATCCGCATCAGATTTCTTGGTGTAACGAATTTTCAAGTGCTTCTTGCTAAAGCAAGTTTCAACCCGATCACTCCATGGTCGGGTTTTTTTTGGCCTGCATTCAGCGATTCACTTCCGTGATGCTGAAATCATGGATATCAAGCTCAAAGGCTTCGGCCAGCTCACGCCAGGTGTGGTACTCACGTCCATCAATACTGACATGATGGGTGGAGTCTCCGGCGCGGTGTACTTCGCTCTCGCTGATTTCGTTGATCGCGTCGAGCAGGGCATCAACATCAACGTTTACTTCGCGCTTGGCAGTATCGCTATACTCTTTGGCAGTTTTCATTGTGGGGCCCTCATTCATTCACCCAACATAAAGTATAGACCGTTGAAAAAAACACCCATTGGCGCGCCGGACGCTGTCAGCCCGGGCGTTTTGTTCTACACTGGCTGAAGTAAAAGACAGGAGAAAAGGTATGCAGGTTAACGATCGAGTAACGGTCAAAACGGACGGTGGCCCACGTCGGCCAGGTGTGGTGCTGGCAGTAGAG
>Ga0160433_100878_pt1 | contig 10333 bp, 9 predicted proteins | sample HID1972K_E0MG_FD_108235 | JGI IMG/M metagenome (GOLD analysis project Ga0160433, IMG submission 108235) | Enriched pill bug-associated microbial communities from UW Madison campus, WI, USA - HID1972K_E0 MG | ecosystem: Host-associated > Arthropoda: Insects > Digestive system > Unclassified ... | reverse complement strand
CAATTAGGGGAAGCGCTGTTTTATGACCAGCGTCTATCAGGAGATGGTAGCAGAAGTTGCTCCTCATGCCATAATGCTAACCTAGGCTTTGCGGATGGAATGGCTACCAATACCAGCATCTACAATAAAGACAAACGCTTGCCTCGAAATACACCTACCCTCCTCAATTCAGCTCTTCAATCGAATTATTTTTACGATATGCGTACCTTGACTTTAGAGGATCAAACGTTGGATGTTATCCAGAATAAAGATGAAATGCATGGAAATCTTGAGGAAATAAATGCTTACTTGTGTCAAGACTCGACATACCAGCAATTGTTTGATAAAGCGTTTCCATCAAGAACAGAAAAAGTTATTCAACCTTCACAGGTAGCCAATGCATTGGCCACCTATGTACGTAGTCTTACCAAACTCAACAGTAGATTTGATCACTATATGCAGGGCGAAAAAGAGGCAATGACCAAAGAAGAAATTAATGGTCTTAATCTGTTTATGGGTAAAGCGAAATGTGCTACTTGCCATTTTGTACCTTTGTTTAATGGCACCACTCCTCCCAAATATATGACAAGTGAAGCTGAAGTCATCGGTGTTCCCCTATCCATAAATGATTCCATAATCGATCCTGATAAAGGCTGGTATGATGTTGTCGGGGTTAATTCTTACAAATACGCTTTTAAAACACCTACAGTTCGTAATATCGATCAAACCGCACCTTATATGCACAATGGCATTTATAAAACTTTAGAAGAAGTTATGGAATTTTACAATAATGCGGGAGCAATCGGTCTGGGCTTCAGGTTGGAGAACATGACCCTTTCCGAAGACAGCCTGCAACTGTCTGATAAAGAAATTGATCATATAGTTAAGTTTATGAAGAGCCTTAACGATCTATAAAAACAGTAACATCGGGTTAGCAAGACGAAATACCTGATAGTAAACAAATAGTTATTTATTGAAATAATAACTAAGTTTGACATGTTAATATCTTACCATGAATAAAAATACGAAGCCTACTGTTTTGCGTTCAATACTATCTGTAAAAAGAACAGAATACCTTACTCCCCATTATATCCGTATAACCCTGACAGGCGATGATGTGGCCTTATTTAAGGAAGCTACAATTGGCGTAAACAATAAAATATTTCTACCACCAACTGGTGTAAATGAAATCCATTTTCCTGTTTTTAATGAAAATACTGAAAAATGGGACGATCCGCCAGAAGAATTAAAACCGATTGTACGTACATATACTCATCGTGGCATTGACCTTGATAAACAGGAGATGATCATCGATTTTGTTGCGCATGGCGACAGCGGACCAGCTTCTGCCTGGGCTATTCAGGCAAAGCCTGGCGATCTGCTTGGTGTTGCAATGAAAGCAAAGATTTCAGTACTCTATCCACAAGCAGATTGGTATTTGCTGGCAGGTGATGCTACCGGAATTCCTGTCCTAGCAAGCATTCTGGAAAGTCTGCCAGCCAACGCTAAGGGAATTGCGTATATTGAAGTACTCAGCAAAGACGAGGAGTTGCCTTTAACTACTGCTGCAGACATACAGATCAATTGGGTTCACAACCCTGCACCGGGAGAAAACTCTTTATTATCAGATACTGTACGAGGTATAACCCTTCCTGATCACACAAGCATCACCGTTTTCGGCTGTGTAGCTGCAGAATTTTCCAATGTAAAAAACATCCGTAGTTTTCTACGTAAAGAAAAAGGCTGGCCACAGGAAGCATTGTATGCTTATTCATATTGGCGATATGGTAAAAGTGAAGATGGTTCGGTCAAAGAGCGGCAAGAAGAAAAACGCTCCCTCTCCTGATATACATTTGGAAGAAAAACGATTTTACTTTATAGACCAATAAGACTATCTCTATACATCAACTCATTATTTATGTGGAAATACTACGCACTTTTATCTGCTTTTTTTGCCGCCTTAACCGCTATTCTATCTAAAGTTGGTGTAAAGGGAATCAATGGCAATGTAGCAACCGCCATACGTACCTTTATTGTACTTATTTTGGCTTGGGCGATTGTTTTAGCCAGCGGTCAACTAAAAGAGATCAAAGAAATAAACAAACTCAACCTTTTGTTTTTAGTCCTTTCAGGAATAGCGACAGGTTTATCCTGGATATTCTATTTTAAGGCGCTCGAAACCGGAGATATATCCAAGGTGGCGCCAATCGATAAATTAAGCGTAGTATTCGCGATGGTATTAGCTTTCTTAATATTAAAAGAACCCTTTACACCACAAACCATTATTGGTGGTTTATTAATTACAGGAGGAACGCTAGTACTAATTTGGCAATAACCTATACTATCAATTAGTTCCATCTTAATTCTGCTTAGCTTCATTTACGGTAAATGAATATGCGAACACAATGGTATATAAGACCTACCTATTTTGGTACGCTATTTGAGCAAAAACACTCGAAACTAAAACAAATAAATATGCAATTTATTATCCGACTTGTCTTAATGGCTTTAGCAATCATGTTAACAGCATATATTATACCCGGCGTTGAAATTGCAGGATTCTGGAGTGCCTTATTAGCAGGAATATTAATAGCTTTTGTCAATGCATTTATTGGTGGTATTTTGCGTATTCTTACTTTTCCTATTAATTTTCTGACGTTTGGATTGATGTCTTTTGTTATCACTGTCCTAATGATTATGTTAGTCGACGCGATGATGACAAGCTTTAATATTAGTGGCTTTTGGGTTACGGCACTTTTTGCTATTGTTCTTGCGTTGATTCAAACTCTTTTCAGCCGACTATTTTATCCAAAAAGCGTGTAGATTTAACCTCTTCACTTTTGACTTAGCTACCCATGCCAAATACGTGGAAAAAAACATTTGCCATTATCTGGACTGGCCAATTTATGTCACTGCTGAGCAGTTCGGCCGTTAATTTTGCTATTATCATATGGTTAAGTCTGGAAACAAAATCAGCTGAAGTGTTGGCTTACGCTGCTATCGCAGGATTTTTACCTCAAACACTCATCGGTCCATTTGCCGGTGTATATATTGACCGCTGGGATCGCAAAATCACAATGATTATTTCGGATGGTTTTATCGCCATCTGTACCTTGTGCATGTCTATATTGTTCTATTTAGGCTATTATGAGATAACCTTCATTTATGCAATCTTATCTCTGCGTTCTCTTGGATCAGCATTTCATGGGCCAGCTATGCAAGCCTCTGTACCATTGTTGGCTCCAAAGTCGGAACTGCTGCGTATTGCAGGCATTAATCAAATTATTCAATCTGTATCCAATATCGCAGGACCAGCTATAGGAGCATTGGCCATTGGATTAATGAATATTGGGCAAGTACTACTTCTTGATATTGGAGGAGCGGTTATCGCTATTATTTCCCTCTTATTTGTAAAAATACCCAATCCGGAACATGCACAAAAGGAAAAGGCAAGTATCGGTCAGGTGCTACGCGATATTTCAGTCGGAATACAAGCAGTGATTCGAAATAAAGGGCTCTCGTTTATGTTTTTATTCTCAATACTTGCAACCTTTTGCATTATGCCGATAGCTGTGCTTTTTCCACTAATGACCTTAGAACATTTTGGTGGTGGAAAAATGGAAATGAGTGTCATTGAAGTAGCATGGGGAGTCGGCATGTTGGCCGGTGGTGGATTACTCGGTATTTTTAAGCCGACAATAAATAAGGTCATTATTTTAAATTGCATGCATTTGCTACTTGGAATAACATTAGCCTATTCCGGCATATTACCTGCTGATGCCTTTATTTTATTCACAGTACTTACCATTATAGGAGGTATTGCAGCATCTATGTTTAATGCCAGTTTTACGACAATAATACAGGAAAAAGTTGACCCTGCAATGCTGGGACGAGTATTTTCGATGTATTTCAGCATCGCTCTCCTACCCTCGATGCTTGGTTTATTAGGAACCGGATTTATCGCTGACAGTATCGGCATTGGCTTAACATTTATAATTTTGGGAAGTGTTATTGCATTAATTGGGGTGGTATCCTTTTTTGTACCATCGCTTATGCATTTAGGTGTAAGAGAAAACACTCCTAAAATAGAAGAGGAAAGAGAATAAAAAAATCATCTGGAGCTATGCGCTCCAGATGATTTAAATAAAAGTACCCTATCTCGAAAATAAGAATCTCTAAAAGAGTTTAAACCTTTTCTGCCTGATAGCCAGATTTTTTCAGTGCTTTTAAAATAGCTTCTTCTGAAGCTTCACTTTTAACAGTTAAAATCTTTTGTGAGTCCTGAAGATCCACGTTCCAATTACCTTCTCCGACAGTTTCATTTAAATCGGGAGTTACTTTGGCGACGCAGCCGTCACATTTGAGATTTGTTTTAAATTTTGATTCTTCCATATTATTTAAATTTTATAATTTAATTGTTTTTAACCGAAGACTGTTACTTACCACGGAAACTGAACTTAGCGCCATTGCGGCTCCCGCAATCATCGGATCAAGTAGAAATCCATTATAGAAATACAATACACCGGCTGCCAATGGGATGCCTATGATATTATAGATAAATGCCCAAAAAAGATTTTGGCGGATAGTTTTTACAGTCTTTTTAGATAATCTTAACGCTTTCGGAATTGATTGGAGGTCAGAAGTAATAAGCGTCATTTTAGCTACGTCCATCGCTATGTCAGAACCTTTACCCATTGCTATGCTTACATCGGCCTGAGCCAAAGCCTGGGAATCATTGATCCCATCGCCCACCATTGCAACTATTAGACCTTGCTTTTGCAAGTCCTTTACAAAATCTGCCTTTTCGGATGGCTGTACCTCTGCTTTAAACTTTTCTATCCCTACCTCTTTTGCTACAGCAGCAGCAGTCTGCTTATTATCGCCGGTAAGCATATAAACCTCAATTCCCATTTTCTGTAGCTGACTCACGGCCTTAATAGAAGTTGTCTTAATCTGATCAGCAATCGCAATAACAGCAAGTACCTTTTCTGAATTAGCGAAATAAATAACCGTGTTCGCTAGGCTTTGAAATTTAGCAGCTTTTTGAGATAGCAGTTCAGTGAATTGAATGTTGTTATCATCCATCAATTTTTTATTCCCCACAAAGTAGTTTGTATTATTAAATACTCCTTTGACACCTCGCGCTGTTAAGCTCTCAAAATGTTCTGTTTGAATTCCTGTTATGGCATTTAGCTTTAATTCATTGATAACCGCTTCAGCTAATGGATGCTCGGATTGAACTTCAAGATCATATAGTATTCTTTTAAGATCTTCTTTATCAACAAATTCTTCATTCCACTCAAAAGCAACGACCTTGGGCTTACCTTCGGTTATAGTTCCCGTTTTGTCTAATATGAGTGCATTTACTTTGTAACCAAGTTCAAGACTTTCAGCATCTTTAATCAGGATATTATTTTCTGCGCCTTTACCTATTCCTACCATAATTGCAGTTGGAGTTGCAAGTCCCAATGCACAAGGGCATGCAATAACCAATACTGTAATTGACGTAAGTAACGCATACGTAAACGCATCTTCTCCGCCAAAAGTCATCCAGGCAGCAAACGTAAGTATGGAAATTCCGATAACTATTGGAACAAAAATACCTGCAACTTTATCCACGAGTCTTTGTACTGGTGCCTTACTGCCTTGCGCTTCCTGCACCATTTTAATAATATGGGAAAGCAGGGTTTCACTCCCCACCTTTTCTGCTATAAATTGAAAGCTTCCTTTTTGATTGACGGTTCCGGAAAACACCTGATCATTTAGTTGCTTTTGAACTGGTATTGGTTCTCCATTGATCATGCTCTCATCCACATAAGACAAACCCGAAATAAGTTTTCCATCAACAGGAATTCTCTCGCCTGGACGGACAATTATAACATTTCCTTTGACAACTTCTGAAACAGGAATATCAACTTCTTTTTCTTCAATAAGGATCCGAACAGTTTTTGGCTGCAAGTTCATTAACTTCTTTATTGCAGAAGAAGTATTTGACTTAGCTCGCTCTTCCAGTAATTTGCCTAAGGATATAAAGGCAATTATCACTGCTGCTGCTTCATAATAAACATGAGCTTCCAGGCCTCTGTTTTGCCAAAATGCTGGATTTACAGTATTAAAAACACTGAAAACAAAGGCTATTCCGGTGCTTAAGGCAACTAATGTATCCATGTTTGCTTTACCATGCCTGACTTGTTTCCATGCATTTATAAAAAAGTTCCTTCCAAACCAAAACAGAACTGGAATGGTTAAGACCATCGATATCCAATTACCATAAGGTATGTTCATAAAAAACATACCGATAATAAAAACAGGCAAAGCAAAGATAGAGGCCCAGATCGTTCGGTACTTAACTTCTTTATAATGTTTTAAGTGGATTTCTTCTTGCAGTTGGGTTGAATCGTCCTCATCTATAATTAAATCATAGCCAATCGATTGTACTTCCTTTTGCAGTTTTTCAGGACTCGTAACAGCTTCATCATATTCAGCCCACGCATTTTCATTTGCATAATTGACACTAGCATCTATAACTCCATCTGTGGCTTTGAGGATAGATTCAACACTTGCCGAACAAGATGCACAGCTCATGCCTGTTACCGGGAAAGTCTTACGAATAGATTTTTGTTTTAATTGAGCTTCCATATCCATTATATATGAACCTTTTCTTCGTTTTTAAAAAGTACTGTACCAGCGAATTCGGGTTGATATTTAATTCCAGGATCTAGAAAGTGCATATGTAAAACTCTTGAAAACCGAAAGTTGAAAGGAGCAAGTAAAACAATACCTGTTAAGATAACCCCTAAATAGAGATACACATTTTCTGAACCACCTGAAAGTACCGAAGTTGCGATTCCTAAAGTTATAATTTCAGCAACTGCAAGAGCATAGCTGACAAACATTGCCACATAAAAGTAACCTGGATGTCTTTCGTAAAACAAGTCACAAGAAGGACAACGTTTATACATTGTTTGACTTAGGAAACCGGGTTTAAACATGTTCCCTTTTCGACAGCGGGCACATTGAGAATGCACTAAAGCATATGTAATGGAAACCTCTTCTTTATTATTGTCTTTCATATCTATATTGATTTTTTTGATCTTCAATACAAATATCGCCTATATAGCAGAGGAATCCCTTACATAACTTTTGTTTTCATTTACATAATTAATGGCTAGACAGTATCCAGTGGCTTGCGGAAATTATCTGTAATTCTGGATGCTTTAAATTGAGACGGCGTTTGCCCCGTGATTTTTTTAAACTGATTGGAAAGGTGCGCAACACTGCTATAACCAAGTTTATAAGAAATTTCACTTAACGTAAGCTCATCATAAAAAAGCAACTCTTTTACTCGCTCTATCTTCTGACGTATAATGTACTGCTCAAGTGTATGGCCCTCGACTGATGAAAACAGGGAGCTTAAATAATTATAATCATGATGAAGACCATTGGATAAAAGAGAAGACCAATTCACTTTAAGTTCTAAGTTATCGGAATGGTGAATTTTATTAATGATAAAGTTTTTTATGCGCTCAATCAATCGTGCCTTGTCTGTATCAAGTAATTCAAAACCATGTGCATTTAGCATTTCAGAAACTTTATTTTTCAGTTCGGAACTTATATCTCCTTCTAGTTTCACGAAACCCATCCCTACTTCTAAAGGATGCAGATTAAGTTTTTTAAGTTCCTCACTAACAACAAATATGCAACGGTCGCATACCATATTCTTTATATGCAATTCAGTCATTGGTCTAATCTTTAATTCTTTACAAAATTACTGATTAATTAGCTAGAATAGTTACCAGGCGATGGCCATTTTAATTATGCTTCGCAACTTACACAAGTAACCATATTTGCTATAAACTCTTTCGATACACTTTGACTTCTTTGATAATACAAGGTTTTAACTCCTAATTTCCATGCTTCTATCATCAGCATATTCACATCTTTTACAGGCAGATTAGATGGGATATTCAAGTTCAGACTTTGCGCCTGATCAATGTATTTTTGTCTGATTGAAGCTTGTTGGATAATTTCCAATTGACTTATCTCTTTAAAGGTCTTAAATACAGCTTTTTCTTCTATTGACAAGCCATTTAAATGTTGAACACTACCATGATTAAGCATAATGCTTCGCCAAACATCCTCATTGTCTAACCCCTTTTCAATTAGCAGCTGTCGTAAATACTTATTCTTTCTCATGAAATTCCCTTTTGATAAGCCTGCTTTATAATAATTGCTACTAAAAGGCTCAATACCTGGCGAAGCCTGTCCAAGAATTGCGGAAGAAGAAGTGGTAGGTGCAATTGCCATTAAAGTTGTATTTCTCTTACCATAATCTTTTAAGATTTCCGGTTCTCCATAAATACTGGCAAGCTCGACACTTGCCTTATGAGCCTTTTCGCTAATATCCTTGAAAATAACAGTCGTTAACCTCTTCGACTCCATCCCTTCAAACGGAATGTTGTTTTTCTGCAGGTAAGAATGCCAGCCCATTACTCCTAAACCCAATGCCCGATGACGTTTTGCAAAGCGATTAGCAGGGGCTAAATAATAATTATCTTCAGTTTTAGCAATAAACTCCTGCAATACTGCGTCTAAAAAGTAAATTGCCAATTTTACAGCACCGGTATCTTTCCATTCGTCATACAGCTCCAGGTTCATGGAAGAAAGGCAACAAATAAAAGACTCATCATAAGTAGACGGTAAGGCGATCTCTGAACACAGGTTACTTGAGTAAATTTTCAAGTTTTTATCTTTATAAACCTGCGGCTTATTTCGATTTACGTTATCTGAAAAGAAAATATAAGGCAAACCCTTTTGTTGGCGGCTTTCTAACACTTTTGCCCAGACAGTTCTTTTTTCAATGTCGCCATCAATCATGTCCTGCATCCAGTAATCCGGCACGCAAACCCCATTGAATAAATTCTGAAGAGGGTTTCCTATGTTTTTAATTTCTAAAAACTCTTTAATATCCGGATGGTCAATATCTAAATACGCCGCAAAAGCACCACGTCTTACACCTCCTTGTGATATGGTATCCATAGCAGTATCAAACAGTTTCATAAAACTTACAGCCCCACTGCTCTTTCCATTGTCTGTAACTGCACTACCGCGCTCACGCAATTCCCCAAAGTAACCAGATGTACCTCCACCAATTTTGGTTTGCATAATTACTTCGCCAAGCTTATGCGTAATTCCTTCAATATAATCAGGTACATGTACATTAAAACAAGAAATTGGCAGCCCTCTTTCTGTGCCCATATTGGCCCAGATAGGTGAACTTAAACTCATCCACCCCTTTTCTATCATTTCAATAAAGGCATCAGTTAGCTCTGGTTTATACAATCTCTTTGCTGCCGCCTTTGCTATTCTTTCAATAGCAGTTTTCGTTGTTTCACCTTTCAATAAATATCCTCTATTGAGGATCTGTTGGCTTTCTTCATTTAACCACCAAAGTCTTTCCATTCTATTCTCTAATTATTTTTAAAGCTTATTAAAACAAATCATTAGCTGTAATACTTTTATCATGTTTGGTATAATCTACAGGCCTTTTTGCAAAAAAATCATCCAAACTATTAGCAAAAACTTCTTCTTCAAACCATACCATCGATTGATAACTGGCTTCAGAAATATGAAACATCCTTTGCAAGCCTATTTTTTGAAGACTGTCGTCAACTCTGTATTTCATAAAATTCAGCAGATTTTCTTTACTCAGAATATCAATTTCTCCACCCTCGAAAATCCAGTCTAGTATTTCAGATTCTACCTGAATAGAATGTAAAACGATTTCAGAAATTTTGTCTCTGGTGTTTTCGTCGAAGAATTCTGGAAATTCCTCTTTAATTTTATTCACGATATAGATCCCGGCATTCGCATGAACTTGTTCATCAACTGAGGTCCAGGCGATGATATTACTAACATTCTTCATTGCACCTTTAAATCGGCTAAATGAAAGTATAATTGCGAACTGACTGAATAAAGAAACATTCTCGATAAGAATAGAAAATAGAATCAATGAGAAGAGGTACTCTTTTTCATTATTCGATTTGGTATGAACTAAAGCTTTTGAAAGGTATTCGACTCTTTTTTCTATAACAGGAACATGAATTAAATTTTCAAACGCGTTATTATAACCCAATACATCTAATAAGCGGGAATATGCTTCTGAATGCCGAAATTCACATTCAGCAAATGTGCTCCCTAAGCCATTAAATTCCGGCTTGGGTAAATGATTATATAAGTTTCCCCAAAACGATTTTACCGCTACTTCGATTTGTGCAATGGCCAACAAGCTTTTTTTGATTACCTCTCTTTCATTGAGACTTAAATGAGAATGGAAATCTTGCACATCGGCTGT
>Ga0160433_100877_pt1 | contig 10348 bp, 10 predicted proteins | sample HID1972K_E0MG_FD_108235 | JGI IMG/M metagenome (GOLD analysis project Ga0160433, IMG submission 108235) | Enriched pill bug-associated microbial communities from UW Madison campus, WI, USA - HID1972K_E0 MG | ecosystem: Host-associated > Arthropoda: Insects > Digestive system > Unclassified ... | reverse complement strand
CCGCGCACGTGCACCCTGCCGCATCGATCCCCCCGTCGTTGATCACAACAACTATCTGCCGTTGTGACAGCTTGGCAATACCGTTTCTAACCAACCACCCAAGAATCGCTCTTGGCAGGCGACGGTTTGTGCGCAAAATGCACGCTGCGTAATGCGTTCGGGGGTGAGGATGATGAAGCGTTCAGGGCTTCGCTGGGGAATTGCAACCTCAGTGTTGGCGACGGCCCACCCCATGATCGCCCATGCGCAAAGCATGGCGGATCCTCAAGGATCGGGCCCAATCGTTTCTGCCGTTCAGTGGCTCCAAGGCACCCTGCTGGGCACGGTCGCGACGGTCGTCGCCGTGATCGCCGTGGCCTGCGTCGGACTGCTGATGCTGACCGGTCGGATCAACTGGCGCTACGGCGCCGTCGTCATACTCGGCTGCTTCATCTTGTTCGGCGCTGTAAGCATCGTCGCCGGAATCAAGTCGACCGCCGCGTTCACAGGTTAGTCGGTTGGACGATCTGGATCGCACTCCGCTCTTCACCGCCCTGACCCGACCCCAGATGTTCGCGGGCGTCACCTACAACTATTTCATCATCAACGCTGTCATCGCCGCCGAACTTTTTCTGGTCTTTCGTTCGGTCTGGGTGCTGCCGATCGCCGTCATTATCCACGGCGTCGGGGTGCTGCTGTGCCTGAGAGAACCCCGCATCATCGATCTCTGGCTGATACGGATCGGTCGGTGCCCCCGCATCCGCAACCATCACATCTGGCGATGCAACTCCTACCGTCCCTGAGCCAGGGTGCTCGCTCGGTGAAGCAGGAGCAGGCGGCGGGAACGCACCTCCCGTATGCTCGGCACGTCAATGACCATACGCTGGAGACACGCGATGGGTTGATGTTGCAGATGATCCATCTGCGCGGACTGCTGTTCGAGACAGCCGATACGAGCGAACTCAACTATCGCAAGGCGATGCGTGACGCGATGCTTCGGGCGATCGGATCGTCACGCTTCGCCCTCTATCATCATGTCGAGAGACGGCGGGTAGAGATCGGGCTCGACGTTGATTATCCAGACGGTTTCTCCCAAGCTCTGGGAGAGCGCTGGGCGGATCGTCTCGCCGCCAAACAGCTCTTCGTCAACGACCTGTATCTGACCCTCGTTCGCCGCCCCCTACAAGGGCGCATTGGCGTGGCCGATCAACTGCGCAACTGGTTCGTTCGCGTCGGCGACACGTCGGATGCGGCGCGTACATACGAACTGGCGCAATTGGACGCAGGACGTGACGCCCTGCTCGCGGCCCTCGGCGACTACGGCCCTCGCCTTCTCGGCGTCTACGACACGCCGAACGGCGTCTGCTCCGAACCCCTTGAGTTCCTGTCGTCCCTCTACAACGGCGAACGGCGGCAGGTTTTGCTGCCTCATCAGGACCTCGGGGCCTATCTGCCCTACCGCCGCGTGAGTTTCGGTCAGGAAACCGTCGAATTTTCCGCAGCCGGACATCTGCCGCGCAGTTTCATGGCCCTGGTCTCGATCAAGGACTACCCTGCTCATAGCGCGCCGGGCATGTTCGACGAACTTCTGCGCCTGCCGTTCGAACTGACGATCACCCAGTCGTTCGGGTTCGTCGAACGGCAAGCCGCCCTGGAGCGCATGAACCTCGCCCTTCGCCGCATGCGGTCGGCCGAGGACGAAGCGATTTCCCTGCGCAGCGAACTGGCCCAGGCCAAGGACGATGTGGCGGCCGGTCGCGCCGGCTACGGCGAACACCACATGACCATCGCCGTTCGGGCGGAATCACCGGGCGCCGTCGATGCCGGCGTCGCCGAGGTGACTGCGGCGCTGGCGGACATGGGGATCGTCGCCGTCCGCGAGGACATCGCCCTTGAGCCGGCCTTCTGGGCCCAGTTTCCTGCCAACTTCAAGTACATCGCACGACGCGGCCTGGTGTCCACCGACAACTTCGCCGGCCTTGCCAGCGTTCACAACTTCCCGACCGGATCCGCCAAAGACGGGCATTGGGGCGACGCGATCACCCTTTTGGAGACGACAGCGGCAGGGCCCTATTTCTTCAACTTCCACCAAGGCGACCTAGGCAACTTCACCGTGATCGGCCCATCCGGATCGGGCAAGACCGTGGTGCTCAACTTCCTGCTGGCCCAGGCGCGCCGGATAAACCCTCGCATCATCTTTTTCGATAAGGACCGCGGAGCGGAACTGTTCATCCGGGCGATCGGCGGACGGTACGATCTGCTTCGGCCCGGAGCCCCGTCCGGCCTCAATCCGCTTCAGTTGGACGACACGCCCGCCAACCGCAACTTCCTCGCGGACTGGTTGGCTCAACTCGCAGGCGGAGTCGACGTCGAAGACCAAGCCCGGATCAGGGATGCAATCAGCGCGAACTACGATCAGCCCATTGCGTATCGCCGGTTGCGCCATCTGGTCGAACTGTTCCGTGGCGAACATCGCCCCCATGCGAGCGACCTCTGGTCCCGCCTACGTTCCTGGTGGGGCGACGGAGAGCGCGCCTGGCTGTTCGACAATCCAGAAGACCTGACCGACCTTTCCGCATCAACCGTCGGCTTCGACATGACCGTGCTTCTGGACGATCCCGTCGTCCGCACGCCGGCGATGATGTACCTGTTTCATCGTGTGGAGGAACGCCTGGATGGTTCGCCCGCGATCATTGTCGTTGATGAAGGTTGGAAGGCCCTAGACGACGATGTCTTCGTGCGTCGGATCAAGGATTGGGAAAAGACCATCCGCAAACGCAACGGCATCGTCGGTTTCGCGACCCAGAGCGCTCAGGATGCGCTGGAAAGCCGTATCGCCAGCGCGATCATCGAGCAGGCCGCCACCCAGATATTCATGATCAACGCCAAGGCGCGCGCTGAGGACTATATTCAGGGGTTTGGCCTCACGCCGCATGAGTTCGAATTGGTCCGGACCTTGCCGGACAGCAGCCATTGCTTCCTGATCAAGCGGGGCGGCGAAAGCGTCGTCGTCCGTCTCGATCTGTCGGGCGAGCGCGATCTCCTGACCATTTTGTCGGGCCGAGAACGATCCGTGCGACTGCTGGACGACATCCGCGCCGCCGTCGGCGATGATCCGGCGGACTGGATGGGTCCATTGCTGGAGCAGGTCTGACCATGCCGGCGTGCCCTGCGCTTTCCTCTGGCAGCGACTTTTTGTCGACCTTGCTGCGCCACATCGATTGTCAGGCCCAAGGTATAGGCGCTTCGGGCTATCAGGTCCTGGCCGATCCAGGATCGCCCATCGCTCTTGTGCTCACGGCCCTGCTGACGATCTTCATCGCCCTGTTCGGTCTACGCATGGCCATGGGAGAACCGCCAAGCCTGCGCGACAGCGTCGCCGCGGTCGTCAAGATCGGGGTGGTGTTGGCGATCGCGACCAGTTGGTCCGCCTACAGGACGGTCATCTACGACGTCATCATCCAGGGCCCCGGACAGGTCAGTGCAGCCATTGGCAGCCCTGCCGCCTTACCGGGCTCTGACGGTCACCTGATCGGCCGCCTGCAAGCCGCCGACATCGGCATAAGCCAACTGATCGATCTCGGAACCGGCCGTGGCGACCTCGTATCGCGTCCCTCCGCGGACGCTTCGGCGGGCGCGATGTCGCGGCATGCCCCCATCGGTGATGATCCCGCCTTCGGATGGGCCCGGGTCTTGTTCCTTTCCAGCGTCGTCGCGACAATGGCGATCGTAAAGTTGACGGCGGGCGTGCTGCTGGCCCTCGCCCCCCTCTTTGCAGGTCTGCTGCTGTTCGACCTGGCTCGCGGCCTGTTCGTTGGATGGCTGCGCGCCCTGATCTTCACGGTGGTCGCTTCGATCTGCGTAACGATCATTTTCGGAGTTCAACTGGCGCTCCTGGAGCCCTGGCTGGCTCAGGTGATCCAGTTGCGTCAATCCAAGATCATCACCTCCGACGCACCGGTGGAACTCCTGATCCTGTGCCTGGGCTTCGCCCTGGCTCAAGCCGGAGCGCTGCTCGTCATCCTCCGCCTCGCCTTCACAATTGACATTCCTGGTCGCCGACCAGCGGTCGTCGCTCCCCCCACGATCAGTTCATCGAACGCAGGCGCCCTGATGCCGGATCACCCCCGCTCCCATCCCGACTCGTCGCGCGCGCAGGCGGTGGCGGGCGCGCTACTCGCCGCCCAGCGACGCGAAGGCGTTGGACGCCCCCAGCCTTCGATCAGTTCCTTGGCGGCAGCGTCTTCCGGCCAAGCCGCGTCGACGACATCGCAAGCTGACAGCTTCACCATTCCGCTCCATGGTCAGACACTGCGTCGCACCCGGCCACGCAAATCCATTGGCGCCATGCTCCGGGACCGTCGCCCATGAAACAATCGACCAGAGAAGCGCTCGACGCCTACTACCGCGAGGCGGGGAGTTGGGCCACGGACAAGATCAACACTCTGCGCAAGTCCCGCCGCAACGCCTGGATCATCGCCCTGACGGCGGTCGTCGTCGCAGTGATGGAAGGTCTCGCCCTCATGCTGCTCACGCCGCTGAAGACGGTCGTGCCGTACACCTTGCTGGTCGATCGTTCGACAGGCTTCGTGCAGGAACTCAAGCCGCTGGAGCCAAACAAGATCACGCCGGACCAGGCGCTGATCCAATCGATGCTGGTGCAGTATGTCATTGCGCGCGAGAACTTCGACATCGCAACCCTGCAAACCGATTATAAAAAGATCGGTCTATGGTCAGCGGGGCAGGCGCGCACCGACTACCTCACTCTCATGCAAGCGTCCAATCTCGACAGTCCGCTTACGCGCTACCCGAGGAGTTCCATCATCGAGACACGGGTCAAGAGCGTGTCGCCGCTCGGCCATCAGGCCGCGCTGGTGCGCTTCGAAACCCTACGACGAGACGAGGGCGGTCAGTATCAGCCCGCCCTGCCTTGGGTCGCTGTCGTCCGGTACCGTTTTTCCGGCGATCCCATGTCGGTTGAGGACCGGTTCCTCAATCCCTTGGGCTTTCAAGTGCTGGAGTATCGGCGCAACGCCGAGGCCCTGACGCCGCCCGTCGCCGCGCCATCATCGCCGGAGTCGGTGTTGGACCCAATTGACGTGGATACATCTGTTTCCAGTCCCGCGCCGGATGAAGCGCCGTGAAACCCTTCATCATCCTCATCCTGACGGCTTTCCTGCAGGGTGCGCCTGCCACCGCTCAAACGCCAATGGTCGGCGTCGATCCCCGCCTCCAGACTATTCCGTACGATTCCGGCCGGGTCGTGCCGCTACGCGTTGCGCCTGGCTTCCAGTTAACGGTGATCTTCGGGGCTGATGAGCGGGTGGAAAACGTCGCTATCGGCGACAGCGAAGCCTGGCAGGTAACGCTCAACAACCGCGGGGATTCCCTCTTCCTCAAGCCGATCAGGTCAGGTGGCGTCACCAATATGACGGTGATCACTGACGCCAGGGTCTACAATTTCGAACTCGCTTCGACCCAAGGCTCGACTGCGGACACGCCCTTCACCGTAAGGTTTCTCTATCCCGAATCCGAAAAGCCCCCGGAGTTGGCGCCCCAACCTGGCGTCGGTCGATATCGATTGAGCGGAAGCCGCACTCTGCGACCTTCCGCCATCGATGACGACGGAATCCGCACCTTCATCGAATGGCGCGCCTCACAGGCCCTGCCCGCCATCTTCGCCCTCGATGAGCAAGGCAATGAAATCCTTCTGGACGGTCATATCCGCGACGGACGCTATGTGATCGATTCCGTTCATCGGATACTTCTGTTCAAACTGGATCGCCAGACTGCGCGCGCCGCCCGACTTCCCCCGCGGAGCGAACGGTGATGTCCGACGCCAACGATCCTCGCTCCCCGCCTTCCGTCGAGACGGACATCCGCCCTGTCGTCGCTCGGGGGCGGAGCGCGGCGCCGTTATGGCTGATGGCGGCCCTTGTCGCTCTGGGCGGCGTGGTTCTGTTCGGCGTGCTGGATGGCCGCCGACGCGCCGCGACCGCCCCAACCACACAGGCTAGTGCCGTGGACATGACGACAAGCTCGCCGTCTTCGTCCTTGCCGCCTCTCGTGTTGCCACCTGAACCCGCACCTCCGCCGCCCTCGCCGTTGCCTACTTCGCTTGAGCCCGCGCAACTCTTGACGCCGCCGCCTCAAACCATCGGTCCGACGGCGCCCTACGCGCCCCAGCCTCCACCGCCGAACTATGCGCCTCCTCCCGACTTTGGGCCGCCTCAGCCGATGGCGGCCCCGCAATCAAATGGCGCTGGCGGGGCGATCCTGGTGATCGATACGACAGCCGCTCGTGAGCCAGGAGATGCAACGGAAGGCGGTCCGGTTCGCGCCGACTCCCTGCCCCGGCGCGCGACAACCGTGCCACAGGGCACGCTCATCCCGGCCGTTCTGGAAACCGCTCTCGATTCGACCCGATCAGGCTATGTACGCGCCATCGTTTCACGCGACATCGCCGGCTTTGACGGTAGCCGAGTGCTCATTCCCCGCGGCTCACGCCTGTTCGGAGAATATCAGGCCGACCTCACGGCCGGACAAAACCGCGCCCTCGTCCAATGGACACGCCTCGTCAGACCGGACGGGGTCGCCATCGCCCTGGCCTCGCCGGCAGCGGATGTTGCGGGCCGCGCCGGCGTTCCAGGCAGGGTGGACAGCCATTTCCTGGAACGATTTGGTTCGGCTCTTCTTCAGACCACCCTCAATGTCGGCGCCAGTCTCGCTGGCCGAAGCCTCAGCGCCGACAACGCCGTAGTGATCGCCCTGCCCTCACAGACACAAGGCGGGATCGTTTCGGATGGCGGCGGATCGCGCGTTCAGCCGACCCTGCGCGTGGACGCCGGGTTGAGAGTCATGGTGTTCGTCGCCCGCGATCTGGAGTTTCCCGCGCGCGAGTCCCGACCGTGATCGACGACCGTGGACGGCAGATCTACCTGCAAAGCTATCTGACCCCCTTCGCTCGTCTGCTCGAACGTTCAGACGTGACCGACATCTACGTCAATCACCCCCACGAAGCTTGGGTCGAGACGCTTGGGGGAGCCGTCGAGCACCACAGGATTGCGGACCTGGACGGCGCCGTGCTCGCGCGGCTTGCCCGACAAATCGCCGCCCATGCTCATCAAGGCGTCAATCGCGAGCATCCGATCCTCTCAGCCTCCCTGCCAGGTGGCGAACGGGTCCAGATCGTCATTCCCCCCGCCACGCGCGGCGACATCGCCTTGGCTATTCGAAAGCACGTCTCCTCAGACCTCCGCCTCGATGACTATGTCGCCGTCGGCGCGTTCGACGGCGCCCGCCTGGGCCAGTCGCTTCAACCGGCGGACCACGATCTCGCTCTCCGCGAACGACTGAACGCCGGCGACGTCGTCGGTCTGCTGGCGGATGCGGTGAAAGGGCGACGCAACATCCTGATCTCCGGCGGGACATCAACGGGCAAAACGACGTTTCTCAACGCCCTCATCCGCGAGATCCCTTCCGATGAACGCCTGATCTTCATCGAGGACACGCCTGAACTTCACCTGCGTCACCCCAACGCCGTCGGACTGATCGCGGCCCGCAGCGCCCTTGGCGAGGCCGCCGTCACCGCCGAAGACCTTCTGAACGCCTCATTGCGCATGCGGCCGGACAGAGTGATCCTGGGCGAGTTGCGTGGGCCCGAAGCCTATACCTTCCTGCGTGCGGTCAATACGGGCCATCCCGGCTCGATGACCACGGTGCATGCCGACACCCCGGAACGCGCGATCGAACAGATCGCCCTCCTTGTTCTTCAGGGCGGCGCACGTCTCAGGCGAGATGATGTCGTCCACTATGTCCGCTCGACCATAGACGTCTTCGTCCAACTCAGCCGGGTCGGTGGACGGCGACGCGTGTCCGACGTCAGATTGCGATCAGATCCGTGACCGCCGGCGTCTCCAGTCCCAATGTGCTTCTTGCCGCCACGCAATGGGTCGAAGGCGTTCTATTGGGCCCCCTGGCGACCAGCATCGCCATCATCGCGATCGCTTCGGTCGGCCTGATGATGCTGACCGGGCGGCTGAACATCCGGCGGGGCGCGACCGTCATTGTCGGCTGCTTCATCCTGTTCGGTTCGGCGAGCATCGCCCATGGGCTCCGCGGCGCTGCGGCTGCGCTAACGCCGCCCTCGCCGGCGCGCTCGACCTTTGAGTATTCTTCGCAGGCGACGGCGCCCCCCTCCATAATTGAACCGATGACGTCTCCTGCCGACCCTTATGCTGGGGCGGCGCTCCGGCGATGAATGAGAACGGCAACGTCCAACGACATCTGATAAGCCGCCCTACCCTTCGCCGTTGGTGCTGTCAGTCTAACGCTAACTTGTCTCCAGTGAGGGTGGCCGTGAAGGGCTGACCGGAGACGATTTTCATGAAGCCGCTGTCGTTCAAGCGCCACCGCTTCCCCGCGGAGGTGATCCGCCATGCCGTCTGGCTGTATTTCCGCTTCAGCCTGAGCCTGCGCGACGTGGAGGAGTTGCTGGCCCAACGTGGGATCGACGTCACCTACGAAACCATCCGCTGCTGGACGAAGAAGTTTGGGCCGCTGATCGCGCGGCGGCTGAAGAAGCGCCGGCCGACGCCCTCGCCGCGCTGGCATCTCGATGAGATGGTCTGCTGGATCGATGCACGGCGGATGTATCTATGGCGCGCGGTCGATGACGAAGGCGAGGTGCTCGACCTCGTCGTCCAGCGCCGGCGGGACACGAAGGCGGCGTTGAAGCTGCTGGGGCGCTTGCTGCGCAACCAGCCCGTCGATCCGGAACGGATCACGACCGACGGCTTGGCGTCCTACGGCGCGACGCTTCGAGCGCTCGGTCTGACCGACACTCACCGCCCGGGCCGACGGCGGGAGAACAATCGGGTCGAGAACTCGCACCTGCCGATCCGACGACGAGAACGCCAGCAGCAGGGCTTCAAATCCCAAGCCTCAGCCCAGCGTTTCCTCACCACTCACGCCGCGATCTACAACACCTTCAACGTCCAGCGTCATCTGATCAGCCGCCCTACCCTCCGCCGCTTCCTCGCCGAGGCGGATGCCGCTTGGACGGCGGCTGTCGCCTAGATCGGATCCGGCTGGGCGTACTTCATCCGCAGGCGGTTAAGCTGACAGAACCAAGCTGACAGCACCAGCTTATTGACGTGTTCCAGGTATGGATAAAACCCGCCTATATGCAGGGACGCCCACCAGCGCCTAAGGCTCTGGAACCCACTTCAGGGGAACAATGACTAACTTTCCTTCATATTCTGAAGAAGCAAGAAAATATTTTGATAAGCAGATGCTCCAGTCTTGCAATCTGTCATCAGTAGAATGCTGCACGACGCAGCGGCCAATCCGCCCCCCCCCTCCTACTTCGCAAAAAAGCTGAACCTCGCCCGGCGGAATATCAGTAGAACTTGGTTGACAAGCTTGGATCTCTGACGAGATTGGATACCTAATCCAATTTTTCACTATCTCATGCGCCACTGGTTCAGTCACTTCTCTCTGCGCCTCAAATTCATTACCGTCAGGCGGCGCACAACAAAATAGTCCAATTGAAATAGCTATAGAAACAGTTCTACTAAACTTCATTTTTCCCTCATGATTCAGCGCTATGTACTAATTCATAATACACTCAAAACTAACAGAGACCGGTATTTGTCGTACCGCACCGTAAAGACATATTCTGAGGCGGTGCCCCACCAGGAGTTCCGTCGTTGCGATAGTAGCCACGCTCCGGATCGCCGAGACCGCGAGCTACACCATCCGCTTCTCGGACAGCGCGTTCTTCTTCTGGAGCCGGCGCTCCACTTTTCACCACAATGGTTCCATCCGTGAGAAATTCCACAGTAGGCGGGGTTGAGGGTTTAAGATTTTCTTTGAAAGCAGCAGTGCCGATCCTGTCATGCTCTCCAGCGTGGGAAAACTCGTGCCCCAAACTCACTGCAGGGCTTTGCCTGTTACCATTATCCAGCGTAAACGAGGATGTGGGGTCCCAAGTAACAGTTCGTGTATCTTCGTCGTACCCGTTCCTAGCCCCGATCTGGGCAACGACGGTATATGTTTCACTTGAGCGCTCGAGGCTCAAATACAGTTGACGACCTACATGCGTTCCCATGTAGCGAGTGAGCTCTCGCTGAGTCGCCCCGAGTGCACTCGGCGCAGGCCTCCAAATGACTTCACGGCGACCGCTTGGGTCAGCCTTCGTCACCGGATCGTTTCCGACGTAAGCATAGAGGTTGACCTGATCCTCGTATCCGATGGGATCGGTCTGGAGGAATCTGCCGAGGGTGGGGGAGTAGATCCGGGCCTTGTAGTGGTACATCCCCAACTCTGGCAGCCAGGCCTGGCCGGTGTACTGGAAGCGGCCGGTGTT
>Ga0160433_100875_pt1 | contig 10394 bp, 7 predicted proteins | sample HID1972K_E0MG_FD_108235 | JGI IMG/M metagenome (GOLD analysis project Ga0160433, IMG submission 108235) | Enriched pill bug-associated microbial communities from UW Madison campus, WI, USA - HID1972K_E0 MG | ecosystem: Host-associated > Arthropoda: Insects > Digestive system > Unclassified ... | reverse complement strand
GGATCTTTTGAATGCCGTTCGCGCTAGGGTAGACCTGGCTCCTGTAGCCGCAACACTTGATAATATAAAAAGAGAGCGCCGGATTGAATTAGCGGGGGAAGGGCATCGTTGGTTTGACCTTGTCCGCTGGGGAGATGCACCTGCGGCTCTGGGCAGTCGTGGTTTTGTAGCGGGCAAGCATGAAGTATTGCCTATACCTTTACTCGAACTGGATAATACAAAGTTAGAGCAGAATAAAGAATATGGTGGCACCAAATAAGTACTGAAAATTATGAAACTCAATTATAAAAAAATATATTCCCTGGTCTGGGCTTTGATTGGAATTATGGTTTTGCACGCATGCAAAATTGAAGGCGATGACCTGCATCTGGAACAGATTCCGGAGCCGAACTTCGAAATAGTAGATCTGACAAAGGGTAAAGTGAGATTAATTAACACAACTAGCACTCCTTCTATCGCGCAGTGGACAGTTGTCAGCACGGGCCAGAAGCTTACGGGCGATACAGTTGATGTGAACCTTATCTTTGCCGGTCAGTATGAAGTAGAGCTAAGTATTGTGGCTCAGGGTGGTATGGCGAGTGTGAAAAAGCAGGTTACGGTAGACGAAAATGATCCTGAAGCTTGCGAGGATACAAGGGCTCTTGGCTTTATTGCAAGCTGTGATCAAAAAACCTGGAAGCTTAATCCGGAGCCAGGAGCATTGAAAGTAGGTCCCGGACCAGATAATGGTGAGTGGTGGTCGAGTGGCGCGGCTGATATCCAAGGCCGCAGTTGTGAATTCAATGATGAGTATACTTTTGCTTTTAATGCTGAAGGAACGTTTAATTATGATAATAAAGGTGACTTTTTCGCAGACGGATATCTCGGAAATAAAACTACAGGTTGTGAACCTGCTGGTAATTTATCTGGCGATCAGCAACTATGGAATTCAGGAGCCTTCAGTTTTTCAGTGACCGAAGGGTCAGGCGTTAAGAAACTGGGACAGTTAAGGCTTGTTGGTAAAGGTGCTCATATAGGTGTAAAAAAAGCACACAACGGTGGCGAAGTGGAAGCTGGCCCCGTAAACGACTTTGTATTGTATGATATTCTGGATATGCAAAAAAATGTTGATGGTAAAGGCTACGATATTCTGAAGGTGGGTGTTCATGTTGGCGGTGATGGCTGGTGGACTTTTACCTTGCGCTCATTTGATAATACTGCTATCTAATTATTTCAAAAAACTATGAAATCTATAACATCCATGTTAAAAATAATTCCAATTGTCTTATTTTCTATTGCCTGTGCGGAAACTGACAATCCAAAGCCAAATATTCCGCAGCCTGAGCCCGTTGGGCCGAAAGAATATTCATTTTCTGCGACGCCTACCTGGTCGGACGAGTTTGAATATGAAGGTCTTCCTGATGTTAAAAAATGGAGCTACGACGTTGGCTCTCAAAATAACGGCTGGGGAAATAACGAACTTCAATATTATACAGAGGCGAATTTGGAAAATGCCCGTGTTGAAGACGGGGTGCTAACCATCACGGCGAAGCGTGAAGCTTTTGAAGGGTTTAACTATACTTCTGCCCGCCTCGTAAGTAAAGGGAAGGGGGACTTTTTATATGGCCGTTTTGAAGTGCGTGCAAAAGTCCCGCCGGGGAAAGGAACCTGGGCTGCAGCATGGATGTTGCCGACCGATTGGGCGTATGGATCCTGGCCCGCTTCTGGAGAGATTGATATTTTGGAACATGTAGGTTATGACCAGGATGTGGTGCATATCAGTATGCATACTGAGGCCTACAATCATAGTATCGGTACTCAGAAAACCGCAACAAAGAAAATTCAGAATGCTACAACTGAATTTCATATTTACCGGGTTGACTGGACGCCGGACTATATAAAAGGTTTTGTAGACAATGTTGAAATGTTTCATTTTGCGAACGAAAAGAAGGGTTATGCTGTATGGCCTTTTGATAAAAAGTTCCATTGGTTATTGAACTTAGCCGTGGGTGGCGACTGGGGAGGGCAGATGTGTGTTGATGAAGAGGCATTCCCGGCAAAAATGGAAGTAGACTATGTACGGGTCTATGAACTGAAATAATAGAGATAAGCAGCCTAGTTCTTGTTTTTCTTTTGAAAATAAGAACGCAATAGGCGGTTAATATCAATTAGGATATTAACCGCCTATTTTTTTGTTCTCAACCGCTTCGTTCTCATCATGGTATTTTATTAAAGATTTCTAAATAACATTCTAATAAATAAGTCTACATTAGGTTTATAATACGTCTATAATTGCTCTATATTAGTGTGGACTTAGTGTGTACTGAGTGTGCACTCAGTGTGCTCTTTTGATGAATAATACACACTAAGTGCACAGAAACTACATACTATATAATTAGTAAAGTAGAAGTAATATGGACTTATTGTAAACTCATTATAGAATTATTATAAAACTAATTGTTTACTTGGGTGGATTAAGGAATATTGCTCAAATCAAAATGATATCAAAGGTTTGTATCAAATTGATGTCATAATCTTTTTACTTATCAAAAACGCTATCTTGATATATATTATTTTCTAACTTTGGAAAAATGATTTTGTAACAGCTAATGAACAATTACATTCCATCTATCTATAATAAAGTTAAAGCAGGGCTACTTCTGCTTTGTCTTTTTTTAATGATGGTAAGTAGCTGCCCCGTTCGGAATCTCCTGTCAAACGCTTCTTTTTCCGCTGCTAAGACTTTAAAACAACCGAATATCAAGGCAGGTTTCGTCAAGAGCAATTTTCAGTGTTCTTCTAAAGGAACAATAACCCAGGCATCTTTGTTGGATCTTTCAAAAACCAGCAACAGTGGCTTGCCATTCCCGCTTCTCTTAAGCCTACTAAGTGCATATTTAATACTATCTGTTTTAAATACAGGGATTGTTTTATTTACTAATTCCCGAAACTCGTTACCTACTGATACTGTACCTCTGTTTTTGAAAAACAGATCGATCATTATATAATACCCTCCTCATTACTCCCCGGCTTTACTATTTGAAATTAATGACTTAAATGTAAGGGACTTCTGTCTTTTACATGGATATTTACAATTATATAATGAACGCAACAATGAATTTAAAGAAGAAGATTACTTTTTCAAACATTTTTACAGGAATCCTTGTGGTTTTTGTATTGGCGATGCTTTTCAGCCCTGATTTTAAGGGACTTGTTATACAAAATCTCATGAAGATTGGCTTGTTTCAACCAAGCGTACCTGACGGGTCAGCAGGTGAATTGGCCGCAGAAGTCGGCGCTAGCACCCAAAACGAGGAAATTCTTTTTAAAAATATGAAAGGTGAAGTGATTGAACTTGCCGATCAAAAGGGAAAAGTTGTCTTTATCAATTTCTGGGCGACATGGTGTCCTCCTTGTATCGCAGAAATGCCAGCAATTAATACGCTCTATTCAAGTTTTAAAGATAACGAGCAAGTTATGTTTCTGATGGTTGACGTTGACAACAGTCCTGCTAAATCTCAGAAGTTTATGGATAAAAGAAAATTTGATCTGCCGGTTTATACGCCCGCAAGTCCGATACCGCCATCATATCTGGGAGGAGCAATTCCAACTACACTGGTTCTTAATAAATATGGAAAGGTAGTTTTTAAACATGAAGGGATGGGAGATTTTTCGAATGAAAAGTTTAAAGCCTTTATCAGCCAATTAGTTGAACAATAAAAATATAAAAAGACAAAACATATTACAATGAAAAGCATTATGAAGAAAATTTTGTCAATATTTCTATTGGTTTTTGTGAACATCTTGTACACAAATGCACAGATATACGATCCAGTTAGCTGGAAGTTCACTGCCGAAAATGTTCATGGAAAAGAAGCAACCGTTGTTATTACTGCAACGATACAGCCTGGCTGGCATGTTTATTCCCAGTTTATTGAAGAGGGCGGTCCTATTCCAACAAGCTTTAAATTTGATAAAGGGAAGGGTTATTCATTGATTGGTAAAGTAAGTGAGAGCCCAAAGGCAATTTCCGCCTTTGACCCTAATTTCAATATGCAGATCGCCTGGCATAAAACGAAAGTTCAGTTCTCACAGAAAATAAAGCTCACTGAGCCAAAGGTGCAGGTAAGTGGAACACTCGAGTTTATGGTCTGCAACGATACCAATTGTCTTCCTCCCGAAGAGATTCCTTTTACTGTTTCAATTGATGCCTCCAATGCAACAGCAAAGACGGTTGACGAAGCGGATGTCAATCCAAAAAGGAGTGCACCTGAGGCAAAGAATTCTGATACGGGTTCAAGTATTGGCTCGGGACAGAATTTAAAAGAAGCAGGAGATAATACCGCTGATAGTATTCAAAGCAATATAACTGATAAAGACTCAACTATTGCTATAGATTCATCTGCAAGTCCTTTTGTAGATATGCAGGAAGCTGCAACCGATGATCAGCCCGATGCATCTTCACAAAACGATACACTCTGGGGAATATTTATTGCCGGGTTAATTGGGGGTTTTGCAGCTTTTTTAATGCCCTGCATTTATCCGATGGTTCCACTAACAACTTCTTATTTTACCAAGCGAAGTGGCAGCCGATCAAAAGGAATCTGGAATGCCATCATTTATGGTATTTCTATTATTGTTATTTACGTCGGTTTGGGAATGATCATCACACTGGTATTTGGAGCATCAGCACTTAACGAGGCTGCAAGCAGTGCTTTGTTCAATCTGATTTTCTTTGCCATTATTGTTGTTTTTGCCGTTTCATTTTTAGGAGCGTTTGAAATAACACTGCCTTCACGCTTTGTTAATAAGGTAGATTCAAAATCAGACCGTGGAGGCTTGATCGGAATCTTTTTTATGGCATTTACACTGGCTTTGGTATCCTTCTCTTGTACCGGACCTATTATTGGTTATCTATTGGTGGAAGCAGTATCAAAGGGTTCTCTTTTAGGGCCGGCCATTGGCATGTTAGGCTTCTCTGTTGCTCTTGCTATTCCTTTCATTCTCTTTGCGCTCTTTCCTTCTTTTCTGAAAGAGATGCCAAAATCGGGCGGATGGCTCAATACTGTAAAAGTATCCCTTGGTTTTCTGGAATTAGCTTTGGCTTTTAAATTTCTATCCAATGTTGACCTTGCCTACCATTGGGGTATTCTGGACAGAGAAGTGTTTCTTGCAATCTGGATTGTCATTTTTGCCCTGTTCGGGTTATATCTGCTTGGCAAGTTAAAACTATCTGCTGCAGATCAAGGTGAAATTATCTCTTTACCGCGCTTGTTTTTTGCTATATTGATTTTCTCATTTACAGTGTATATGGTTCCGGGAATGTGGGGCGCTCCGTTAAAAGGGATCAGTGCCTGGCTTCCGCCGCAACCTACACAGGACTTTGATCTCAATCGGCTCTCTTATGGAGACTTTACCAATACGGTTCATAAAGATGCTGAATCTTCAGGAAAGAAGTATGCCGGTATCTTCCATGCTCCTCATGGTTTGGATGCTTTTTATGATTATCAAGAAGGGCTTGACTATGCAAAGAAAGTTGGTAAACCAGTTCTGATTGATTTTACCGGATGGAGTTGCGTAAACTGCCGGAAGATGGAAGCATCCGTATGGCCGGACCCATCCGTCTTAAGCCAGTTGAAATCCGATTATGTGTTGATTTCTTTATATGTAGACGATAAAACAGAACTTGAAGAGGCAGAAAAATATGTTTCTGAATTTAGCGGAAAGAGAATTTCGCGCATCGGGCAGAAATGGAGCGATATGCAGGCATCTGTATTCGGCACTAATTCACAACCTTATTATGTAGTGGTTGATTCTGATGGTAAAAAGCTTGTGCCGCCGCAAGCCTATGATTTAAATATAACAAACTATGCAAACTTCTTGAAAAGAGGAAAGGAAGCATATGAGAAAAGAATAATTAAAGACACAAATTAAATTACATATTTTCTTCCTGAAAAGAATCTGAGCAGATTTGAAGGAAGACTTACTAATACAAATGCAATGAAAATGAGATTATTATTAACAGGAATTATTTCCCTCTTCGTTTTAACTTCTTGCAACAATGTTAACACAGATATATTTGTGTTAAAGGGACATATAGAAAATGCAGGTGATCTTAAAAAGATATTATTATATGAAGGAGAGACAGTAGTTGATTCTGTCGCTTTAGGCAAAGACAATAAGTTTAAATTTGAAGGAACTGCCACAGAAGCTACTCTTTATACATTAATAGTGGGACAGCAGCCCTATATGCTTGTTCTAAAAAACGGTGAGCAGGTTGAATTTAAAACTGATTTAAACAATGACGCAGCGCAATACTCTGTTAGCGGATCTGAAACATCATCCAAACTTCAGGAACTTGCCGTCATTCGTGAAAGGTTTCAAAAAGAACAGACTGCTTTACAAAATGAATTTGAAGAAAGGCTAAATAATGGGGAAGAAGCTTCTGCAATTCAAAGTGAACTAATGGAAAAGAACTACAAGTCTATTGGAGAGCTGTCTGAGCAGGCTCTGCAGTTCTCAAATGAAAATAAAGATAATCTCGCCGGGTTCTATGGTATGCTTTTTCTATTTTCGATAGATCCAACTACCTATGAGGAACAACTAATTAAATATGCAGAAGAAACAAAGAGCAAGTTTCCGGATAACCCTTTTGTTCAGTCTTTTGCGAAGCATATGGAAGGATTAAAGCCTTTAAGTATTGGTCAGGAAGCTCCCAACTTTACATCTTTAACTCCAAATGGCAAAGCTGTTAAACTATCAGATTTAAGAGGTCAATACGTTCTTTTAGATTTTTGGGCTTCCTGGTGTGCCCCTTGTCGGGAGGAGAATCCAAACATCGTAAGCCAATATCATCGGTTTAAGAATAAAGGTTTTACAGTACTGGGTGTTTCTTTAGATAAAAATCAGGCTTCCTGGATAAAAGCAATTAAAGACGATAAACTGGAGTGGACACAATTATCAGATCTTAAGCAATGGGACAGTGAAGCGGGCCAATTATATAATATTTCTGCAATCCCGGCATCCTTTCTAATTGATCCGGATGGAAAAATAATTGGTAAAAATTTGCGTGGACCGGCTTTAAAGGAGTTTTTAGAAAAGAAACTTGAATAAAACACGTATTATATAATACCCTTTCCTTTAAATTAATTTTCAGCTAATCCCTATTGGCCTGAGCTTTTATTTTCCATTTTATTCTTAACTAATTTAAAAAATTATTTCCATGACAAATCATTGGAATTACTTGTTAATATTCCTGTTTAGCATCAGTATTTCAACGGCATCAGCCCAAAAACAAAAACTCAGTCTCCAAAAAACATATGAGGCTGCATTAGAAAGGTATCCGGGAACTGATGAAAAGATAGCAGAAATTCAGCTTGCAGCATTTCAGTCTAAATTTATAAAAAGCAAACAGCTTCCACAGGCAAATCTTCAACTTCAAAATTCTTTTGGAAGTATTGAAGGATCCACGGGAGGCTTCTTCCCTTTACCCGGAATGTTCAACATAAATGGGGCTTCTGCGACCGATGAGACCTCTGCTTCCTTCAACACGTATGGCTCTATAGTTGCCGACTGGGAAATTTTCTCATTCGGCAAACTCAACAAAGAATACAAAGCTTCTGATATCAAGATCCAGGAGGCATGGAGTGATTTCTCTATCTACCAGTTAAATTTAAAAAGCATCGTTTCAAGACTCTTTTTAAAGGTTCTTTATGATGACATTAAATTAAAGTGGTCACAAAGCAACGGTTTACGTGTAAATGAAATATTAAAAATTTCAAAAGTACTTGCCAGTGCTGGTTTAAAGCCAGGAGCCGATACAGCACTTGCTTCTTCTTCATACTTTCAGCTCCTCGCAGACGAAGATCTGTTGAGAGGAAGGTTTGAAAGTTCTAAGCATCAGTTAAATGAGTTCACGGTATCCGAGGCTAGTGAAAAGAACCCCGAATCTAGTAACTTCTTAAATGCCGGACTACTTAAAATAGCTATAGGTAAGTATAATAATCATCCGCATTTAGAAAAAATAAGTCATCAAATTGATTATCAAAACGCTTTAAAGGAGGCCACGCAGCGTTCTGTCTTACCCTCCTTATCCTTATTGGCTGGTCTTTCTTCGCGGGGATCAAGTGCTGGTGATAACTGGATGAAGAGTCGTTGGGCTAACGGGTTCAACAATGGTTCAACTAACTACTTAATTGGTTTGGGCATAACTTGGAACTTAACAGGCATTTATGATAAAAGCTTAAAGAAGAAAGAAATAGAACAACAAGGGAAAATTGCTGAGTCAGACTATAGGCAACAGGAATTAAAGCTAAATGCAGGTATTCTTTCTACTCATTCACGGATATCGGAGCAGGTAAAGCAAGTATCTAAAACCAAAATCGGTGTTGAGAAAGCCAATGAAGCCTATCTTTTATATCGTACACGATATGAAAACGGGTTAATAAACCTAACCGAACTATTACAGATCCAGTTTCTTTTACAACAAGCAGAAGAAAAGCAGATTGAAGCCTATAAAGGCTTATGGGAACAAGTGATTATACAATCTGAACTGACAGCAGATTTTAGCAACCTTTTCGAAATATTTTAATTAACATCAAATGAATATTATCAGATTTGCATTGCGAAGACCGATTAGTATCATGGTAGCAATTCTTGCTATTACATATTTTTCTTTTTCTGCAATAAAAAATATAAATGTAGATATATTTCCCGAAGTAGAGCTTCCGGCAATTTACATTGCTATGCCATATGGCGGTTTGGCACCGGAATACATGGATGGCTTTATGGCCAATGAATTCCAAAAAGTACTTCTCTTTGTAAGTGGTGTAAAAGACATTGATTTTAAAAGTGTACAGGGTTTCACCTTAATGAAATTGTCATTCTATCCAGGAACAAATATGGCCCAATCAGCAGGAGAAGTGTCTACAATGGTATCGCGTGCCATGGGCTTCCTGCCAGCAGGCGCAACTCCGCCAATGGTGGTAAGATTTGATGGAAGTTCGTTACCAATCGGTCAATTGGTTTTTGAAAGCCCTCAACGAACATTGAACGAACTTCAGAATCTGGTCATTACCAGAGTTCGCCCGATGTTTGTTAACATTCCAGGGGTGACGGCACCAGCTCCTTTCGGAGGAAACGCACGCTCTATCGTTGTAAAAGTCAATCCTGCACTGATGCAATCTTATGGGATATCTGCAGAAGAAGTTACATTAGCCATTACCCAAAACAGCACCCCTTCTCCAGCCGGAAATATCCGGATAGGGGACCAGAATTTAATGAGCCCCGTAAACTCAATAGCGAATGGTCCTGAAGATTTTTTAAATACTACAATTCGGACAATTAACGGTCAGTCTATTTTTATTAAGGATATAGCTGCCGTAGAAGATGCCGGTGATATCACGACTGGATATGCTATTGTAAATGGCCAGCGATCAATTTATTTACCGGTTATTAAAAAAGCCGATGCTTCAACGCTCGATGTAGTAGACAATCTGAAGTTGTCTTTACCGATGTTAAAAGATGCTTTGCCTGACGATGTAAAGGTGAGTTATGAATTCGACCAATCAGGCCATATCAAAAACTCGTTGTCCAATTTAATCTTTGAAGGGATTTTGGGTGCCTTACTTACCGGATTAATGGTGTTTTTATTTTTAAATGACCCCAGGGGAGCATTGATTGTTGTTTTAACAATCCCAATTTCTTTATTGACCGCTGTTATTGCACTTTACCTAATGGGTCAAACGATTAACATAATGACCTTAAGCGGCTTAGCACTATCTATCGGAATTTTGGTGGATGAGGCAACCGTTACCATAGAGAATATACATCAACATTTTGAAATGAAAAAGAGGAAGGCCCGAGCTATATTAGATGCCGTTCTTGAGATTTCCATACCGAAGCTATTGATCCTTCTTTCAATTCTAGCGGTCCTAATCCCTTCATTCCTGATGACTGGTATACCGAAAGATATGTTTATGCCTTTATCCATTGCGGTTGGTTTTGCAATGATTGCATCCTTCATTTTTTCACAAACTTTCGTTCCAATTATGGCAAACTGGATCATGAAAAAGAAACCTCACCAAAAAAGAGTCGCCGGAAGAAAACAAACCGGTTTTAACCGATTTAAAATACATTATACGCATTTTATCGGTAGAATTCAGCGCAGAACCCCTTTGGTAATATCTATTTATGTTTTGGTTGCCACTTCTTTAATAATAATAACCGGACTTTCTATCGGTACTGATATTTTGCCATCATCAAACGGTGGGGATCTGCAACTACGCATTGTTGCCCCCGAAGGGACACGTTTAGAGAAAACAGAAGAATATGTTCATCAAGTAACAGATATCATAAAAAGCCAGATACCCGAAAGCGCATTAAAGATTTCTTCTGCATATGTAGGTGTGCAGCCT
>Ga0160433_100874_pt1 | contig 10401 bp, 9 predicted proteins | sample HID1972K_E0MG_FD_108235 | JGI IMG/M metagenome (GOLD analysis project Ga0160433, IMG submission 108235) | Enriched pill bug-associated microbial communities from UW Madison campus, WI, USA - HID1972K_E0 MG | ecosystem: Host-associated > Arthropoda: Insects > Digestive system > Unclassified ... | reverse complement strand
ATTGTGTCATGGTGCGCAATAGCATCCTCATAAAGGAGCGTTTAGTACAATAAACAACGGCTGAAACCGCAGGAGTATACCTTGTTTATCGATTTATTGAACCCCGATCACAACACAAGGTGTCTGGCGGGTCGAGGGCAAAACGTGCCGCGTGTTATCAATATGTAGCAAATTGCGTGTTTGCCCCTGAAAAGATGAACATTCTGCGTAGCGTGAAAGTGACAACAGGAATAGACTGGACCGGACACTTTACAAAAGATGCTAAAGGTTTTTTATGACACAACAGCCCCAAGCCAAATACCGCCACGACTACCGTGCGCCGGAATATCTGATCAGCGATATCGACCTGACCTTTGACCTGGATGCCGCAAAAACCATCGTGACTGCAGAAAGCCAGATGACTCGTCACGCTGCGTCTGCCACGCCGCTGCGCCTCAATGGTGAAGATTTAACCCTGATTTCACTGCACGTGAACGACCAGCCGTGGGATGATTATAAAGAAGAAAATAATCAGCTGGTGATTAACGGGCTGCCTGAGCGTTTCACGCTGCGCATCGTGAATGAAATAAGCCCGGCAGCGAACACCGCGCTGGAAGGTCTATACCAGTCGGGTGAAGCGCTTTGTACGCAGTGTGAAGCGGAAGGGTTCCGTCACATCACCTGGTATCTGGACCGCCCGGATGTATTAGCGCGTTTCACCACCAAAATTATCGCGGACAAAACCAAATATCCGTACCTGCTTTCCAATGGTAACCGCGTAGCGCAGGGCGAACTGGAAAATGGTCGTCACTGGGTGCAGTGGCAGGATCCGTTCCCGAAACCATGCTACCTGTTTGCACTAGTGGCCGGTGATTTCGACGTACTGCGTGACAAATACATCACCCGCTCGGGTCGTGAAGTTGCACTGGAACTGTTCGTCGATCGCGGCAATCTGGATCGCGCTCCGTGGGCGATGACCTCGCTGCAGAATTCCATGAAGTGGGACGAAGAACGTTTCGGTCTCGAATACGATCTCGACATCTATATGATTGTCGCCGTCGACTTCTTCAACATGGGCGCGATGGAAAACAAAGGTCTGAACGTTTTTAACTCCAAATACGTTCTGGCGCGCACCGATACCGCTACCGATAAAGATTATCTCGATATCGAACGCGTGATTGGACATGAATACTTCCACAACTGGACCGGTAACCGCGTGACCTGCCGCGACTGGTTCCAACTGAGCCTGAAAGAAGGCTTAACCGTGTTCCGTGATCAGGAGTTCAGCTCAGATCTCGGTTCGCGTGCGGTAAACCGCATCAGTAACGTGCGCACCATGCGCGGGATGCAGTTCGCCGAAGATGCCAGCCCAATGGCGCACCCGATCCGCCCGGATATGGTTATCGAGATGAACAACTTCTACACCCTGACGGTGTATGAAAAGGGTTCTGAAGTGATCCGTATGCTGCACACGCTGCTCGGCGAAGCAAATTTCCAGAAAGGGATGCAGCTTTACTTTGAGCGTCACGACGGCAGCGCCGCCACCTGTGACGATTTCGTGCAGGCGATGGAAGATGCGTCCAACGTTGATCTCTCGCATTTCCGCCGCTGGTACAGCCAGTCAGGTACGCCGGTTGTGACCGTGCATGACGACTACAACCCGGAAACCGAGCAGTACACGCTGACCATCAAACAGCACACCCCGCCGACCTCTGAACAGCAGGAAAAGCAGCCGCTGCATATTCCGTTCGACATCGAACTGTATGACAACGAAGGCAACGTGATCCCGCTGCAGAAGGGCGGTCATCCGGTGCATAACGTGCTAAACGTGACCCAGGCCGAGCAGACGTTCATCTTTGATAACGTCTACTTCCAGCCGGTGCCGTCGCTGCTGCGCGAATTCTCCGCGCCAGTGAAACTGGAATATAAATGGAGCGATCAGCAGCTGACGTTCCTGATGCGTCACGCGCGTAACGATTTCTCTCGTTGGGATGCGGCGCAGAGCCTGCTCGCAACCTACATCAAGCTGAACGTGAACCGTCATCAGCAGGGTCAGCCGCTGTCGCTGCCGCTGCATGTGGCTGATGCGTTCCGTGCGATATTGCTGGATGAGAAAATTGATCCGGCGCTGGCTGCAGAAATCCTTACGCTGCCGTCGGTGAATGAAATCGCCGAACTGTTCGAGATTATCGATCCCGTCGCCATTGCTACGGTGCGCGAAGCGCTGACCCGTACGCTGGCGAAAGAGCTGGCAGACGAGTTCCTCGCCGTCTACAACGTCCACAAACTCGACGCTTATCGCGTGGAGCATGCTGACATCGGCAAGCGTTCGCTGCGTAATACCTGTCTGCGCTACCTGGCATTTGGCGATACAGAGCTGGCGGATACGCTGGTGACGCAACAGTATCATCACGCTGACAACATGACCGATGCCCTGGCGGCGTTGGCGGCGGCCGTTGCCGCACAGTTGCCGTGCCGTGGCGCGCTGATGCAGGAGTACGACGACAAATGGCATCACGACGGCCTTGTAATGGACAAATGGTTCATTCTGCAGTCCACCAGCCCGGCAGAGAACGCGCTGGAAACCGTGCGCAGCCTGCTGAAACACCGTTCGTTTACCCTGAGCAACCCGAACCGTATCCGTTCGCTGATTGGTGCCTTTGCGATGAGCAACCCGGCAGCGTTCCATGCGGAAGACGGCAGCGGCTACCAGTTCCTGGCCGAAATGCTGACTGAGTTGAACAGCCGTAACCCGCAGGTGGCGTCGCGTCTGATTGAACCGTTGATCCGTTTGAAACGTTACGATGCAGTGCGTCAGGAAAAAATGCGTGCCGCGCTGGAACAGTTGAAAGAGCTTGAGAATTTGTCCGGTGATCTGTTCGAGAAAATCACCAAAGCGTTAGCGTAAAAAATGCCCGGTGGCGCTAGCGCTTACCGGGCCTACATTGTTTTGTTCTCACGGGGTGGGCATCAGGCATTCGCCGATGCCCACCTTTTAATTTGTTGCTCCGATCCCCCACGTTTCATCACCCGGTTCAGCACTTCCGCTTCCAGCTCCGCCAAACGCACAGACCCTTTCCGGCGCGGCCGCGGGAGATCCACCGTCAAATCCAGCCCAATTTTCCCGTCTTCAATCAACAGCACCCGGTCGGCCATCGCCACGGCTTCGCTGACATCGTGCGTCACCAGCAACACGGTGAATCCCTGCGACAGCCACAGCGACTCGATCAAATCCTGCATTTCCAGTCGCGTCAACGCATCCAGCGCCCCGAGTGGCTCATCCAGCAGCAATAAGCCCGGGCGATGAATCAGCGCTCGTGCCAGGGCCACGCGCTGTTTTTGTCCGCCAGAAAGAGCCGCAGGCCATTCCTCAGCACGGTTTTCCAGGCCAACGGCCGCAAGAGCTTCCAGCGCCGCATCACGCCATTTTCCTTTCAGACCCAAACCGACGTTGTCGATAACCGTTTTCCAGGGCAGCAGCCGCGCATCCTGAAACATCATGCGTGTCTCTTGCTGACTGGCGGCCAGCGGGCCGTTGCCCGCCAGCAGTTCGCCCGCATTGGGTTTTTCCAGCCCGGCGAGCAAGCGCAGGAGCGTACTTTTCCCACCGCCGCTGCGCCCAACCACCGCGACAAACTGCCCGGCTGGAATGTGAAGATCGAGTTCATTGAGTACCGTATTGCTGCCGTAGCGTTTACCGATATTGTTCAGCAACAGCGGGATGCCTGGGTTCAGACGAGCCGTATTCATACGGAGGCCTCCTTCAATTGGTAAGCCGGATTCCAGCGCAGCCAGACACGCTCCAGCAGTTGCGCACTGACATCCGCCAGTTTACCCAGCAGGGCATAAAGAATAATGGCAACCACGACGACGTCGGTTTGCAGGAATTCGCGGGCGTTCATCGCCAGATAGCCAATTCCAGAATTCGCAGAGATGGTTTCCGCAACAATTAACGTCAGCCACATCAGGCCCAACGCAAAGCGCACGCCGACCATAATCGAGGGCAGGGCGCCGGGCAGGATCACATGCCAGAACAGCGCTGGGCCGGATAAGCCGTAGCTGCGTGCCATCTCCACCAGACCCAGGTCAATATTGCGGATCCCATGCCAGGTATTGATATAAATCGGGAACAGCGTGCCGAGGGCAACGAGGAAAATCTTGGCGCTTTCATCGATACCAAACCACAGAATCACCAGCGGGATCAGCGCCAGATGCGGCACATTACGCAGCATTTGAATCGAGGTATCGAGCAGGCGTTCTCCCCAGCGCGATAGTCCGCTGATAAGCCCGAGAACCAGGCCAATCGAGCCGCCGATAGAGAAACCAACCAAAGCGCGCCACGAGCTGATCGCCAGGTGCTGCCACAGTTCACCGCTGGATGAAAGCGACCAGAACGCTTCGATTACACCTTCGGGCGACGGCAGAATGCGGCTCGAAAGCCAGCCTGTCACCGAGGCAATTTGCCACAGGATAACGATGCCCACCGGCAGTAGCCAGGGGGCAACGCGGAGCAACCACTTATTTGCAGGCGTTGCCATAGACACTCCTTAACTCTGTGCGACTTTGCGCGGTAAAAACGTGTTAGCGACGGCTTCGCCCTGTACCTGTAACGCAGGCGGCTGAGGGATTTCCGGGATGGCGACGTCCAGGTGCGGGAACAGCAGTTCACCCACTTTGTAAGCCTCTTCCAGATGCGGATAGCCGGAAAGCACAAAGCTGTCGATACCCAGCGCTGCGTATTCATTAATGCGCGCCGCCACGGTTGGGCCATCGCCCACCAGCGCCGTACCTGCGCCGCCGCGAACCAGACCCACGCCTGCCCACAGGTTAGGGCTGATTTCGAGTTTGTCTCGCTGCCCCCCATGCAGGGCCGCCATCCGCTGTTGACCAACGGAATCAGTGCGGGCGAAGGCTGCCTGCGCTTTAGCGATAGTGTCGTCATCGAGGCGGGAGATCAGTCGGTTTGCAGCCTCCCAGGCTTCGGCATTGGTTTCGCGCACAATCACATGCAGACGAATACCAAACCTGACTTTACGCCCGTGTTTAGCGGCCTTCGCGCGGACCTGGGCGATCTTTTCTTTTACCTGCGCAGGCGGTTCGCCCCAGGTCAGATAGAGGTCAACTTGTTCGGCGGCCAGATCCTGTGCCACGTCCGACGAGCCACCAAAATAGAGCGGAGGGCGTGGCTGCTGAACGGGTGGAAACATCAGTTTAGCGCCGCGCACTTTTTGATATTTGCCGTCAAAATCGACGGTTTCGCCTTCCAGCAGGCGCCGCCAGATATGCGTAAATTCCGCGGAGGCTTCATAGCGTTCGGTGTGATCGAGGAAGACACCGTCGGCGGCTAATTCCTGCGGATCGCTGCCGGTCACCAGGTTAAACAGCGCACGACCGTTGGATAATCGGTCCAGCGTCGCGGCCTGACGGGCGGCGACGGTAGGCGAAATCACGCTTGGGCGAAGGGCGACCAGGAATTTGAGTCGTTGTGTTACCGGGATCATCGACGCCGCAACCAGCCAGGCATCTTCGCAGGAGCGACCGGTTGGGATCAGCACGCCAGTGAAGCCGAGTCGGTCTGCCGTCTGGGCTATCTGCTGGAGATAACCCTGATCGACCGGACGGGCGTTATCGTCACTGCCAAGATAGTGGCCGTCGCCATGCGTCGGTAAAAACCAGAACATATTCAGGCTCATGATTTCGCTCCTTGTTGGGCTGCTGAAGGCTGAGAAGTGGGCTGCCAAATGCGGCTTTTGATGTCGACTTTTTTCGGCACCAGGTGATTTTCATAAAACAGATCGGCGGTGTCCTGCTGGCGACGGGCGGTTTCTTCGCTGACCGGACCGATGGCGGTCGGTGGGCGATGATTGAGGTAGCTTGTAATCACCGCTTCCGGCAGGCCCATTGTTTTCGCCAGCAGCTCAGTGCTTTGCTGACGCTGGCTAATCGTCAGGGCATCGGCCTGACTAAAGGTATCAAGGACGCCTTCTATAAAGGCACCGTTTTTCTCAGCGTAAGGGCGCGAAGCCAAATAGAAGGAGCCGGTTTGCTTCAGCTCGCTGCCGTCGGCCAGGACTCGCACGCCGCCATGCAATAACGCGGCGGAATAGTACGGGTCCCAAATGGTCCAGGCGTCAACATCACCCTGCTGGAATGCCGCACGGGCGTCGGCGGGCGTCAGCCAGATGGGTTGAATATCGGTAAATTTCAGGCCGGCCTGCTGCAACGCACGCAGTAAGAGGTTGTGTGAACTGGAGCCTTTCTGTAACGCCACTTTATGGCCTTTCAAATCAGCAACGGTTTTGATCGGGCTATTTTCCGGCACCAGAATCACTTCCGCTTTCGGCTTCGGCGGCTCGACGCCGACGTAAACTAAATCGGCCCCTGCGGCCTGCGCGAAAATAGGTGGAATGTCGCCAGTGCTGCCCAAATCAATGCTGCCCACGTTCAAGGCTTCGAGCATTTGCGGGCCTGCGGGAAATTCTACCCACGAGAATTTGGTGGTCGGGTAGCGTTTTTCCAGAAGCTGGTGGCTTTTCGCCAGCACCATACTGATGCTGCCTTTCTGGTAGCCGATGCGCAGCGCGTCCGGCGCCGGTTCTGCCGCGTGGCTCCAGGCCGAAAGGGTCAACAGCCCGGTTAGTGCCAGGCTGCGGATGCGTGGGCGAAACAGATTAAACATGAGCGACTCCTTGCGGAAGATGGAAGGCCGGAACGCGGATGTCGCGGCGGTGCAGCGCCTGCCAGAAGTTTTCCAGCGCGCTATCAAGGCGTTTTTGTAGGTTTGGGCTGAACTGCGGTTTGTGCTGGTAATCCTGAACCTGGCTACCATCGGCGAAAACACCGTGCAGGATTTCCTGTGCCTTCAGGGCGTTGAGAACGGGCTTGAGGGCGTAATCCACCGCCAGCATGTGTGCCACAGTGCCACCGGTGGCCAGCGGCAGAACCACTTTGCCTTCGAGAGCACGCTCCGGTAACAGGTCGAGCAGGGTTTTTAATGCGCCCGAAAAGGAGGCTTTATAGACCGGCGTGGCGACAATCAGGCCGTCTGCCTGCGCCAATTGTTCGATAAGCGCCAGCAGAGCGGGGCTGTCAAAACGCGCATAGAGCAAATCTTCCGGTTCGAAATTCTGCAAATGCCAGTGACAGACTTCAACGTCCACCCGGGAGAGGGTCTCTCTGGCATATTCCAGCAGCGCGCTGGAACGTGAAGGAAAACGCGGGCTGCCCGCTAACGTAATGACACGCATAACCTCTCCTTATAACTAAATGTTTGCTTTTATCTAACATTGATAACATTTATCTGGAGTGTGTCAGAGGCAGTGGCGTTCGCTAAATGATTTTTCTGGCACTGGATTGCCAAAAACTGCAATTAAGTAAACGTTTGCGCTTATTGCGGCATTTTTTGCGACAGGTCAATTCCCTTTCGCCAGCGGATCGAACATAATACGCCCCCGGTTTGCTACCGGGAATCCAGGAGAGTTCATGTACTACCCCTTCGTTCGTAAAGCCCTTTTTCAGCTCGATCCTGAGCGCGCTCATGAAGTCACGTTTCAACAATTACGCCGTGTAACTGGCACGCCATTCGAAGCGCTTGTGCGCCAGAAAGTGCCGTCAAAACCGGTCACCTGCATGGGGCTGACGTTTAAAAACCCGCTGGGTTTAGCCGCCGGACTTGATAAGAACGGGGAGTGCATTGATGCATTCGGCGCGATGGGTTTCGGCTCGATTGAAGTCGGTACCGTCACACCGCGCCCGCAGCCAGGGAATGACAAACCGAGGATCTTCCGTCTGGTCGATGCCGAAGGTCTAATCAACCGCATGGGCTTTAATAACCTGGGCGTTGATAACCTGGTTGAGAATGTTAAAAAATCCCATTTTGACGGGATCCTCGGTATTAATATCGGCAAAAATAAAGACACGCCAGTCGAGCAGGGTAAAGATGACTATCTGATTTGTATGGAAAAAGTCTACGCCTATGCCGGTTATATTGCGGTCAATATTTCGTCACCGAATACCCCGGGGCTGCGTACACTGCAATATGGTGAAGCGCTGGACGATTTGCTGTCAGCGATTAAAAATAAACAAACTGAACTGCAATCTGTTCACCACAAATATGTTCCAGTGGCGGTTAAGATCGCCCCGGATCTTACGCCTGAAGAATTGATCCAGGTTGCCGACAGTTTAGTTCGCCATAATATCGATGGTGTTATTGCGACCAATACCACTCTCGATCGTTCCCTCGTTCAGGGAATGAAATACTGTGATGAAACCGGCGGTTTAAGCGGTCGTCCATTACAGCTAAAAAGTACGGAAATTATTCGAATGCTGTCTGCCGAATTAAAAGGGCAGTTACCGATTATCGGTGTGGGCGGTATCGATTCGGTGATGGCCGCGCGCGAGAAGATGGCTGCGGGAGCAACGCTTGTTCAGATCTATTCCGGGTTTATTTTTAAAGGCCCACCTCTGATTAAAGAAATCATTACCCACCTCTGATCTTCATTGTGCAAATTACAACCAGGGCTTTATTTCCTGCCCTGGTTGTTTTATATTCCACAAATGTTGCTAATTTAAACGTTATGGTCTTTTCTTAATTCAGGCAAATTAACGAAACGGGATTATTCTTTGAGGCAAAGGATGCTTATGAGAACGGGGAACAGAAATGCGAATTAAACCTGACGATAACTGGCGTTGGTATTTTGATGAAGAGCATGATCGTATGATGCTCGATTTAGCCAATGGTATGTTGTTTCGTTCACGTTTCGCCCGTCGGATGCTGACGCCGGATGCCTTTGATCCTACAGGCTTTTGTGTTGATGATGCCGCGCTCTATTTCTCCTTTGAAGACAAATGCCGTGACCTGGAATTAACCAAAGAACATCGCGCAGAGCTTGTGCTTAATGCGCTGGTCGCCATCCGTTTCTTGAAACCGCAGATGCCAAAAAGCTGGCATTTTGTGGCGCACGGTGAAAATTGGCAGCCAGTGACCGGCGATGCTGCTGCGGTCTGGCTGAGTGATAGCGGTGAGCGGGTGAATCTGCTGGTGGTTGAACCGGGTGATAACGCCGCTCTTTGTCTGCTGGCACAGCCGGGGCTGATGTTAGCCGGTCGCACTATGCAGCTAGGCGATGCGATTAAAGTGATGAATGACCGCCTTCAGCCACAGCCGCTGTCGGCTGCGCTGAGCTACGGTCAGGCGGTTTAACGCGAAAGACGCAGTGCGGTTTTTGGAATGCAGCTACAGCAAAGAATGGTGCCATCTTCTGAGACTACGCTTTTCTTCATCGGACTGACTTCCCCTTCAACCAGCGTTATGCGACAACTCCCGCATATTCCTGCCCGGCAAGAGTAGGGCACGCGGATCCCCTGTTGTTCCAGCTGTTCCAGTAAAACCTGCTGATTGTTCCCTTTGAAGACATCGCCCTGCCAGTCAATGTCGACCACGGCATCCTGCGCGACATTCACGTCCAGCATTTCTTCTGTTTCACCCGCCCCGTACACTTTACCTGGCCCGGTTGAGAGGATTTCAACCTCGTCGCCTACGCGAACTACGCCGCTATTGCGAGCAATCAAGTTTTGACCGAAATCGACATCGCCGTTGTCCTGGGCAGTACGGAAGGTTTGCAGCGTGGCTAACGGTTCTCCGGAAGGGTGTTTCTGGCCTTTGGATGGGCTAACGGTGGTGAAAATACAGCGGCTGCAAGGTTTCACGACGTCAAAGACCACGTCGCCGATGCGCACCACTTTCCAGGTATCTTCTTCCCACGCCTGCGTGCCGGTGACAACCAGGTTAGGGCGAAACTGTTCCATCTGCACGCTGGCGGAGCAGCGGTTTTGTAGGTCGCGCAGTGAGGCTTCGCTGGTGAGCAGATACGGAAAACCGTCGGCAAAAGAGAGCGGCACCGCGTCAAAACGTTTTACGCGACGTGAAGGCGCTTGTCCGACCCAACGCAGCTGGACGTCACGTTTGAAAAAGCCCGAAAGCCACTGGTTGATATCTGCGGGGGCAATTCGCGCCGTAAAATGATTGCCCCAGACTTCGGTTGGCGAAGCTTCTGCGGTGAAATCGGCGAAACGTACAATGGCCGAGCTGCCATCCGGCGCGGTGAGATGTAATCCATCATGGGTTGGCACTGGGGTGAAGCGCACCATTTGGGGATATTGGCGAGCGGTAATGAATGTGCCGTCTGGCTCGGTAACCATAAAAATACGGTCAAACGCCATGCCGCTAATGTCGGCCAGCGCATGCGTGACACCGATTCCCCGCATTGATTTTACAGGGTGAATATAGAGCCGTGATAGCGTCGCCATTTCGTTATCCCTCACGTTTGAAAAAAGTCGCCCTATATGAAGCCCAGATTCGCTATAATGCGCAACAATTTTCTGTGAGTAATAAGTGACGATATGAATTCTCTGTTTGCCAGT
>Ga0160433_100871_pt1 | contig 10480 bp, 9 predicted proteins | sample HID1972K_E0MG_FD_108235 | JGI IMG/M metagenome (GOLD analysis project Ga0160433, IMG submission 108235) | Enriched pill bug-associated microbial communities from UW Madison campus, WI, USA - HID1972K_E0 MG | ecosystem: Host-associated > Arthropoda: Insects > Digestive system > Unclassified ... | reverse complement strand
GCGGCTTTCTTCGCGACCGATGAGATCTTCAACATGTACCACGAGATCCCATCGGTCGCGAAGAAAGCCGCTTGGGGCCTGAAGTACACCCGCGCCATCTCCGACCCGGAGTTCAACACCGGCACCGTCGAGACCGACAAGGAGCTGCTGCGCAACCTGATCGCCTATTACTGCGTGCTCGAAGGCATCTTCTTCTACTGCGGCTTCACCCAGATCCTGTCGATGGGCCGCCGCAACAAGATGACCGGCGTGGCCGAGCAGTTCCAGTACATCCTGCGTGACGAGTCCATGCACCTGAACTTCGGCATCGACGTGATCAACCAGATCAAGATCGAGAACCCACACCTGTGGGATGCTGCGATGAAGGAAGAGGCTACCCAGATGATCCTGCAGGGTACCCAGCTGGAGATCGAATACGCCCGCGACACCATGCCGCGCGGCGTGCTGGGCATGAACGCGGCGATGATGGAGGATTACCTCAAGTTCATTGCCAACCGTCGACTGACCCAGATTGGTCTGAAGGAAGAGTATCCGGGGACCACCAACCCGTTCCCATGGATGAGCGAGATCATGGACTTGAAGAAGGAGAAGAACTTCTTCGAGACGCGGGTGATCGAGTATCAGACCGGTGGCGCGTTGAGCTGGGACTAATTGATCCCTGTTCATAAAGACGAAGGCTGCCTGATGGCAGCCTTTTTTATTTATATTCATTTGCGAACCTGAGCCCGCCGTCCCGCACCGAGCTGCGAGCATTTTCCGAAATGTCCTACCTACGCCGGCATTGATATGTCTGGCATTGGTAGCTAACGTGCTTGTCGGCGCCTAAGAAACGCCTCACGTAGCGGACCATCCGCTCCCGACAGATGCGGCTTTTTTGTGCCTGTGGTCTAATCCTGCGCGCAGAAAAAACGTGTTACGTCGGGAGCGGACTAATACAACACCCGCAAGGGGAATACCTCCGGTCCACTACGTGGGATTTCTTAGCTCCCGACACCTAGCCCTAAGAAAGCTACTGACACGTAGAGGTTATGGAAATGCCTATCGAAGCTCGTATTCGCAGGCCTTTCGCACATGCGTCCAGCCTGTTCAGATCCCCCAAAAAAATGGAGGCCAGCCATGACTGACCTTCACGCCCCCACCCTCTTCACCCGCCACAATCGCCCCCTTCACGCCGTCTGGCTCGAATCCCAGGCGTGGTTCTGCGCCCACGAACTCGGCCGGCTGACAGGCCATTTTTTCAACGATCAATGCGTACGCCGGCTCGACGCGGATCAGCATCGCACCGTGCAGCTCCTGCGTTACGGCACCTACCGTGAGACCAACATGGTCAGCGAGTCCGGCGTCTATACCTTGCTGGCGCATCACTACGTTCCCGAGAACCGGCATTTGCGGCGCTGGCTGACCCATGAAGTGGTGGCGGTGCTGCGGGAGGCACCAGGATCTTCTGCGCGGGATACACCGCAACTGGGGCAGATGACGTGGCCGGGGGGCAATACGGCGACGCTGTTGTATTGGCAGAGTGAGCCGTGGGTGCGCTTGCGGGATATGCCGGTGGTGATGGATGGCGAGGTGGCGGCACAGCTGCCCATGACCAAGCGCAAGCCGAGCTGGCGGGAAGGTGCGCAGCGGGCTGTGCGGATGCATAGGCTGGGAAACTGAACTCGCATCCGAACGCTTGGTTTGCACCAATAACAGGATGCCGTTCAATTCAGATAGCGGTGCGCCCGCAAATGCTCCGCCAACCGGTCGATGAACACGCGCACCTTGGTCGACCCATACTTGCTCTCCCGATGCAGCACGTGAATCGGCCAGGGCGCTTCTTCATGGTCCTGGAGAACAACCCGCAAGCGCCCGGCGGCCAGGTCATCCGCGACCTGGTATGACAGCAATCGCGCAATCCCCAGCCCAGCACTCGCCGCAACGATGGCGGCATCATTGCTGGTAACGGTCAGGCGCGGTTTGACGCGCACCTGGATTGGCGCGTGGCTGGGCCCGAACTTCCATTCCAGGCGCGGTGACACGCCGCTGGCGGCGATGATCGTGTGCTGGGTCAGCTCGTCGGGGTGTCGCGGCTCGCCATGCTGCTGCAGATACGCCGGCGAGGCACATAACAGCCTGCGCACCTGGCCGACGCGCAGGGCCTTGAGCCCTGAATCAGGCAAGGGGCCAATGCGTACCGCAACGTCCATGCCCTCCTCCACCAGGTTGACCACCCGATCGAGAAAGTAGGCAGACACATCGACCTGCGGGTAGGCCTTGAGGTAGTCGACGATACAGGGCATGACAAAGGCCTTGCCGAACAGCAAAGGCGCGGTAACCGAGAGGTTGCCCATGGGCGCGGCATTGACTCCGGCCGCGGCTTCGTTGGCCTCGTGGATACTGGCGAGTATGTTGCGGCTGTCTTCCAGGTAGCGGCTGCCCGCTTCGGTCAGCCGGACGCTGCGGGTGGTGCGCAGCAGCAGCTTGACGCCGAGGGTCTGTTCCAAGGCGCCAACGGCACGGGTGACCGCCGCTGGCGAGATACCCAGGCGGCGCGCGGCAGCGGCGAAACTTTCGAGCTCGCCCACCGCCACCAGCACTTTCATCCGGTGGATCTGATCCATGCCCCGCCCCGGTCGTTGTCGTGGTGTGATTATTCGCGGGGCAAGCCTGTACCTACAAGGCCTGGATAAGACAATTGCTTTACCGCCAGCAGTACCGGCCTCTTCGCGGACAAGTCCGCTCCCACAAGTATGAGGTGCATCCAGAGACATGTTCTCTGCGCGACAGCGCAGCCCAGCGGGCGGGGCGATCTCCCACGAACTTGCCCGCGAACAGGCCGCCGCGTCCAAGCGCTACAGGTCCAGCACCAAGGGTTGCACGGCATGCCCCACCTGGGCGGGGACGGCGCAACAGATCAGCACCGTGCCGTTTTCCGGTAGCTCTGCCGGTGGGTTCGGATAGTGGACCTGGCCGCTGACCAGCCAGGTTCTGCAGGTGCCGCACGAGCCTGCCCGGCAACTGAAGTCCGGCGACAGGCCTCGGCGCTCGGCCAGCTCCAGCAGGCTGCCACTGCCGGGCGACCAGCGCGCCTCCTTGGCCGATCCGGCGAAGTACACCGGCACCGGCACGTTGGCCGGCGGCGGTTGCAACAGGGCTGGTTGTCGCCCATCACCGTGGCGTTTGAGGGTCGAAGGGCCGAAGGCTTCGGCATGGATGCGCGCATCCGCGACGTTCACCGCGCGCAGCCCTTCGTAGATGCTCTGGGTGAAGCTGCCTGGCCCGCACACATAGAAGTCATAGTCGTCCAGCGCCAGCCTAGACTTGATTGCCTCGATGCCAAGACGACCATGGATCTCGTAATCCTTGCCTCGCGCCGCCTGCGCCTCAGGCTGGCTTAGGGCACGGTACACACGCAGCAGGCCGCCGGGCCGCGCCAGCAAGGTGGCCAATTCGCTCTGAAACGGCCGGTCGTCGAGGCAACGAGCGCCGTGAAAAAGGTAAATCTGGCGTCGTCCTCGGCCCAGAACATTGCGCGCCAGCTGCTCGCGCAGCATGGCCATCAGCGGGGTAATGCCCACTCCCGCGCCGATGAGGACGATGGGGCGGGGGCTTTCATCATCGAGCATGAAGCTGCCTGTGGGCAGCCGCACATCCAGCAGATCGCCCAGCGCGACCTGTTCATGCAGGTGCCGCGATGCAGCGCCCTGAGCCTTGACGCTGATGCGCAGATGACCGTCCGATGGCGCGCTGGAGAGGCTGTAGGTGCGAATAACCGGGGTCTCGCCTTGCAGGCGAATACGCACGGGGATGTGCTGTCCCGGCACGAACGGCACTGCTGCAGTGTCCGCAGGCTCAAGGTAGAACGAGCGAATGTCGCGGCTTTCTTGCGCGATGCGCACCACCTTCCAGGCCAACCACTGCCGCTGCCGTTCGCTGTGCAGCAGACGCTGGTCGGCTTCGGCCCAGGTGCCGGTCATCAGGCTGGTGGGCGCGTACGCCTGGAAGTCCCAGCGCAACGACACGGCGGCCGGTCGCCACACCACCTGATCGATCTCCAGCGTCCACAGCCGCTCGGCGCCTTCGAAGGCAGTGATCAACGGGCTGTCCAGCAGCACCTCGGTACGCCCGCACAGCTGCAGCACATTGCCGCTGGCGAAGTCGACGAACAACAGCCCGGCCTGCGGGTTGACCACCAGGTTACCGAGGGTGTTGAAGTGCAGGTTGCCCGCGTAGTCAGGAATCGTCAGGCAATTGCCTTCGACCTTGACGAAGCCGGCCCGCCCACCGCGGTGGGACACATCCACCGAGTGCTGGCCGCTGTCATGCTTGACGTAGCTGGCGACGAAAAAGGTGTCGGCACCCTCGATCATCGAAACCGCGCGTGCCTCCAAGGTCGTCGAGTCCTCGCGCGGCCCAGCAGGCTCAGCGACACGCGTGTAGGTGCGCAGCTGGATGTATTGCGGGCAGTTGCCGAACGAATGCTCCACCACCACGTCCAGCTGGTCGCCAGTAGCCTGACGGATTAGCCCATTGATGCGATTGCGCCGCCGGGTGTGCAGCTCGATGCCGAGCAGGCCAATGGCGGACCCGCAGGCAAGGCCTGGCGTCGCCGGGTCGTCGTGCTTCAGGTGCGCCCTGATCGCCAGCTGGCGTGGATCAGGCGATGTGACAAAGCCTTTTGGCCCTTCGACCAGGGTCGCCCAAGGCTTGCCACTGGGGTCCACTGCACCTGCGACCATGAACGGCAACTGATGATAGAACGCCCGGTGCTGGTCGGGCATGTAATCGCGAATGGCCTTCTGGCCGATGACCTCCATGCGCTCTGACACGCCAACTTTGTCCTGCAATTCTTTTTCGCCGGTGTGCCAGGGCGATGTGCGATGCCTGGGGAGCTGATGCATGGCGGCATACCTCGCGGCTGTAGCTTGAATCAGCCTTCAGCCTGAAGGCCGACGGCAGTGCGTGGCATGGGCACGAACCTGGGCAGCGACTCGATCCGCGTCAACCAGGCGCGCACATTGGGATAAGGCTGGAGCGAGACGTTGCCTTCAGGCGCGTGGGCGATGTAGGAATAGTTGGCGATATCGGCGATGGTCGGTTCGGAACCGGCAAGATAAGGCGATCTGGCCAGTTCGCTGTCCATGACGTTTAGCAGCGTGTGGGCGCGGGCGATGACTTCTTCGGTGTTGAATGACGCCCCGAACACGGTGACCAACCGGGCCGCGGCGGGGCCATAGGCGAGCGGGCCGGCCGCCATCGACAGCCAACGTTGCACCCGCGCGGCAGCCACAGGCTCCTCCGGCAACCAGCGGCCCTCGTCGTAGGTCTTGGCCAGGTAGACCAGGATGGCGTTGGAGTCGGCGATGACAGTGCCGTTGTCATCGATCACCGGTACCTGGCCAAACGGGTTGAGGGCCAGAAAGTCAGGTTGCTTGTGCGCGCCCTTGGCCAGGTCGACAGAGACCAGCTCGGTCGGCAGATTCAGCAGCGAAAGCATCAGCTCAACGCGGTGGGCATGGCCGGACTTCGGGAAGTTATAAAACTTGATGGGGGTGGGCATGGGCTGGGCTCCGGACGGGTAGGAGGTCAGCGCCAAGCAAGGCCTAGAGAATGGAGCTGATGGAGCACATGCTGCACTTAATCGCGTGAGTGCAGAATCACCGTGGTCTGCAATCCATAATTTCGCCTGCCGAAATAAACCAGCTCTTCAGGACCACCTGATGTTCCATCGCGGCAAGACAGCGGGGCCGCATGGCGGCCCCGGATGCTTAACGCACTGGCGCCTTCTGATAACGATAGAGCGCCCGCGCCGCCTCGACGACCTGCGGTACACAGGCCCGTAGCTGTTCAGGCGTCATTGCGTCGAGCAGCTCGATGTTGTCTTCGAAACCATGCAGCGAAATCGCGCTGAGCTGCTCGGCCTGTTCGCGCGGCAGCTCGTTCCAGCCGGCCACCTGTACAGCGCGCATGTAGCCGAAGCACCACTCTTCCATCACCGTCACCGGCCCTTCCTCGCTCTCGGTCTCTTCGAACAACGGCTCGAAGGTATCGAGGCTCTCGGACAGTTGCGCGGCCACTTCACCGGCGTAGCGCAACATCAGGGCGGTGTAGGCCTCTTCCTCGGCCGGGCTCTTGAACTTCGGCACCTTGCCACCGGCGACGACGGGCAGCCAATGCTCCGGCGTAACGGTTGTCGGGGAGCTGGCCAGGGCCGTGAAGAACCCATTGAGCTCGGCGACGTTGAGCACCGAATAATCATTGCCGTACTTGATCAGCAGGTCTTCGAGGCGGTCCAGTTCTTTTTCGCTGAGCGCAAGGTGCATGGGGCGGGTATCCGTAGGTAATATCTGCGAGCACCCTAACATACCGATGGAGTGCCGACGAAGGTAGCGCGCGAGAAACCGCCCATGACCCGCGCTGGCGAGGAAGTTACCCGTACGTCCCTTGGAGGCTGTCGGGTCGCTGCCCGTTCGGATCGTGACGATCACGCAGATTTTCTAGGCAATGGCTTCCAGGCTGGACGCCGTAGTCCGGCCAGGCGCTGGGCCCCAGGGCAGTCCGGCCTTGTAGCGCATCGAGCAACAGGATGCCCGGTAAGGCGATCAGCAGGCAGATGAACACTTTGGGCAGGATGCTTGGCGCTGCGTTTTGTGGGGAATTGTCCACACCGGCCTCCTAACGTGGCAAGGCCGGATGCAGGTGATAGCCGAGCATGGCGTCGTAGAGATCGGCGCGGCGGCCGCGTGTCCGGTCGACCTGCGGATCGAACAGGATGACCGCGACGCGGGCTGGACTGACAGGGGCAAGCGGATCTGACATGGCGGCGTCCTTTATATCATTGGAGGAGCGCCAGTTAAGCCAGTCTTTAAGCATCCTCAACCATCAGCTAGATCTGACAGGAGCGGAGGAAAAGTCGGAAGGTGCGGAAGGGGGCCCAGCGCAGCAGCCCAAGGCCGCTTCCACACAGCGAGGATCTCCAAGAGGGGAGCAAGTGGAAGCAGCCCAAAGCTACGATCAGGTCAACTTCAGACCGCCAGCGCGCGCTCACGCAGCTCGCTGTTGAGGATGCGGTCATTCTCGCTGTAATCGACCGGGCAGTCGATCACGTGCACGCCTGGGGTCTTGATGCAGTGCTCGAGCAGCGGCAGGAAGCCCTCGGCGCTTTCGACGCGGTGGCCATTGGCACCGTAGGCTTCGGCATATTTGACGAAGTCAGGGTTGCCGTAGTCCAGGCCGTAGTCGGTGAAGCCCATGTTGGCCTGCTTCCAGCGGATCATGCCGTAGCCGTCGTCACGCAGGATCACCACGGTGATGTGCATGCCCAGACGCACTGCGGTTTCCAGCTCCTGGCTGTTCATCATGAAGCCGCCATCGCCACACACCGAGATCACCGGGCGGTCGGGGTAGACCAGGTGCGCGGCCATGGCCGAGGGCAGGCCCGCGCCCATGGTCGCCAAGGCGTTGTCGAGCAATACGGTGTTGGGCTTGTGCGCCTTGTAGTTGCGGGCGAACCAGATCTTGTAGATACCGTTGTCCAGGGCGACGATGCCTTCGGACGGCAGGGCGCGACGGATGTCGGCGACCAGGCGCTGCGGGTAGACCGGGAAGCGGTCGTCATCGGCACCTTCGGCGATCTGCGCTTCGTTGGCTTCGCGAATGGCCAGCAAGCGGGTGAAGTCCCAGTGGCTGGTGTCGGTCAGGGCCTCGCCAATCTGCCAGACGGCGTTGGCGATGTCGCCGATCACTTCGACCTGCGGGAAGTACACGGCATCGACTTCGGCGGAGCGGAAGTTGATGTGGATGACTTCGGTGCCGCCACGGACCATGAAGAACGGTGGCTTCTCGATCACGTCGTGGCCGATGTTGACGATCAGGTCGGCGGCTTCGACGGCGCGGTGGACGAAGTCGCCGGACGACAGCGCGGCGTTGCCGAGGAAGCGTGGGTGGCGCTCGTCGACCACGCCCTTGCCCATCTGGGTCGTGATGAACGGGATGCCAGTCTTGTCGATCAGCTGCTTGAGGACCTTGGCGGTCATCTTGCGGTTGGCACCGGCGCCGATCACCAGGATCGGATTACGGGCGTTCTGCAGCTTCTGCACGGCAGCCTCGATGGCCTTGTGCTCGGCCAGCGGGCGACGGTGCAGGCTTGGCGGGATCGGCAGACTGTCGGTCTGCTCGGCGGCGATATCTTCCGGCAACTCCAGGTGCACGGCACCCGGCTTCTCTTCCTCGGCAAGGCGGAAGGCTTCGCGCATGCGCGCCGGGATGTTGTCGGCGGAAGCGAACTGGTGAGTGTACTTGGTGATCGGGTCCATCATGCCGCACACGTCAATGATCTGGAAGCGGCCCTGCTTGGACTTCTTGATCGGCTTCTGACCTGTGATCATCATCATCGGCATGCCGCCGAGATAAGCGTAGGCGCTGGCGGTCACCAGGTTGGTCGCGCCAGGGCCGAGGGTCGACAGGCTGACGCCGGTCTTGCCGGTCAGGCGGCCATAAGTGGCGGCCATGAAGCCCGCGGACTGCTCGTGGCGGGTCAGTACCAGCTTGATCTTCGACTTGCGCAGGGATTCCAGCAGGTCGAGGTTCTCCTCGCCGGGAATGCCGAACACATACTCGACACCTTCGTTTTCCAGGCATTGCACAACGACATCGGCGGCCTTGGCCATCTTGCTTGCTACCTCAAGTGATATTGCGGTGGTGAATCCAGGAGTCGATCAGCACGCAGCGCTGAAATCGGTCTGTCCGCAGGGCAGAAGTGCGCCCTGGACAAAGCCTTGACGTAGGCAGCGCTCCATAAAGTCACGTGAAGAAGCTGCACCATTGTCGCACCCCCTTGGCAGGGTCGTGATGTAAAGGATCGCGATAAAGGCGCCGTTGAGCAGAATAGCGCGAATCACCCCGGCGAAGGTCTGCAAAGCTGTCGCGTCCCGGCCGTGGCGTACTGAGTTTGTTCGATGAGCCTTTGCCAAGTCGCAACATCCTGTGGGAGCAGACGCGCATGGATCACACTGCACTGCCCGTCAGCAGTCCCACGACCGGGACGATCACTAACGTTGCGAGAGCCATCGCCAGGACATTGCCGACAAAGACATGCATGCAATTGGGCAGCTGCAGCTTGATTGCCACCGCCAGAGGAGGTGCGACCAGGGCGCCGAGCCCGGCACTGAGCACCACGACCTGCCACTGGCCGCCGAAAGTAAACAGCGCAGCCGGAACAACAGAAACAAGGGGCACATAGGTGGGGTACCAGCCCTGCCGTATCCATTGCCGGCGCCACAGCAATACGCCAATCAAGGAGGCCAATGCCTGGCCACTGATGAGCTCCAGTACTAGGTACGAGCCATAGGCCGGGCTGGCTGGCGACAGCGCGAAAGCTACCAGCACGCCCAGCAACAAGCCAAGGCTGGCCAGTTCGTTGCCCAGAAACAGAGCCTCGCTGAAGTCGGCGAGCACTCGGCGCAGCGTCCAGAAGATGCCGTAGTCGGGCTGAACCGGCGAATATTTGCCTGCGTCTTTGTGTAGCCGCTGCGTGGTGTCAGGTAGCCATGGCAGGTACTGGCACAACATGAGCCCCAACCCACTGGCCAGGGCCATGCCGCCCATGTTGCCAATCACCCGGGGCAGGTCCAAGGGGACGCAGAGGTAGTTGACCAGCAGCAGACTTGCAGGCGTCACCAGGACGGCGCCCAGCGTGGCACCGGTGAACGTCACCCACCAGCCACGCCCATACATCAACACCAGTGCGGCAGGCAGCGAGACGAAGGCCACATAGGTAGGCTGCCAGGCACCACTGCGCAAGGTCCAGCCCCACAGGGCATGGCTGAGCAGCAGGGACAGCAACGAACTGGTCAGCAACCAGGGCCATAGCCCGCTACCGTAGCAGATCGCGAAACCTTGCCAGCAACGGTCATGCCGATAGGCCCAATGTGCCAGCCAGGCACCCATAAGCAGCCCCACGGCCGGCAGCTCATGCTTGTAGAAGACCACTTCACTGATGTCGCCGATGATCCAGCGCAGCCGTTCCAATGGCGTATTGATGTTCATCAACAGGTGCGAGTAGTCGGGCCAGATGTCGAGCCAGTACTGCGCGCGTCCGCTGACGACTTCGATCAGCAGTACCGAGAAAATCGAAATGGATGCGCATAGCACCAATTGAGGAAAGAAGCTGTACCGTAGGGGAGTAACCTGATTGTCCATCTGCGCATCCTCAGTCAATTCGAGAGGGCAACAGTTAAGCTGGCACTTGGCTAGCGGGAACAGTCAGTCACGTCCGATAGAGCTGAAGGAAACATCCATAAAGGACTGAGCGGTCTGCTACCAGCGGCTGTAGGGCCAAGCAGAAGGACGGGTGTTCTGAAAATTTGGCGAGCAGAAAAGACAAAACCCCTACCTGCTCGCGCAGATAGGGGTTTTGCGAAATGAATCTTGACGATGACCTACTCTCACATGGGGAAACCCCACACTACCATCGGCGATGCATCGTTTCACTACTGAG
>Ga0160433_100866_pt1 | contig 10547 bp, 11 predicted proteins | sample HID1972K_E0MG_FD_108235 | JGI IMG/M metagenome (GOLD analysis project Ga0160433, IMG submission 108235) | Enriched pill bug-associated microbial communities from UW Madison campus, WI, USA - HID1972K_E0 MG | ecosystem: Host-associated > Arthropoda: Insects > Digestive system > Unclassified ... | reverse complement strand
CTAGGAGGTAAAACGCCCATGGAATACGATGCCCTGCCGGCGGCATGCTTTGCTTAGGTCAACTTTAAAAAAGATTGACCTAAGCAAAGCAACTATTTTTATATTTGAAAATTCGCGGAAACGGCAGTCCGAAAGAAGGGAGGGTTACAAGGGAACTCGTGGCGAAACATGCGGTACTTTATATTGTTTGCCTCCAGCGATCGTTTTTCAAAATGATTTGCAATACCCCAACCTATACCAAATACCGAAGTGAAAAGAAAGGCAACGAGGATAACGAGCATTCCTTTTGATTTAGGCTCGATGTGATGATGGTTCTTTACGACATAGGATTCTGGGATTTTATCTATCTTTTTATCAATCCGATTTAGTTCTTGACGAAATGCTCCATAGGCTGTTTGGAAAATACCTTTTAATACATCAGTTTGTTCTTTTATATAATCTTGAGCATTGAAGTGTGAGGTATTGATATTTTGGGATATTTCTAATTCTTGGCGGTTTTGACCGTGAATTTTTAATAGCTCATTAATCGCTTCATGATATTTGTTGTGCTGTTCATTTGATTCCTTCAATTGTTCACTCGTCTTTTTATAGTCGGCTGCTAATTCCTTTACAATTACATGCAGTGTCTCCTCAATCATTTGGACTTTCTGCGTTATATTTTCAAGTTGTTTTTCCATTTTGTTATCTTTTTAATGTTTGTTTCTTTTTTTTACGCTTACGTTTCAGGTTTGGATCGACTTCATCGTTTGCAATATGACCAGCTCCAGAAAATAGGATGCTCGCCAAGTCAACACCGATCTTACCATAGTCTATTCCTGTTGATTCTTTGTTCTCAAGGAACGCGCGTTCAATTGGGCTATTGGTAATACTGTTTGATTTATGTTCAGTCGTATTGGAAAGCAGTTTCAAACTGTTTTCTTGTAGAGTTCGATCAATCTTCGCATACGAAAGTGAACGGTCGACTTGGCTTCCTTTGAACACAATCCCGTTTTTCGAAAACGAAATCCCTTGTACCTGCAATGAGTTTCGAGAATACTTATATTGTACGTCGACTCCTCGGTATTTTAATTGGTTCCTCAAGGACTCCCAGCTATCGGCTGTTCGGATTGCAGATTTAACGGCATCAAAGATTTCTAGTTTTACTTTATCCTTGCCTATCAACCTTCCACGATTAATATTCTCTTTTCCAGCTGCAAAATAATATCCATTGGATTTGGTAATCGCTTGGGTCACCTGTATATTCCGTTTCCATAGATTGTTATTTGCAATGCTTTTGCCGTCATTGTTTACCCTGTTGTAAATAATATGAAGGTGGGGATGATTCCTGTCCAGATGTTCAACGACCAACAGCTGGGTGTTTCTGATATTCATTTTATCGAGATACTCCTTTGCGTCCTTGAGCATTCTATTGGAATCCAGTTTGGCACGGTCGTTCGCACTCCATGATAAAATAATATGGCCTACTGCTTTCTTTAAATTGGAATTTATTTTACGCTGCATATTGAAGTCTTGCGTAATTGTTTTTGAATTGGTTGTTCTTATTCCTTCAGCATATAGGATTTCTGCCTTCTCCCTTTCGAGATTATAGGCAACACATCCACCAAAACTTTTCCCTTCTTTGATTTTACCGATCATCATTTAAAAATTTTAAGTACCCACTGATTTGATCAATCACCTGAAGGCATTCCTTCTGCACTGTTTGCAGACCCATCTGATGCGAAAGTGCAGTCAATTGGTTTAGATTATTTGAAGCCCCCGCCAGTACATGTAAAACCTTTCGATCCTCTTGATCAAAACGTGGTTTGATCGTCTTGTTCACTGAGCTTTCCCGTATCCATTCGGCAGGATTCATCCCTGCTTGTTTTGCATTGTCGAGCATCGCTTTGTATTGGTTTTCGTTGTACCGAACGGTTCTACGAAAACTTTTTTTAATTGCCAGTACGGGTCTTCCCTTTGGCAATTTTCGCTTAATCTTAGTTTCCATACTATCTTATTTTAATTGATTAAGATATGCGACTACCAGGAGCATATCTTCCGTTTATGGATGCGGAAAAATCGCCCAAACGATTTTATTGGCATCCATAAACATATACTTGCTACTTAATACGAACAGATCTTTTATGTCCAGCAATTTTGTTGGATAATAGGTAATCATTGAGATCCTTGAATGGGGAATACCATTCGGACAGGTCATAGCAATTCTTTAAAGAGCTTACCATATCAAGAGTTGCTTTTTTGCCACTTTCATCATTATCAAGAAGCAGCATTGTTGAATCATATAAACTTATGATGGACGATGACTTATTCAAATTGGCCAAAGAATTCAGTACGAGAAAATCCTGTGCAAGGTTCTTTTCTCCTTCAATCTCTAGGTAGCTGAACAGGTCAAATATTCCTTCAAAAACAGCCAATTGCCCGTATCCTTTTTTATATAAACTTACACCTTGTCCCGAGCATCCTTTCCAGAATTTATTGCGGATTGCCCATCCTTTTTCGTTCTGATTACCAATACCAAAAAACTGCTTTTCTCCAACGGTGAAGTAAACCTCTTTACAGAATCCTTGTGCAGTTTTTAAACTGATCATTCTCGATTTCAAGTAAGCTGTCAACGAAGGGTTAGAGCCAAGGTCTATAATTTTGTCAATTTGGATTCCTTTGTTTTCATCAGTACTGAATAATTTCCTTTTTTCAGGAGATACATTCTGGGGCTGATGAAAAGAGAAAATAGAATCGGTCAACATTTCACGGTTAATCTCGTTAATAGCCTCGTGAACATTCAGGGTTGGAAATATCTTGAGCACCAAGTCGATTATTGTTCCCCCTTCATTGGTACCGTAATCTATCCATAGATTTTTTGTCTCACTTACTTTCATGGAAGGACTTTTTTCTTCTCGAAAGGGAGAATGGTACATCAAGTATCCTTGATATGCTTTCGAGGGATAGATTCCTTTCGTTTTTAAATAGTCACTGATTTTTATAGTCTGGTTAATTTCTTTTGCAGTCTTCATTACTCTAGTTTTAAATGGAATAGTGGGAAAATGGGAAAAACGGGATTTTAGCTATTAATCCATCGGTGGACTGTTGATTTTGGAACACCTGTTTTATCTACAATTTCTTCAATGGTTAAATCTTTCTCTTCTCTAAGTTTTTTGACCAGAATCTTCTTTTCATGCTTATCATTAATGACATCACCTTGGATATGATCAAGCTCATCAACGCTTTCTTCCTCTAATTCAAACCAGAGAGTATTACAATCGAATGAAATTAGCTTTGCATTTTCTTCTTCTTCTGACAATCTTGATTTCACGCGCTTTAAAATTCTAAGGTTCTTCGCTTGGGAACTTCTCCGCAAGAAAAAATCGCCATCAACTAAATCCGACTTAGTCCCTGATCCTGTTTGAAGGTCACTTGTGGTAAGATAATTGGCGGTATGCTTTCTTGTGTGATCTGTAATAATTATTGCCATCTTATACTTATCCTTTAGATCTAGGATCATTTTCATAGCTTGGGCAGCTACGTGGTTACGATTGGTATCTTCTTTCAAAAAAGCCATCCTAAAATTATCCAACACCATTAAAACAGGATTATGGTTCTCAATGAGATTACTGATCTTCTTTAATTCGATTTCTAACCCTTCCCTTGTCGTATAAACGATGCTTTCAAATACTTCATTTGTTAATGGTTTCCCCATGGCCATGAACATTCTTGCAAGACGTTGCTGCATCAAACGTTCCCCCAATTCACAGTTGACAAAGAGCGTGTTTCCATGTAAGTTGATTTCCTCTCCAAGGAAAGATGGCCAAAGATTTGAAATCGCTAAACACAATTGGATTCCTAGAAAAGTTTTACCAACACCCCGTTCTGAAGGAAAATGAATCAGAGACTCTTCAAAAACGTAATTTCCGAAGAGTTTTTTAAGTGGCTTAAGATGAACACCCTCCAATGCGAGCTGTTGCATAGTTTTAGCTTTATTAGAATAAAGTTCCGAAAGGGAATATATTTTCTTTGCTTCCATAGATTACGAGATTAAAATTTAGACGATGAGATTATTTTTTACGTTTCATTTCTCTTTTCAAGGTTAATGTTGAGGCAAATTCCCCAATTTGGTCATTGCTCATTTTCTTATATTGAGCAAACCAATCCAATAAATCCTTCCTTGAAAATCTAACGCCGCCGTTGGGAAGCTTGATGTATGGTATGGTACCTTCTGAAACCAACTGATAAAGCCGCTGTCGAGAATAACCAGTAATCTCTTCAGCAAAGGCATAGTCGCCAATCTGGTTTTCTTTATCCGCTATAGGAGGAATAATAATTTTAGATAGTTTAGAATCTAAAAGTGACTCTAACTGAGAGACAGTTAGGTCAATTAATCGGGTGTTTTTTGCAGTATTTTCCATGTGCTGTATTTTTTGTACAGCACAAATATTTAGTGATTTTCTATCATTTTCAAAGATACGGACAACGTCCACCGTTTACGGACGAGATGCCTTCCAAATCCGTTATTTTACTATTTATACTGTGAGAGATAGGTGACATAACGGTCCAAACTCTTCCATCTGCCAGGCTGGAAGTTCTTAAACTTTTCCGTTCCCCTGACTATAAAAGTGTCGAGTAAAGAGTCTCGGATCGAAATGTCCAGAATCAAACCACTTATAATTTTCTCCTTGAGCAGGAACTTCATAAACCCAGCAAAGAAAACTGGTTGACTTCCTGCAATAACAGGATTCTCGAAATCTATTTTTGTTATCTCTCGAGCGTCATTAGGATCAGGCTCGGTTAGATATTTAAAAATGATTCTATTTTCTAAGGATTCATGCTTTTTATTTATAGTATCTAGTAACTCCATAAAATGCCAAATCTTTTCTTCGCTAGTAGCATCCGGAGAGGGTAGATTATAATATTTCCAAAATCTAGATTCGATCTTCAGTGATACCTTTTTCTTTGATTCGCCACCCTTATTTTCAATTATTGTGTTGAAGTTATTATTTAGAACACGGTTATCATTATTATTAACGACATGATACTGGTTCATCGTAATATTAAAATTATTTTTATTTGAAAACGTTTCATTTTCACTAGTGGAAAATTCAATCATCTGATTATGCTTTTCTTCTAACACATCACTCGTGAGTTCCACACTTTTTAGCATGCGATAAAAATAATCTGATTTGACTCTTTCTCTTCTTGAAAATGGAAAGTGTATCTTTTTGTCAAAAACGGATTCCTCACTTTCGTTTAAAGTGAAGAAGGCACTGAAAATAAAAATGGCTATCAATACTATCAAACTGTCATAATCAGTAAGAATATAGATAAATAAGCATATAATAAAAATAAAAACACAACCTAAGATCCCAATACCAAAATACCTCAACCTAAATTCACTCAACAGTTCAACTCTTCTCTTTTCTATAGAAAGTTTCGTATTATTGAATGAATTAAATAGTTTTTGAAATTCACTATGCAATTGAGTTAAATCTTGCGGCTTTGTTTTAACTATCAAATTTGGATTAAACATCAAATAACATCCTAAAAAGAAAAAGAAGCCAGATGCTATCTTCACAGCGCTTGGTTGATAAACACTGCTCCAATATAATACCACCATTACAACCAATAACAAAACCCATTTAACTAGCCTTTTCATAGCGTAGGAAATTTCATTAATTCTTCTTCTTTTTTCTTATCTACAATTTTAGCATAAATTTGGGTCATTTCAATTTTAGAGTGACCTAAAAGTTCTTTCATCGTAAATAAATCTATCCCAAAAGTAAGGCCTATGGTTGCAAAAGTATGTCTCGCAACATGAAAATGCAGATTCTTAATAATTCCAGCTTCATAAGCCCAAAATTTGAGGTACACATTCATCGTTTGGCTGGATGGCAAGTCCCAAAAGATCTTCTTATTTATCGGATGCTTTACGACATCTCTTAGGATTCTGTTTACGTCTTCAACTATAGGCACCGTTACAACTTTATTGGGGGTCTTCACAGGTCTGAACACTAATTTCCCATCCACTATATTATCATATGTAATATTCTGTATGTCGGAGACACGAAGACCACCGCAAAAACAACTAAAAAGAAATGCATGTCGTATTTGACTATTACCTCTTTTAGGTACCGTGTTAGCCAATATCCTGACCTCTTCAATTGTTAAACGATCACGTTCTAAATATTCTTCTTTAACAGGTTTCCAAACATGGAACGGACTTTCTTCGACAAGGCCTTTAGTCAATAGCTTATTAAAGTTTTGACGAAATACACTCATATAAGCATTAGTCGTATTTCGACTCACATGAAAAAGCAAATGGTCCTGGAATTTATCTAAAAACTCAATGGTTACTTCTGAAAAAAGAAAACTTTTATTCTTTAAATATTTATTGAGGTGAATAATAAGGCATTCCAGTTTGTGATTGTGTTTCTTTTTCAGGCAGTCAGCCAGATAATCCAAAAGTTCATAGCTTATACGATTTGTCTGCTTATACCCAAATCGGGAAAAGTTTATTTCGGTTTCTTTGTTATTCCGTAATACCTGGATAAGCTTCATTGTTTCGCTGTCTTTTTCCATAATCCGGATCCGGTTATTCGAATAGTCCTTGTGGACGTAGATTCCGAGAAACTCATAATTTCGCTTACCTTTGCCTTCAAGTGTCTTCGTGTAAATATCAAAGTAAACGCTGAATTTACCTGATTTAAGGGGTTTGTATCTTACTGTTACCATATGTTACCTTTGTTACTTGATACAATATAGGAGTAACATAGGCAGTAACAAAACCTCGATAAATATCGGCAGAAGTTGATAAAACTTAACGAAGCAAAGAACTATAACCTGCAGTAATTCAAGTAGATATTATGAATTTTATCTAACATTTATCATTATTTATTACTAGATCAAAAAATGGCCGGCATTTACCTCCACATCCCCTTTTGCAAACAGGCATGTCACTATTGTGACTTCCATTTTTCCACATCTTTAAAATATAAGGATGAGTTACTGGCAGCGCTCCATGCTGAATTGGTCTTACGAAAAGAGTATCTCCAACAGCAAACCATTGAGAGTATTTATTTTGGCGGCGGTACACCATCCATTCTTTCTGCAAAAGAAATCAACCAGATTCTGGATACAATTTATGCCAATTTCAATGTAGCGCCAATTGTTGAAATTACCTTGGAAGCCAATCCGGATGACCTGATCAGGGAAAAGGTACGCGAGCTAAGCACCTCTCCCATTAACCGATTCAGCATTGGAATCCAATCTTTCTTTGAAGAGGATTTACGTTGGATGAACCGTGCGCACAACGCTCAGGAAGCAGAAAGTGCTATCAAAAGGGTGCAGGATTCAGGTTTTGAAAATATCACGGCGGATCTGATTTATGGCTATCCTTTGCTTACAGATGTAAAATGGATAAGCAATATTCAGCAGATCATTGACATGGAAATTCCACATTTATCTGCTTACAGCATGACAATCGAGCCTCAAACTGCCTTGGCATCTTTTATTAGAAAGGGAAGCCAGACGCCAATGAATGAAGGCCAGAGCGCAGATCAATTTCTGATGCTGATGAAAATGATTACGGATAATGGCTTCGAACAATATGAAATTTCCAATTTCGCAAGAAATGGTCACTACTCGAAACACAATACAAACTATTGGAAAGGTGTTCCCTATCTGGGGATTGGGCCTTCTGCCCATTCTTTCAATGGAATAAGCAGGCAATGGAATGTTGCTAACAATAATAAGTATATCTCCGCTATTCTCTTAAAAGAAATTCCTGCAGAAAATGAGGTCTTAACTAAAACTGATAAATTCAATGAATATATTATGACTTCCTTAAGGACGAAATGGGGAATGGATCTAAACTATCTGAAAAATAATTTCCCTTCGGAATTTGTGCAAGAGATGGAATCGGTATTACAGGAAAATATTTCTCACGGTAAAATAAAGCAGGAAAATGAGATTTATATCTTAACAACCAAAGGAAAATTACTAGCCGATCAGATCGCTTCGGAGTTATTTATTACTTAGCTATAGTGCTCTCGGATATAATCAAGAATTCGATCCGTTGATCCTGCCTGCTGGTTTACATAGCCAACGGCCCGGTTCCCAGCTTCAAGCCGCACCTGATAATCCATTAATTCCTCCATTACTGAAATCAGCTCGCGCCCGTTAGTGATATAGAAGGCTGCTTTTGCCTGCAACAGATCTTTTGCTTCCTGAAATTTATGATAATTAGGGCCAAATATAATAGGCATCCCATAAGCAGCAGCTTCCAGCGTATTGTGAATTCCGGCTCCAAAGCCTCCCCCAATATAAGCAATATCACCGTAGCCATATAAAGAAGATAGCATCCCTACATTGTCCATAATCAGAACAGGTGATTTATGTTCAGGAATCATATCCGCTTCCGTATCGGTATCCTGATAGGCCAAATCCATATCAATCTCTCTCTTTTTATGACTTTCAGTTCTTAACTGCTGCTTATGCATATAGTCGCTCAACTCGGAAAAAAGAATTCCGGAAGAAAAGATATTGCAGGTATAGTTAATATTTGGCAGTGTAACATCATGCGGAGCAATGATTATTTTCCAATCCGGAAACACCTGATGAAAGGTAAGTAGCCGCTCAAGGTCTTCTGCCCAGGTACTTCCAGCCACCAAGACCCGGTGGCCTGTGGCAAAATAAGAAATAACAGGAAGTTCACGAACTGTTTTTGCGACTTTCACAACCCTGTCAAAACGGGTATCGCCGGCTAAGGTTACATTGGCAAACCCAATACTTTGTAAAAGCTTTACGCTTTCCTGGTTCTGAACAAAGAAATGGGTTACGCATGACAGCATCTTACGAAATATTTTACCATACCATTTAAAGAAAACCTGATCCGTTCTATAAATGGAAGAAACCATATACAACGGAATATTCCTTTTCTTCAATTCTTTGAAATAGAAATACCAATAGTCATACTTCGTAAAAAGAACAATTTCCGGATTTATTAAATTAATGAACTTTTTAGCATTTGAAGCTGAATCTGCAGGAAGATAAAATACATGTTCCGCGATGGAGTAATTCTTTCGAACTTCATATCCGGAGGGAGAAAAGAAGGTAATCACGATTAACTTATCCGGATATTCTTTATTGTATTGTTCCAGGACCGAACGCCCCTGTTCAAATTCGCCCAACGAGGCAAAGTGGAACCAAGTATGCTTTTTAGTTGGGTCAACTTCGGTCTTTATCTTCTCCAATAAACCCTGACGACCCTTGACCCATTTTTTTGCTTTTCCATTAAAAAAAGCAGCAAACTTAATTGATAAATGAAAGAAAGAAATGCCAATGCTATAAAGGAAAGTCATAAATCCTGCTTGATTAAATAGTATTATTGAAAGAATGATTAAAAATACAATTAGTTTGTAAAAATTTCACATTTGTTTTTGGCAATTTAATTACCTTCGTCAAAGGTAATCATTTAAACAAATCTAAAATGGAGAGAAAACGTATACTTATAACTGGTGCTGCAGGATTTCTAGGTTCGCATTTATGCGATCGCTTTATAAAGGAAGATTTTCATGTAATAGCAATGGATAATCTGATCACCGGAGACATCCGGAATATTGAGCATCTATTTCCTTTGGAAAACTTCGAATTCCATCACCATGATGTTTCAACCTTTGTATATGTATCTGGTAAATTAGATTATATATTGCATTTTGCCTCTCCAGCCAGCCCCATAGATTACCTAAAGATTCCTATTCAGACATTGAAAGTTGGTTCTTTGGGAACTCATAATCTATTGGGATTGGCACGCTCTAAAAATGCCAGGATTCTGGTTGCTTCTACGTCAGAGGTGTATGGAGATCCAACGATCAGTCCACAGACCGAAGAATACTGGGGAAATGTAAATCCGGTTGGCCCCCGGGGAGTTTATGATGAGGCAAAGCGCTTTCAGGAGGCCATCACCATGGCCTATCATACATTTCATAAGCTGGAAACCCGCATTGTCCGTATCTTCAACACTTATGGCCCAAGGATGCGGCTAAATGACGGGCGTGTATTACCTGCTTTTATTGGTCAGGCTCTTCGCGGAGAAGACCTAACCATCTTTGGAGACGGAACGCAAACCCGCTCTTTCTGCTATGTTGATGACGAGGTTGATGGAATATTCAGATTGTTAATGAGTGATTATCCTTATCCGGTTAACATTGGTAATCCTGATGAAATAACAATTAATCAGTTTGCTGAAGAAATTATAAAACTAACCGGAACCAAACAAAAAGTGGTTCACCGTGAATTACCGGTTGATGATCCCAAACAGAGACGCCCGGATATTACCAAAGCAAAAGAACTATTAGGATGGACTCCCAAGGTTAGCAGAGCAGAAGGCTTAAAGATCACCTACGAATATTTTAAATCACTTTCTGAAGTCGAGATAAACCACAAAGACTTTGCTTATTACAATAAATAATTTATAAAATGAAGAAAATTTTGGTTACCGGAGGTACCGGATACATTGGATCGCACACCGTTGTTGAACTTTTTGAAGCTGGTTACACTCCCAT
>Ga0160433_100863_pt1 | contig 10609 bp, 6 predicted proteins | sample HID1972K_E0MG_FD_108235 | JGI IMG/M metagenome (GOLD analysis project Ga0160433, IMG submission 108235) | Enriched pill bug-associated microbial communities from UW Madison campus, WI, USA - HID1972K_E0 MG | ecosystem: Host-associated > Arthropoda: Insects > Digestive system > Unclassified ... | reverse complement strand
CATAGATGGTTACATTACCACGGTTCATTCCATGACAGGAGATCAAAATCTGCACGATGCACCTCACCGTGATTTACGAAGGGCCCGGGCTGCCTCAGCCTCCATTATTCCGACGACCACCGGCGCTGCAAAAGCAATTACAAATGTGTTCCCACATTTGGAGGGAAAGTTAGGAGGAGCGGGTATACGGGTTCCGGTATTAAACGGATCTTTGACTGATTTTACCTGTAATCTTAGAAAACAACCCACAGTAGAAGAAATTAATGAGGCATTTAAGGAAGCATCAGAAGGGCCTTTAAAAAACGTTCTTCAATACACAGATGAGCCAATTGTGTCAGTAGATATCCTGAATAATCCATATTCCTGTATTTTTGATTCTTTACTTACTTCTGTTGTTGGGGGCTTGGTAAAAGTAGTCGGTTGGTACGATAATGAATATGGATATTCTAATCGTTTGATTGACCTGGTGCTGTTAATAGCACAGAATACAAAAAAATCTTAAATGGAAATAAGGTACATTCAGGCAGAAGAGACGCTTCCTCTGCGAAGTTTACAATTAAGGGATGGCTGGGAATTGGAGCGCTGCCGATTTGATTCGGACGAGATTGAAGGAGCTGTTCATTTGGCTCAGATTGAAGACGATGAACCTGTTTGTGTATTATCCCTGCATCCTCAATCGCATGAAAAATTAGCGGGAAAAGGGTTTCAGCTGCGTGGTATGGCTACGCATCCTCATTATTTGGGAAAAGGATTGGGGAAAAAATTGGTAGCGTTTGCTGTAACTGCTCTAAGGTGTGAGAACGCAGATTACATCTGGTGTAATGCGCGTAAGAATGCCTATTCTTTTTATGAAAAGCTGGGTTTTAAATATATGTCGGAAGAATTTGAAATACCTACCGCAGGTCCACATCGAGAAATGTATTTATTGCTTTCAGAGTGAGTTTGTTTCTGTCATGAATTATTCTAAATTTGTTGCTTGAATTCTAAGAAATATAATGATGAAAACAATTGATGATATAAATTTTTCCGGTAAAAAAGCTTTAATACGTGTCGATTTTAATGTTCCTTTAGACGCTCAGTTTAATGTAACAGATGATACAAGAATTCAGGGCGCATTGCCAACAATAAAAAAAATATTAAATGACGGAGGATCGGTGATCCTGATGTCGCATTTAGGACGTCCGAAAAATGGCCCCGAAGATAGATACTCTTTAAAACATATTGTAGATCATCTTTCTAAAGAATTAGGAACACAAGTACAGTTTGCAAATGATTCCATTGGTGAAGAGGCTAAAGAAAAGTCGGCTAATTTGAAATCAGGAGAAGTTTTATTGCTTGAGAACCTTCGTTTTTATAAAGAAGAAGAAAAAGGAGATAAGGACTTTGCGAAAAAGCTTGCTGAATTAGGTGATGTTTACGTGAATGATGCTTTTGGAACAGCTCACCGGGCTCATGCTTCAACTTCGATTATTGCAGATTACTTCCCCGAGAACAAATATTTCGGTTATTTGATGGCTGCTGAATTAGAGAACGCGCAACGTGTACTTGAACATGCAGAAAAGCCATTTACGGCCATTATGGGCGGTGCAAAGGTGTCCGATAAACTTCAGTTGATAGAAGCTTTATTGAGTCGCGTTGATAATCTGATTATTGGTGGCGGTATGGCTTATACCTTTATAAAAGCTCAGGGTGGAAAAATTGGTAATTCGTTAGTTGAACCTGATAAATTGGATCTGGCTTTGGATTTAATGAGGAAAGCTGATGAAAATGGAGTAAACCTGGTTTTACCTACAGATGCAATCATAGCGGATGAGTTTACAAACGATGCTCCGCATTATGCAGGAGCTAATAATGAAATTCCGGATGATAAAATGGGATTGGATATCGGTCCGGACTCAGCAGAGCATTTTGCTCAGATCATTAAAGCATCCAAAACGGTTTTGTGGAATGGTCCAATGGGTGTTTTTGAAATGGATAATTTTGCAAAAGGTACCAAAGCAGTTGCCAGCGCAATTGTTGCTGCTACAGAAAACGGTGCATTTTCTTTAATTGGTGGTGGAGATTCAGCTGCTGCTATTTCAAAATTCAAAATGACCGAGCATGTAAGTTATGTTAGTACAGGCGGTGGTGCTTTGTTAGAATATATGGAAGGAAAGGAATTGCCGGGCGTCAAAGCAATCGGATAATTTCATTATCAATATAATTTCGTTAAAGGCCGCAGATCATGCGCAGTGTCTCCAAAAATTTAGACGCTTTCGGAGGATTTATGATAAAAAAAAGAAACATAGTTTTTGAATTCTAGAACATTATCGTCCTGCAAGATCACTTCCAAAGAATATGGAATACGTAATTCTTTGGTTGAAGAATGGCTTAAGATATATGAGCACCGAAGAATATCTAACCTGCTCAGAAAGGGAAACGCGGGTTTTTAGCTCTTCCTTTAAGCATGGAGGTGCTTAAAGGAATTCGTGAAGAAAAGCTATCTTTGAGGGAAGCCGCGTACGTTTCGATATTTCGACGCCTGTCATGATCATTAAATGACAGAAAAGACTGGACAAGTTTGGTTAACAGGATTGATTGGAAGAAGGCGAGCCGGCCAGTTAAACTTGAACAAGCTATAGCCCGGATCAACAGGATATATCATGCTCATAAAGCTCGCTGAGCTATCGCCGCATACCCCTTTATCTCAAGCAAAGGAACGGTTATCAACCACAAGACAGTGCTTAAATTAATGAGGAAATGCGGCTGAAGACCTTGGGAGAACGGTTCACATGATATAGCCTTTCTTGCAATATAGCAGACTTAATAGTCGTTTTTGTCGTTATTACAAAAGAAGTGGATTTTTGTCTTTAGTTTTTTAACTGCTGATTATAGAACCTAATATTTTAAGAAAATTGAGTATTTGATTACAGATCTAAGAACGAGTGTATAACGTTTCGTCTACATTCCTTTTATTTATTCTATTGTTTTGCGGAATTATTAAAGGCGATAAAGAAAAAATATGCTTTTGAAATTAACTCAGTGTATAATAAACTGTTTTAATCTTTTTGCTACTCTTTCTTGGGTAACTGCCATTGTATCTTATTTCCAGTTAAACCGGACTATGAGCAGTATTAGGAACTTAGTCGGAATAGTGAATGAGCTCAGATTTCGGATGCATCCTGTCTTACAATATGTAAAGGATATTTATCTTAATCTCATTAGCATTACTGCTACTTATGCAACGGCACAGGATGAAAGCACGACTATTCAATCACAACATTGACTGATAGTATGTAAATACCAGCAAACCGGTACTAATCTTATTAGTCACGAATCGGTGTAGCTATTGCAAATACAAAGACTCAATTAGAAAAGAATCAAGACTTTCAAGCTGCAAAAAAGCTGACTTAAGGAAACAAAAAGAAGGTATGTCTTGTCCGTTGTGGATCTTTCTGAAGGGGGATTATAAGGTGCTCCTAAGACGAAACGGTTTACTCGCGCGAGACGAATTTAAAAAGAAATATCGAAGGATTATAAAACAAAAAGATGAAAGGCTAAAGGAATAGTTGGATTTTTACTCCCAAAATAGTTGTGTATACTGTTCTAATCACTCTACCTCAATTAATATTTGCCGTGCTTTCTCTTTGATTTTTGTGACATTATTTGTGTTAATCTTTACTGGCATGTTTAGAATATAATTTGCTTGCTCCTTGCAACTTACAAAATCTCTCTTATTAAAATAGTATGTCATCAAATAATATCTGGCTTCAAATCTATTTGGCACAATATTAACAGCTGTTAAGAGCGTTTGCTCCGCCTCTTTAAATAAGGACAAGGCCTCGTAAGCCTTATATAGAAAAATGTAAAGTTGAGGTGTTCTGATTATATGTATGTTATTTTCCACGATCTCTATGACATCTTGATATTTTTTTTCATTTAATAATATTTCAACGTACCACAAAACAAAACGCGTATCATTTTTAAGGAGATTATATAATGGACGTATTTCTTCAGCTTCTAAATAATAGGCTGTTCCATTTTTCCAAACCTTATACGCAGATTCCTTATCCATAACTTCTTTTATAGCTGAAATTGGAAATGGAAATAAGAAAAGCATTATAACCGCTATTTTCTTGGGAGTAAGTGTAAAATTTGTTTTTTTTGTCGGACAATTTGCCAATAAAAAGCATATGGAAAAGAGTAACACCAAATTGATTGAAATGTCGTCAGATGGGTATGAAAACATTCCTATGATAGCAAACGTGATCAATACCAAAAAATTCGCTCCGTTGAATGAGAAAATCGTTGACTTTTTGATAAGACGAACAGCATGTGCTATTAAAAAATATAAAAATATAAGGACTAGAATGAACCCTATAATACCCTGTTCGCAAATTACCTTTAATGATTCATTGTATGGGTATCTGATACTATCTGCAAGTAAAATTTCCTTAATATTGCTGTTATGATTACTGAAGTAGTCAGCTTGGTAAGTGCTATAGAGATTTTTAAAATTTGAAAGCCCGATGCCAAAAAACAAGTTGTCTTTGATCATGTAACCGCAAATCTTCCAAATAGTAACCCTCCCTTGGGCGGAATCAGAAAAGGACACCAGTGCTATAAGTACGGCTATCAAAAGAAATGAAATCAGTAAAATATATAAATTTGCTAGCCCTTTGCTACGCCATTTTTCCGATATTAAAATTGCTAGAATAAAAATAGTACTAATCCAAACGGTTTGTATGGTAGAAACAACTATCAAGTCTGCAAATATTAAACCTACCGTAAACAATAAAACCGTTCTCCATAGGTTTTTAAAGTTTTCTTTGTAAGTAGCAACATAAGGAAATAGCATAGCACAAAACATAGCATACCTTGCTGGGTTCAAGAATTGCCCTGTCACCTTAAAATAGGAATTTTTCGAATCAGCAAATCCCGCTATTTGTAGCATGCCATATCCCATACTAATGCAGAATATTACAGCTATATGTTTCGTTAGATTATAGTAAACTTCCTTTAGCTCGTGTACATCCAGAGCCGAGAGAAGTATTCTCAATAAAACATAGATAATAAATTGCGATAAAATCAGTAAAATTTCATGATCAAAAAGACTATGGTCAAAATGTAAAGAGTAATTAAAGATATTGTAGACCAGTAACAAAAGCAATATAAAATCCACTCTATTAAAATTGATATATATTCGCTCCTTTTTTAATAGAAAATACATGATGGTTATCGACGATAAAAGAAAAAAAACACAAAAATATACTAAGAAATAGAATTCCGCGAATAGTTCATCGTTATACGAGCTTTTATTATAATTGGGGATCAGTGATGAAAGATAAAAAGGGCAGATTAATATAGTTAAAATCCAACAATTAAAATTGCTGTTTCTTTTTATCTTATCCCTTTTACTTGTATGACTACTAGCGTCCACTAAGAAAGAATTAATCGCGTTTGATTTATTGATTTTCGATAGTTTATGATTTTACTGCATGACGGTTTACAATGATCGAGTGATCGCAAGAAATAAGCAAGATTGGATCAAATAGAATTAGTTTTATTCATTGGTTTCCATCCGTCGTGTATTTCGATGCATTGTAGTCTTCCCTAAAATTAGCTAGAGATGTCATGTAGTTTACTATTTAAGGAAGACTATCGCATAGTCAAGAAATACATAGCGTAACGGCGTGGACAATTTACCTGTCAGTAAGCCTTAACTGGATATCTTTCTTGTTATATTTGTATCTGACACGAACGATAATTTGGCTCTGATCTCTCTAGAAGTAACTTCGTTAATAACTGCTAAATTAGTTTTGACAAATACTACCTGGCATTATACTTTCTTAGTTTGGTTTATTACTACGCTTCTTCCTGATTAAGAACCTAATTATAAGCATAAATAATCCAAAAATCAAAACGGTGAGAACTAGCATTTCCCTTGATCCTATATTGATAAATAAAATATCCATAGTCATAAGATTTAGTTGTAAATTTATTCTGTAACTATACCAGCATCACAAATAGCACCTGTGCATGAAAATGTAACAGTAGCTACGCAAGGGGCTAATGATAAACCACAAGTTACATCAATACCTCCGATTTGAAAACATGTAGGATAAGCGGATAAAAAAGCGTTAATATCTTGTTCTGCCTTATACTCCGCTTCAGATCTGGTCCAACCAAAACTTAGATAATACCGATAACAGGATTTTGTTGCATTTTCAACATTGGAATGCTCAATCTCGTTCCACTTTCCATACGATTCGGTTTGTTGGGAACTTGATCCAAAAATCTGTTGTGATAGAATTACCAACTTGATAAACACAATTTCTTGAACTGGACTAAGGGAATTTTCTTTTTTCAAATTTTCCTTTTCATAGATCTTTCCTTTATATTTAAACGAACTTGTACCGTGATCAAAATCAAGAATCAACTCGGCATCTCTTTCGGAATCTATTAGATTATAGGTGTTCTTCGACAAATCCTTGTGTAATTTTATGTTTTCACCATCCAACAATATTTTTCTGTTATTTATTATAACGTTGGCAGCTTTGATTGCTATATTAACTGATGTTTCCGAAATCTTTTTTGTTTCAATCTCATAAATACCGAGGTTATGTACTGGCCTAATCAGGTTCTTAGTCGTGCCTAACTTTATAGTTATATTATCGTTTACTAATAAGATGCTATTAGAATTGTCGATGCTTGCTATGTTATTTTCTAAATTCAGGTTTTCGTATCCATGATCCGAACATTTATAAAATAACGATATAAATAATAAAATAAAGACTACTGAAACAAAGTTGTAAATTTTTTTTTTTTCATAATTTTTTGCGATGAAAAGGTTTTTTTATTTGTACGTAACAATTATGTGCAATGTTACAATAAATTTCTCATACTTACAACACGGAATATGTGATAGAACCTAAGCATGTGCCCTGAGAATTCTATTTACAAACTTGCGTAGGAAATTTCGTAAAAGATGTCAAATTGAGATAACAAAGCTGATTGGCTATACTGATTTAGAGAAATATTGTCAAGAACTGAATGCATCCTGGTCGCTGTTTGCGGTTATTATAACCATGCCATAGCTATTATGCACATCAAATTTTATTATAATAAAATATAAGACGACGTCTTATATACTTTAAAACATTTAACCACAATTACATTTTAACAAAAATATAGTTACATACTATTTTTGATTTATTCCCGTTTCGTACAACTCGTCAAGTCCATGTCATTTATTGGATTCAGTAAGTTTGATATAAACTTGTATTTAATTAGATGATCTAAAACCAAGTTGTGAAGAGATATCTCACTTTTTTAACGTGATGAAATATTAACACTTTAGAATTAATTTATTATTCTATAGCAGTTATTTCGCCTATATGTCCTGGATGTATCGGTGTACTCCCTTCCTTGTAAATAGTCTTTTTGCATATATCAATAAGCCTAAAAGAGTGTTGTTATATATAGAATCAGCAACATATTTGCAAAAGATCCAAATACAATAAGTCTTACTTTTAAGTATCTCGAGTTTACCGGACAACAATGATAAATAATCATTTGATAACAGACTTTTTGATTATCATTGGCTGCATTTCTAAAGTATTTTTCTGATAGTTATGAAAAGAAAATTACTTCTTTTTACAATTCTTTTATGCCATTAACGGATATGAATGGAATAGGTTCTATAGCTATATTTGCTTAGGCAACCTTGCTGGATTATTTTCGGGATTTTTTTTCTTTTTAATTTGTGCATGTCTTACCAATTATCGAATATTATACTCTATTTACTTACTACAATAATTATTAATATTTTATGCAGAGGACTTTTACCAAAACAATCAGAAGTATTTTTTTTACTATTATTGGCATAATATCATTATTTTTTAATGCTTGTAAGTCCAAAAGTGGCACTGAAAACTATATTGGGAACCTATCCGAGGAAAATCCTGAAATTTCAATTTTGAACTGGCGGGTTATAGGTCCGTTTACCTATAGCGTTTTAGATTCTACAGATAGTACAGAAACACATCTATTTAGGCTTATGGATACAGTGGTCAACCAACGGCAGGGGCATTTCATTGACTTGGGTGAATTATTGCGGTTCGAAAAAAGAGGGGTTGCCTATGCAACTTGTGAAATAATTACTGATAGAAGTGGCGACGTTGCTTTTTTGATGGGAGGGGATAATAATATTAGGCTACGGGTCAATAACGAACTGAAATTTCAACAAAGAGGAAATACGGCATTACACAAGAATGGGATTGTTGAAAGAATCCATCTCAAAAAAGGTATAAATAAGGTTATGGTTGAAATCCGGAATAGTTCAAAGGCGTGGAAGTTTTATTTGAACGTTGCCACGATCGAGCACGTCCGGACCAATGCATTGATTAGAGGGTATTATAACAGTATTGTTAATGCTACAATAGCAAAAGGCGATAGCCTTCGATTGAAAGTTTCAAATCCCGGTTTTATACCTATCCAAAACAAGAGCCTGTTGAAAGTATACGATATAAATGGGATCCTTGTCCTGAAACAATCAATCGATCTTAAGAAAAAAAACAAGGTGCCTTTAAAGGGCTTAAAAGAAAGTGTATATAGGTATGAACTCTATACCGACATAGATACCTTGGATGGAATGTTTTCCTATGGTGATATAAACCGGATTTACAAGGATTCAAAACTGGATAAAGTTGCTGCTATTGATAAGGATCTCTATAATAATTATATCGCTTATTCCAAGCGCCTTGACTATATTTTGAATCTTAAAAGGAAACGAGATACTGAAATCTCAATGAAAATAGCCTTTTGTCTGTACCGCATGTTAGATATAAAGAATAAGTATTCCAAAAGTGATCCAAGTTACTTAGCAGGAACAGGTCTTCAAATAAAATCCTTTCCTTCTAAAATAGACAACCGGAATGAATATTACCAGCTATATATCCCAAAAAGTTATGGCAAGGGAATAAAAAAGATGCCATTGGTGGTTATGGTTCCTTATGTTGTTACCAAACATGAGTTTTATAATGGGGGGATTGTTGCCAATGCAGGTAGAACGGAATATATTTCCAAATTTGCGGAAAGGTTTGGTTTTGCTGTATTATGGGCCGGTGCAAGGGTTTACGAACGCTATAACCTTACGCCTCTGATAACAAAGTCCATCGATGAAACCATCGCAGAGGTTTCCAAGCATTATAAGATTGATGACCGAAGTATTTATCTATATGGGGATTGTTCAGGTGGGCTATTCACTCTTTTGACAGCGGTAAGACAGCCTGACAAGTTCGCTGCAATTGGAATCGAAGGGCCCGAACTTACTGCAGTTGATTTTCCAAATATTAATGTCTCTTCTACTTCTGCAGAGATAGGTAACAATATATTTAGCTTGACAGAAAACTTAAGTTTAATTCCGACATTAGTCCTACATTCAAAATATGATAATAAGGCACCAATAGACCTATCGCTGAGGTTTATGGATTCACTTAAAACGAATGGCGGAGAAGTCGTTTATGACGATCTTCGAGACGCATCTAAAGGGGAATATAATGGCACCGTAAAAATGATGTCCGAACCCGAAGCAATGCTAAAAGTTTTTAAATTCTTTGATTCTCATAGAACGAGGGAGCGTACAAATTCTATCAAATTTTCTACCTATGGGATTTATCCGGATACAGTATATGGCATAAGCATCGATCAAAAGATAGGACCGGGAAAAGCAACCATAGATTTCAGTTTGCTCGATCAGAAAACGATTGACATTAGTTCCGTGAATGTAAGACATCTCACTGTTGACCTGAAAAAGCTGTCTATTCCCAATGTAAACAGGGAATTCAGAATTATACATAATAACAAGTTTTTATCGACTGCAAAGCTCAGCGGTTTAGATTCAAAAATGAAAATCAACATTCCCATGGAGGATAATACGATGAAGGAAAATGAACCTTCCTCTTTTGTAGGGCCTATCAATAAACTTTTCCTGGATCGTTTTGCTGTTGTAAGGCCACAGAAAAGCAGAGAATATATTCAAAAGGCACTGGTTACCCTGGATTCCCTTTGGCGGTTTGAGTATTTAACGAATATACCCATTGTTGATGAGTTATCGCTTACGTCGCAGGGAAACACAGGAACTGGCCATATTTATCTTGTGGATGGATTGGAAGCCATTGATAAGGATGTTTTAAGTGCTGCAGGTATAGAATTGAACGACTTGGGTATCAAAGTAAAAGGTAAACGGATTAATGGAAAGGATATTTCATTCGCTTTCCTTTCTAGGAAAGATTGCAACAATAAGTATGACCTTTTTATAGGATCGAACACCGGATCTATCTCTGAATCTATGCTTGAAAGTGTCATTCAGGAAGGATGGTATGACATTGAGCTGTGGGATAATACGTTCAACCAACCCATACTACGAAATAAGTATTAATTGCGATCTATCTGCTTGAAGAAGGCTGCTGCTTCAATGAGAGGGCACTGAAAAAGTACTAACATTTTGATAGGATTTAAAGAAATGACGGAGTATAAGTTGATCTTTACTTGGTCATTTTTATTTTAAGTATTTCTTGATGTTTATTGTTTTGATGGCTTGGGAGGTGTTTTGGTTGACCAACATCTG